>Ga0031655_10001692_pt1 | contig 13091 bp, 11 predicted proteins | sample FrelakmetHBP12HB_FD_55187 | JGI IMG/M metagenome (GOLD analysis project Ga0031655, IMG submission 55187) | Freshwater lake sediment microbial communities from the University of Notre Dame, USA, for methane emissions studies -HBP12 HB | ecosystem: Environmental > Aquatic > Freshwater > Lake >... | reverse complement strand
TCCCTGCGGGTTGTCCAAGTATTCAGGCGCAATGGCGTGCGCACCAAGAAATGTCGGGGCGAGCTCGAGCGGGCCTGCAGCATCAAGTGCCAGGATGGCCTGCAACATGCGGAGTTCGGTAGCGGACTCCAGGCCGTAACCTGTTTTAGCTTCGGCGGTGGTCGTACCATAGGCAAACATGCGGGTNAGACGGGGGCGAGTCTCAGCCAATAATTTTTCTATGGAGGCCTCTCGCGTCCTGCGGACAGTGGATAGGATGCCACCCCCGGCAGCCAGGATTTCCATGTACTTGGCACCGGCCATCTTCATTTCAAACTCAGCAGCGCGGTCTCCTGACCAGACAACATGGGTATGTGGATCCACAAAGCCAGGCAGCACAACACAGCCTGAGGCATCAAGCCTGGGTTCGTCTGGATATGTAGAAAGCATGTCGGATGTCCGGCCAGCGGCTTTAATCTTATCGTCCTGGAGGAGGATAGCGCCGTCCTCAATCAACCCAAGCGCACCGAGAGTAGATCCTCGCTGGGGGCCGCCGCTAATGGTCAATAGTTGGGATGCAGAATGGATAAGCATAGAGATATTTAACCACAAATACACAAGGATGGACACGAATCATTGGCAGGGAAGAATGGGCTTCCAGGAACCACACAGTTGAACGAGACTCTTTATATCATGGCAAGGGACGGGTGAGGAACCAGGCAGCCAGACCAAAAACGACCAGCGGCACGAAGACATTCAATATCTCAACCTGTAGTGCAAAATCAAAAAATAACAGGATCACAACCAGTACATCAATGGCCAGGAAAACCGCAACGGCGAACAGGAGGTTGGCGCCCAGGCGATCGATTGCAAGAGTCACCAGGGTGATTGGGATGATAAGCAGCAATTGGTCGTAAGTCCAGGTATAAGGGGTAACCAGCAGAGTCACGGTGATACCCAACGCCAGGACGGCTCCAGGGGCCAGACCTTTATGGCGGGCGATCAACCATAGAAAACCAAGCACAAGCAGCAGGGTGGCGGTCCCGCCAAAGGTAAGCATGCAGGTCGAATTACTGTGACAGACCAATGCACCCAATCCCCATACAGTTGGAGAACCCCCGAAAGTTTGAGCCAGTTTGTTGCTGCCAATGCTCCAGTATTCAACGATCCAATTCGGTCGGTAGGCAAGCCCACCAAGCAAAAGGAAAAGGCAGGATGTTGCCACACCTGCCAGGGCGGTCCTGCGTCTGTGCAGCAATAACCACGCTGCAAGCAGGGCAATCACGATCACGCCAAGGCTGGGCTTGAGCATTGTCAGACCAAGCAGGATACCACCCCAGAACCATTTTCCCTGGCTCCAGAACAGCGCCATTCCGGTCAGAATAAGGAGGAATAAGGCGCTTACCTGACCCTGGGTCAGGGTCAGCGTTGTCGGGCGGAAGAGAACAATGCCAGCCATCAACGAGATAAAGAAAAATTTTGATCGTGAGCTGGATGCATTTTTCAACAGCAACATCAAGGAAAGCACAATCATCAATTGGATCAGGGTCACCCAGGTGACATAAGCCGTGTGGAAAGACAACCAACCAAGCGGGGCAAAAAGAAAAGTCAGTGGTAAAGGATAGAGAAAAGCGAGGTTGGGGATGATTTCCATATCATACTGGTGATACCCCGCGATCCATAATGCCGGATCATACGGACTCTGCCCTTGTGTCACCAGGTGGCCGGCCAACCAGAATGTAAAGAAGTCATTATCGGTATGATGGTAATCCATCGATTTGACCACTCTGACAGCGATCAGGGCGCATATCACCGCCAGGATGAGAAATGCAATGACCAACCAACCTTTTCGCATTTTTATGAAAGCTTCCATATCATGCCTGCGTTTTTCTGAGGCGGCTGACCGCCAGTAGAGCCAGCAGGTTGAAAACGATGGCTCCGGATGAAACCATCACAAAACCCAGCCCGTAAAGTCGTGGAGCCAGAAATGCTCCCATAGCGCGACCCAGGGACATGCCAGCTACATTAAAAGCCATCAGAGTGGCACGCGCTGTTGGCAAGAGTTCGGTCATGAGTGGGATAGTACTGACGATCGTAAACTCAAAGGAGAGGTAAAAAAAGAACAGGCCGATCAGTGCCCCAACCTCCGTGCGACCAATGAAGGGTAAAGCCAGGGCTGCCAGTGAGTTGACAGCCAGTCCAATCGCCACTGCGCGTGGTTTACCAATGCGGTCCACATAAGCGGCTACAAGCCCCTCGGCGCTTAACTCCGATATTCCGATGATGGCAGAGGCCAATCCCAGTGCGGCGATCTGCAAGCCAAAGGAGTTTTCCAGCCAGACGCCGAAGATCAGGTTGACCTGTTCGTTGGCACCGCTGGCGAATATGCCGATGGCAAGACCGATCAAGGCGGGAAGGGAGGTCAGCACCAGGCGAAAATTGTCGCGGGAACGATTGCCTGACTCCGGTTTCTCATCCCGGGGCAGCATCCAGAAGAGGCCCACGAAAATGAGTGCTCCAAGCAGGGTCATGAGTGGGAAAGGGGCCATCCAACCGCCACGGGCGATTAAAAAACCGACCAGCGGTACGCCGAGAATGAACGCTAGCGACCATCCAAACTCAGTGATGGCTATCGTCCGGCCGCGGCGCTCGTAGGGGACGCGGTCGCCAATAAACGCCTGTAAGGAAGGGTCAAAGATGTACTTGCCCAGAGTGGAAAAAATAAGTGCGGCCACCAAGGCAGGGAATGTCGGCCAGAGTACCACCACACCCGCGCCCATCATGAATAACGCAGCACCCATGAGCATCCCAAAACGACGGCCCCGGCGGTCCGCAGCCGTCGCGGCAAACGGACCCAGGGTCCCGGCTATACTGCGGGCTGTGAGTGCATAGGAAATGGTGGTCAGATCCACACCCAACCCATGAGCAAATATGGTCAGGAACGGATACACCATCCGGTGCATGGTGTTATAGACCACACGGATGGCGGTAAAAAATAGGACCTGTAGACGCAAGCTAGTCCGCACGTTATATCGTTAACCGGCAGAGAATGAAAATGTCACACCTGCTTTTGTAACCACCAACGGGTCATGAAATATGCAGCCGCCATCGTCAGAAACATGATTCCGACGAAAAACAATTGAAGGGACAAAATTCCTGAATTGAAGATCGGGGACGGAGGCGGGTGCATAATGTATTCTGCTCTTGAAAGACCTATCCAAAGTGCAACCGCAAAAAGCACATTGAAGAGCGAGGTGAATATCGGTCTGGCCAGCAGGGTGAGCCCAACCTGGAGCAGCACTCCGGTCACGGAAAAGACAACAGCAATGCGGAAACGCGGTTCACTCAGGAACAACCCATTCCAGTTGGTCTGCATGGCCCATAATGAGAGCGGCAAATAAGTCACCCAAAAAAACAGGCCGGTACGCCCCAAAGCGGTGGACCAGCGTTGCAACCGCTCGCGACGGGTCAGGATGCCCAACAGTCCAGCGAACGCAGCAAGTGCGAGAACCGCCTCCGCCGTAAGCGCCCAGGCGCCATGCAGGTACACAATCCTTACGTTCGCACCGAGCGATTGTTCCTGCGGGCCGAGAGCCGTCAGTGCGGCAGTGGTCAGCACGGCCAGGATGAACCAGAAGAAAGGGGATTTTAGAAACGACATGTCAAGATTTTAACCGATTATGAAATCCAGGTCATCACCTGTTGGTCGACGACCCAGGCGCCATTGACCAATTTCAACAGGAGATAATATCCGGCTCCGGCAAGCCACTGGCTCTGCGTGCCCACGTAAACCAGAGCCTGGTCGAGTGCTTTGTTAAAGCCAACCCGCGACAGGGCAGTGATGCCTGGCGCGTCGGGATATTTTTCGTAAAACAATTGCCAGCCGTCCTGGTTCTGGCTGAATAATTGGCTTTTATCGTTTTGGGTCAGCAGAATATAACCAGCCTCGATTTCCATATCCGGCTGCAACGGATAGCCCGCGTCGTTCCTCGCGCGGAAACTATCCGCCGTTTCTGCGGAAACATCGTGCATATTGAGTAAAACGTGGTCAAGGGTTGAACTCGTATCCTGCGNGCCGGTCAGGCCGGTNGCAGTGGTATCCATGATGACATAGNTCGANGCGCCATAAAGTTTGAGGAGCACCGCGGCATAGATAGCCTGCTCCTCAACAACCAGTTGCTGAGCGGAGGCGGTGGGAACGGCCGTTGGATTCACCCTACAGGCAGCCAGAAATATGCAGAGAAGGGAAAAAATGAGCTTCTTGGTCATGGCCATTTCCATTATACAATCGCTTCCCTGGNAATGACGGGGTTTGACTTATTTTTTCCCACCTAGAATCTCNTGGGTTATCGGGTCTTTGGGTATATTATAAAGAAAGCTTTCCACCCCTCTTGCTTATTATTCTTCTCCCAGGCGTTCCACCTTTTTTTGGACCAGCCAGGGAGGCAGGATGGCGCAAATGCCGGTCACAATGCACCCGGCGACGAATCCAACCAAATAGCCGTAGGCTTGCGGCCAGTTAAAAGCCGAGACAAGCAAAAGCGGGCCAACAAACATCCCAAAAGCAACAGGCAGGAAAAGCATCGTCAGGAACTGTCCCAAACAACCAAGACCCCCCGCGTTCATCCTGCGCGGGTCTTCCCATTTAAAATTGGCTCCAGTAATTCCGAAAGTCAACAGGATGCCGTTCATCCCCGCCAGGCACATTGCCACCGCGAGCAGGCTGTATAAAAATCCTGCCAGGGGCATCTTCTGCAGGATCGAAACCCCCACCAAAAAAATCAGGCCCAATGCCAGGGTTGGCAGATAGGCCACAAGGAATTTGGCAACCAGTAAATAGGCTGGGCGCACCGGAGAGGATTTCAGGATCCAATAATTTTTCCCCTCGGAAGAGAAGGCCATCCCCGAAAGCCGCGCCAGCAGCATCCAGCCGACAAACAGTGACATGCCAATGTTCCCGTAGGTGGCTGCAATGCGAATAATTTCCGCGATCCACCCCGGCATATCCCCTGCAGCAGATATAAACTGACTCCCGGGGCGGAGGAACATCACCGTGTAAACGACTCCAAAGATAAGCGGGGAGATCAACTGGGAGAGGTTGCGTAAATCCCGACGGAGCAGGAGGAAATCCTTCCACAGGATACCGCGAACCGGTGCCGGGAGCAGACGCCATAGCCCGGAGACGTTGTTGGTCCCGTGAGTTGAGTGGGAGGTTCTGGCCTGTTTTTTCTTCCCGGCAACGATTTGCATTCCGGCCCAACCGGAGTAATACCAACGTTCCGCTGTTGCCAGAGCAAATAGAAAGGCAAAGGCGCAACCTCCCAGGGTCAGCGCGAGAAGCGGGAGACCNGAGAGCCAGCGGCCTTCGCCCAGCGCCACCAGTCCCTGACCCGCCCAGTTCAGNGGNANCCAGGGAGTATTGAAGTGCATCAGCATTGTAAACAGGGTGTTGACTTGCTGCCCGGAAAGATTTGTTTTTTGACCAAAAGAGTTGTAAAGGTTTCCTGCCTGGGAACAGGTGAACGCCAGGGTGGCTCCCAAAAACCCCAGAATTTCCGCTGCACGGCGGGGTGGAAGGATGCGCACCACCAGCATCACCATCAGCGCCGCGAGCCCGGCGGCTGCCAGGGCGATGGCAATCATGACCAGCAAGACAAGCGGGTAATATAGAATATTGAAATGCCCGGAAATGCCCAGACCAAACAGCACCGGCAGACCAAACAGGAGGATGATACCGAAGTTTGGCAACACTGCCTGCAGCATCTTGGTAACGAAAACTGCCCGGATGGGGACCGGGGAACTTAGCAGGAAATCCATGTCACCGGAGAGATAAAGAGATTGTAAAAGCACACCAAAACTGGTAAAAAGGATCCCAAGGAACAGGCCGGTGAATATCAGCACCGGCACAACATGCAGAAATGGAGTGACATCGACGCCCACGTACTGCTTGAGTTGTGGAGAGTTCAGAAAATTGAGCAGTAGCACACTGACGAACAAGATCATCCCGGTTAATAGTAACAGCCCAAAACCGGCGAGGATGGTAAGGATCTTCCTTATTTTCCTGGCATGTTTGAAGCTGTTGAAGCTGATAAGCAGGCGCAGTCGGAATAGTTTCCCGATGGCCAGCAGAATTTTCCCGGAGGGTGATGCGGCACTTCCGTTCATTTCAATATCTCAGCTATTTCAGCCTCCTCGGCACCACCGGTGAGGCCCAGGAAGATGTCTTCCAGGCTGACTTCACCCGCCTTACCGAGCGAGCGCAATTCGTCCATGCTGCCAACGGCAACCAATTCACCCTGGTTAATAATCCCGATTCGGTCGCACATGCGTTCGGCGATCTCGAGGATATGCGTGGAAAGGAAGACCGCCGCCCCACGCTCTGCCATCTGGCGCAGGATGTCCTTGATCAGCCTTGCCGATTTGGGGTCAAGGCCGACGGTCGGTTCATCGAGCACCAGCACTTTTGGATCGTGCATCAACGCTGCAGCCAGGGAGGCTTTTTGTTGCATGCCATGGCTATAAGAGTCGATCGTGTTGTCAGCCGCCCCGCTCAGGTCAAGCACACGCAGCAATTCATCAGAGCGTTGTGAGGCCTGTTTACGGTCGAGCCCGTAGAGGTCACCGACAAAACGCAGAAGTTCACGGCCGGTTAGTTTGGCATATAAATTGGGCGTGTCAGGCACGTAGCCGCTTGCGGCTTTAGCGTCCAGGGGGTGGGACTGAACATCGTACCCGGCCACCTTGACTGTGCCGGAAGTGGGCTGCAATAGCCCGACGATCATCTTGATGGTGGTTGTCTTCCCTGCCCCATTCGGGCCGAGGAAGCCAAACACCTCGCCTCCATGAACATCCAGGCTGACATTGTTCACGGCCAGTTTGTCACCATAACGCTTAACCAGGTTGTGCGCCTCGATCAGGATTATTTCACCCATCGTATGATCTCCACAGGGATTTTCTCAAGGACTATAACTGCCAGGATCGTCTCACAAATATATATACGCTGGAGACTCAATTATGATCCAACCATTAATTGAACTACACCAAGTTGATCCTTTGCCAGGATTGAAGGCCCAACCCCCTGTAATTATATAGGAAAAGGTAAAGATCCTGTTTTAGAGCCAGGGGGCTTGGAAACTATCGTGGACCCTTCCTGCCAAACTGCCGTTCCAGCATATCCACGGATAAATGGATCATCGTCGGCCTGCCATGCGGACAGGTGCGCGGTGAGAGACAGGTCTCGAGATCGTTCAACAGGGCACGCTGTTCTTCGGGGTTGAGCACCTGCCCCGCCTTGACCGCCATCCGCTTGCACACACGCGCGGCGATCCTGGCTTCGATCTCGTTTTGCAGAGGTGCTTCATCCTCTTCAAAATCTTCCACCAAGGCGCGCAACGCACCAGCCGGCTCGGAATTTGTGAACAGGGCCGGTATGGCGCGTACCTGGAAGGCATTATTTCCAAACGGCTCAATTTGGAAACCCAAATGTTCAAGAACGGTTAATTGGTCTTCCAGCAACCTGGCACCCGCCGGAGGCAGATCAACCACTGCGGGTGTCAATAGCGATTGTGAAGGAATACTCTTCTTTTCGTGCTGGGCCATTAATTTCTCAAATAATACACGTTCATGGGCGGCATGCTGGTCGACGAGATATAACCCGTCAGGACCTTCTGCCACGAGGTAGGTTGCGCCGATCTGGCCGATCAGGCGCAGGAGCGGAACCTGGCCCGGAACGGGGATTTGAGTGTCCTCCGATGATGGAGGGATTGCAGAGGATTGCTGGCCGGAGGGGAAAAGACCCTCGTCATTCAATCCCGGTCGCCGTCCTGTGTCATGGGCGAGGTCCCACGCCGGGTCCGCCTGCCACGGGCCGGATGGTACGCTGCCCCACAAATTCTGCAATGCTGCCTGCGGCACCGGTGTGTATGCCAGGATCGCCCGCCTTGCGGACCGCTGGACAAAGCTGAAGACTTTATCCGGGTTGCGAAATCGAACCTCCGCCTTGGCTGGATGGACATTCACGTCCACTTCCCCGGGTGGGGCTTCAAGAAACAAGGCTGCCAGCGGGTAACGACCCACCATCAGCAGGGTGTGATAAGCCTGGATCAACGCAGCAGTCAATGGAGTATCCTGGATCCAGCGGCCATTGATGAAAAAGGTGATCTCCTTGCGGTTGGAACGCGTCAGCGCCACCGGGGAGATAAAACCGGATAATCTATACCCTTCTTCCTCGGAGACCACATCCAGCATTTGTCGAGCCACGTCCACTCCGTAGAGGGCGGCCAGAATTGCGCGCCGGTCGCCATCGCCGCTGGTCTGCAGGGAAGGGGTATTTCCTTCAGACAGCTTGAATCGTACTTGCGGATAGGCCAGGGCATAACGCGTCAGCAGGGCATCGATAGCCCGGCGTTCGGTGCCATCCTGCTTGAGGAATTTCAGACGAGCCGGGACGTTGTAGAACAGGTCTTCCACCTGGATTACCGTACCCACCGGGGCGCCGACTTTTTCCACTTTCCCGATCATTCCCCCCTCCACACGCAAACGCGCCCCGGCGGAGGCTTCATGGGTATGCGCCGTTATTGTCAATCGCGAAACAGATCCTATTGACGCCAGTGCCTCCCCGCGGAAACCGAGCGTGGCAATTCGGAAGAGGTCATCTGCGGAGACCAGTTTTGAGGTGGCATGGCGCTCAACGGCCAGCGTCAGCTCGTCGGCCGGTATCCCAACCCCATCGTCGGCGACCCGCATCAGGGTTCGGCCGGCAGCGGCAATTTCCACTGTTATCGCCCTTGCACCCGCGTCCAGGGCATTTTCCACCAATTCCTTTACCACTGAAGCGGGACGTTCCACCACTTCCCCGGCCGCGATTTGAGAGGCAACTTCAGGTGACAGGATGCGAATGGTCATGTTCGTATTATATTCCGTTTATAATACCCCCCATGTCATTCAGCACCTTCTTCTTCGACCTTGATGAGACTCTCTACCCGGGTTCAAGCGGATTGTGGGTTGCCATCCGCCAACGCATTGACAGTTATTTGTATGAACGGATGGGCATTCCCCGGGACCAGCTTGCAACTCTTCGTGAGAAGTACTTTCACGATTACGGGACGACGCTGCGCGGTCTGCAGGCCAACCATTCAGTGGATATGGATGAGTACCTGGCTTTCGTCCATAATGTACCCCTGGATCTCTATCTCCAGCCGGACCCNNAACTTCGTGCAGCGCTGGAAAGAATCCGGGGGCGGAAGTTCATCTTTACAAACGCCGACTCTGCCCACGCCAACCGTGTGATCAAAGCCATTGGCCTGGAAGGGTTGTGGGATGGCATTATCGATGTGCATACCATCGCTCCCTACTGCAAGCCAATGCCCGAAGCTTTTCAACTGGCACTGCGGGCTGCCGGGGACCCAAAGTTACATACCTGTGTCCTGTTGGACGACCAGGCACGCATCACCCGGGCAGCGCGCTCCCTGGGGATATTCACCGTGCTGGTTGGCAAGGAAGATCCTGGATTTGATGCGGATGAATCCCTTTTGAGGTTGGCCGATCTGCCAGCCCTGCTCAACGGCCGAATCTAACGCGGTTCTTACACCGCAATGTTATATTTCATCCTGTTTTAATCCACTAAGGTTAGTATAAAGAACCTCATATCAGGAGAGTTCGAATGAAAAATAATGCCTTGCGTACTGTTCTGTTCATATTGGTAGCAGTCATACTGGTCGTAGGCGCCTTCGGTGGCGGTATTGTTGCAGGAAATTTTATTAATGTCCTGAAACCTGGCTCCTTGGCCTTACTCCCTTCCATCACCGGTACGTCAGGGCAGCCGACAACCACTGGTTCCTCGCAGGGGGGTACACCCTCTGATCTACAGTCACTGTTTGGTCCATTCTGGCAAGCCTGGGACCTTGTCCACCAGAACTATGTGGACCAGCCCGTAGATAATACCAAACTTGTCCAGGGTGCAATCAATGGGATGATGGCCGCGTTGGGAGATGCGCATACTGGATACTCGTCCCCCCAGGAGACGACCGATCTCAATAATGCCATGACAGGTGCCTATGATGGGATTGGTGCCTATGTGGATACCAAGGGAACCTATATAACCATTACAAAACCCATCCCCGGGTACCCGGCAGAAAAGGCCGGGCTGCAAATCGGCGACCAGATCATAGCCGTGGATGGAGTAGATGTAACTGGAATGGATCCTGACGTGGTTCGCTTGACCAAAGTGATGGGGACGGCAGGCACCAATGTTACTCTGACTGTCAGCCGTACAGGGACGGACAAACCGCTTCAGTTTACGATCACACGCGCTCATATTGTCATTCCAAGTGTCACCAGCAAGATGCTGGATCACAACATTGGCTATATTCAGATCACCGTTTTTGGAGATACCACTGCGACTGACTTCCATAACCAATTGAGCGCCNTGATGGCGCAGAAACCTGCCGGTATAATCCTGGACCTGCGTGATAACGGCGGCGGCTACCTAGACGCTGGCATTGCCGTGGCATCTGAATTCATTGATCANGGTGTGATCGTATCCGAACAGTATGGNAATGNCACAAAAACTCCCCATCCAGCCATTCCTGGCGGCCTGGCAACNAATATNCCCCTGGTGGTGTTGGTGAATGAAAATACTGCCTCAGCCTCTGAAATTGTCTCCGGTGCCATCCAGGATGACGGACGAGGCAAGCTGGTGGGCGTGACCACTTATGGTAAAGGTACAGTACAAAATTGGTTTCCTCTTACCGATGGCGGCACTGCCCGCATCACCATCGCCAGATGGCTGACACCCAACGGGAATACCATTGATAAGAAAGGCCTGACGCCTGACCTGGTTGTCACGATGACCCAGGCTGATTACACTGCCGGGAAAGACCCGCAATTGGATGCCGCAGTTCAGTTGCTCCTAAAATAAACCAAACTACATTACCCATGTGGTTAGCGCTTTCGACTGGTGAATGATCCATTGGAAGCCATAACCGGAGGAGATATCCGATGTTATTCGATCCTACATACATACTTTACATGGTTCCAGCATTTCTATTAATGCTGGTGACCTCCTGGTATGTTAAATCTGCATACAATAAGTGGAGTAAGGTCGCATCCCGCAGCGGTCTGACCGGTACCGAAGCCGCCCAGCGGTTGATCGCCCGCGCCGGGTTGTACGGAATCCAGATCCAGGGGGTTGCCGGGAATCTGACCGACAATTATGACCCGCGCACCAAGATCCTGCATCTTTCCCAAACTGTCGCGCAAAATCCATCGGTAGCCTCTCTGGCTGTAGCTGCTCATGAACTTGGTCATGCCCAGCAAGACGCGGAAGGTTATTTCCCACTGCGCTTCCGCTCAGCGCTGGTGCCGATGGTCAACATTGGTTCATACCTCGGTTGGATCCTGATTATTGCCGGATTGTTCCTGAGCTATGCCGGCATGGCCTTGGGTGTGAATCTGGCCTGGTTGGGAGTTGCCATTTTTGCCGGTGGCGCAGTGTTTGCCCTGGCGACGCTTCCCGTGGAACTCAATGCATCTGCCCGCGCCCGCCGCCTGCTGACCGAGACCGGAATCATCTCCGGTCCGGATGAGGAACGCGGCGTTGGAACGGTGCTTAATGCCGCTGCACTAACCTATGTTGCTGCGCTGGTGACCGCTGTCCTGCAATTGCTCTACTATGTCACCCTGGTTGGGGGCTTGGGACGTCGCCGCCGGTAAACCGTTCATGCCGCGTAGATCAAATTAGCTCCCACAGGCCTGAAACCTGTGGGAGATTTTATTCCTGAAATATCCGGTATAATCCCGTTATGCGAAAATTCATTATTGCCCTGGTTTTATTCCTTGCCGTCGCATTTGTCATCCTTCGTTTTTCTGAATTTCAAAACATTATGAACACCCTGCACCACAGCAACTATCGTTTTCTGATAGCCGCTGTGGTCGTTGAGGGGATCTGGTTCTACAATTCTGCCACCGATTATGCTGTTCTATACCGTCTGATGGGACTCAAGCAAAAAACCAGTCATCTGATCCTGGTCGCCACGGCTGCCAATTTTGTCAATGTGATCGCACCGACTGCAGGCATTGGAGGAATGGCCGTGTTTATGGACGATGCCAAACGACAGGATCACCCAAGCGGACGGGTTACGGTAGTGGGGGTGTTATATATTCTGTTTGACTACCTGGCTTTTTTTTGCGTCCTGGCCCTGGGTTTTATTGTCCTGATCCGTCGGAATAATCTTGATGCGGGAGAACTGACCGCGGCCGCCATCCTGCTTGCAATCGCCGTGGGATTGGCTTTCCTTCTTTACCTTGGATATAAATCGGCAGAGCAATTGGGGAAAGCTCTGGCATGGATCGTGCGTCTGGTCAATCGCGTTTTGCACCCATTTATCCATCGCAATTATATGCAGGAGGAAAGCGCGTATTACTTTGCAAGTGAAGCTGCCGCAGGCATTGAAATGCTGCGCGGCAAACAAAAGGAATTTTACTGGCCTTTCCTGTTCGCCTTGAACAATTTTGCTTTGCTTATCTGTGTCCTCGCCTTCACTTTCCTTGCCCTGGGTACTCCCTTCACCGTAGGGACACTGGTGGGAGGATTTGCCATCAGCTATTTATTCCTGATCGTCTCTCCAACTCCGTCAGGAGTGGGTATTGTGGAAGGTGTGATGACCCTCGCACTGGCTTCCCTGCGTGTCCAGTTGGAAGCAGCCGCGCTCATCACCCTGACCTACCGTTTTGTCACCTTCTGGCTGCCGCTGGCAGTGGGAGCAATAGCCTTCCGGCTATTAGGCGGAAAAACAAAGCCCGGGTTGTTGGATAAAACCTGAAATCGTTTGTGGGAAAGATCTAAAAACGACCGGAAGCACGGTCTTCCGGTCGTTTTGTTTTAATTATTCCCAGAATTTAACCTGCTGTGCAACTGGTGGTAAAATCGCGCCCATGTCCTCCCACGCTGAAATTATTGCCAGTAACCTTAAGGTTCGCTCCCAGCAGGTCGTTGCAACCATCCGCCTGCTGGACGAGGGCAACACCATCCCTTTCATCTCCCGTTACCGCAAGGAGGTGACCGGTACTCTTGACGACGAACAGGTTCGTATCGTCTCAGATGAACTGGCCCG
>Ga0031655_10001690_pt1 | contig 13104 bp, 16 predicted proteins | sample FrelakmetHBP12HB_FD_55187 | JGI IMG/M metagenome (GOLD analysis project Ga0031655, IMG submission 55187) | Freshwater lake sediment microbial communities from the University of Notre Dame, USA, for methane emissions studies -HBP12 HB | ecosystem: Environmental > Aquatic > Freshwater > Lake >... | reverse complement strand
GTTTCAATCCACGCGCCCGCGCGGGGCGCGACTGTCCTCATGTAAATCTTTGATGTTTCTACCGATATTTACAATCTTCCCGCGTATCTCCTCACAATCCTTTCGGATCATATTCAGTTATCAAAGAAGAATCAGGATAAATGATTCGATTTCGATGAGTTACATCTTTTGCGAACCTCCCCGGAAATTCATGTCCGCTTCCGGTTCGCGCCAGCACTTAAATGATCAACGGCCCCTCTTGATCGATCCCCTTCTTGGCGCCGACATGCTCAACCCGGCGCCTCCAGTTGGCGCCAAGATAATAGAATCGCAGGCTGTCCAACTCCTGATCGATTTCATCAATGAGTCGCTGCTTTAACACTGCCCACTGGGCAGGGTCTACAATGCATTCAAAAACGGAATACTGAACCCTCTGTCCGTAGTCTTTACAGGCCTTCGCTACACGATTCAAACGACGCGGCCCTTTCGCATCCGTTGTCGAAACATCGTAGCTCACCAGTACAAACATTCCAGTTCCCCCTATTCTCAGACAAATCGCTTTGTTGCCCCAAAGTGGCGGAGTGCTGGCGGTTTGTTCTGGTTAGTGGTCATAAATCAAAACAAACCGCATCTCTCTACCTCGCCTTTCTCTCTGACCTCTGTACTACTAATGTCCAATTTCTCGAAATTTTATTAAGCAAAATCTCCTCATCGTTCGTCGTCCTTCGTCTCTCGTCCTTCGTCCATCATGGTTCTTGGTTGCGGCTACGCCGCGCTGTGACCTCTGTGTCTCTGTGGTGAATATTCCTTCTTCTTTCCAAGATCCATCTATTTCCAGATAAACGGCGGATACCCGTCCAGGTCTCCGCGCAGATACCGCGCCAGGAGCAGGGCCTGGAGATGAAACAACTTTCCGATCGTTACCTTCTCGTCGAGAAAGGGGTGCAATATTTCTTCCTGTTTTCGCTCCTGATAACTCACGAGAAGCGTCTTCCGCGCGTCATCGTTCATGACCACCGCACCTGAATCCATCTTCTTGAACCCCTTTTCCTGAACTTGCTGGAGATTAATAAGAGAGAGAGCCAGGCGGTCTGCGATAAAAGGTCTGAATTCTTCCATGAGATCGAGAGCGAGCCCCGGTCTTCCGGGGCGGTCCCGGTGAAGAAACCCGACCGCAGGGTCGAGCCCCACCGTTTCCAACGCCGACCGGACATCATGCATGAGAAGCGTGTAGATGAAAGAAAGGAGGCAATTGACGTTATCAAGCGGAGGCCGGCGATTTCGCTCATCGAAACGAAAAACCTCCTTCTGCGCCACGATCAAATGATCGAAGACGCTGAAATAGATGTGGGCAGCGTCCCCTTCAATGCCGCGCAAAGTGTCCAGGGACTGCTCCTGATCGAAGAACTCCAGGAGTCGATTCAACCTCATGATGACCTGGCGTACTTCATCTTCCGCGATCTTGCTTCCATGGTCCCGGAGCGCCCGTTGCAAGACCGTGCGGCAATTCGTGATCTTTCCGACAAGGATAAATTTGGATACCTCTGCCGAGAACTTCAGATCATCTGCTTTACGGTACTGCTCTCTGCGAAGAAGGACATTTCCCGAAACCGGGCCCTGGACCTTTGCCAGAAATCGGCCGTGTTCCGACAGGAAGCTTATTGCCACGTCGTTCTCCGCGCAAAAACCCATCAGAAAGGGGCTGCAGGACACGTTTCCGAAACAGACAATCCCTCCGATGGTATGGACCGGGACACGGAGGCGGACATCTCCCTCTATCTTGACGACGACCGTCTCTCCCTCCTTCGAGAGATAGGCCCCCTGCGTGGTCACAAATAAGGTATTGAGGTGCTTTTTCATGGCGAATTCATCATCCGAATCAGGTAGCGTTTCACCGAAGATTTCTTCCCGATGGTCTCCGGAAGACACTCCTCCATGAGTGAGCAGCTTTTACAGCGCTTCCCGTAAACCGGCGGCGGAGTAACTCCGGCGGCGATCAGTTCATGGGCCCGTTTAGCGGTATCTTCCGTCTCTCTTCGAAGATTATCGTCGATGGAGACATCTAACCGCCGGCGGGTCCGACCGTAGAAGATGGCCCCGCTGGGTACTGAGACCGAAAGCATTTCTTCCAGGCACATTGCCTGGGCACAGAGCTGAATCATGTCGCAATTGTCAGGTTTGGGCTTGCCCCTCTTGTACTCCACCGGAAAGGGCTCCCAGGAGCGATCCGGCTGGCGGTGAAACTCCACCACATCAGCCTTGCCGATCAGACCGAGCCTGAGAGAACGGAGCGGTAGGCCGTACTCAATACGGACAGCACCCCTCGATTCACGGTCCTGCTCATGGACTTTTTCATGCATGATATGGCCTTCGGCAGTTGCCCGGTTCTCATCCCAGATCTGCTCAATATGGATCAAGGCGCACTGCCTTTCACAGAAGGCAATGTGCTGAAGGGCCGAAACCATGATCAGATCATCTTCAGAGTAAGTATAGGTCATATTAGTCTTATAGGGCTTATTATTTTCCAGGACTTATTCTTTTCTATTTTTCCTTGCCTCAGACCGAACACGATAGAGTCTTTCTGTAAACCCGCCCTCTTTCAAGAATTCCTTTTCCAGGGCCCGCAGTTGCTGGTCCAGCAGGTAGTTGGTCTGGTGGATCACACAAACCATGGTGTTTGCTGCAACTTCAGCAGAAGCTTCAAAATAGGTCTTATAGGTCGAATAAGACCTATTTTGACTGTAGCACAGCTTTCTCACTTCCTGGGCTCTTGGGTGGTCTTTCCCCCAAAGAGGCAGCCCCTGCTGCCGCAGAAAGTCCTGAAAATCGATCAGCAACTCCTCGAGGCTCGCTCGTGCCACACCGACGAGCTTCAGCTCGGTCTTTTTGGAAGTGCCTGACGCCATGCTCCCCTCGGCGATGTTCTGCTTGCCGCTGCGGGCCGCCTGCACCATCTGGTCATGGGTCCGCGAGCGGCGGTCAATGAACCGGTCGCAAAAAGCGACTGTGCCGTCAAAAACAATCTCCGCCATCTGATAAGATTGCAGATCGCGGTAGCCCCCGTGGGGCGGAATGAGCGGTTCAGAACACATTCTCTTCAGGCCATTCCTGCACTGTAATCCCTGCAGGGATGTTGTCTTTATTGACGATAATCGAATAATCCTCTATTTTTCTTGGTAGCTCTGATTTTCCCGTGATGGATACCCGTTTGAATAGCCTTCCCGCCAGATCATTTCCAAGATGACTTTCGTGCTTGAAGATAACTAACTTCCTAGGATTCATCTCTCCTCTCGCAGCCGCACGGTCGTTTTCAAAAGCATTGATCAATGATTTCCATAGTAGCTTGAGATCGTCCTCAGAAAACTTCGTCTTCTTGGCATCGACGGCTGAAATAAAGCCATGCATCCGGTACAGCGCGTATGGAACAGTCGCTTTCCGACCAAAAGTCGATGCAAATTCTCTCTTTTCTTGTTTCTTATAATCTTCTTCCGTCGTCACGGCGCACCGGGTTATTGAATGTTCAGCCTGATATATTCTGTCTTCCGACCGCGAGAATGTAAACTGCACCGGCCCCCGAATAGTGCCAGCGCCCTTATCTCCGGTCGCTAACACGGCTCCAAAAGTCCTTATGTCAAAATACTTTTCACATAGACTGCCCTGGCGTTGTTGTATGCTATCACCAGAAGCTGCATCAATAATCTTGTTCAACCAATGCTCCTGTCTGATAAAAATGTCGAAGGGTGCTTCGAGTTTCTTCTCCAGCATGACGTAATTGCGGACTTTTCTTTTTATGCAAACGTCCGTCACCAAGCCGTGCTGGTCCTCCGCATCCGCGCGGGGCAAATTAACCTGATCGGGGTCCCCGTTCGGATTGCCGTCCTTCACGTCAAACAGAAATACAAAATCGTATCGGTTTCTAATCGGCTCACTCATATTATTCCTCCTGTGTTTTGTTTTTGGCTGATGAGCTAAATTGTTTTTGCCGCTGGTGGTAATACCCGATGGCAAACTGGCCCTGTTCCTCCAACGTAAAGGTTGCCCGAAATTGATTGATACCGATGGCTTTGCATAATTCCTGTAGTTCCTTGTCCAGAGTAACGGCCAGTCCAGGCTTGTCACTTTTCAGTTTCGTAAAATGCTTCGAATTCAAGTTGAACAGCCGTCCGAACGCGGCACCAGGAGACGTCATGGCGTACGTGAAGTATCTCTCTCTTATTCCCGCGTTCCTGTCACCTAAAGCGGCATACTGAATGCTTTCAAGCTTTGCGAAAATCTGCCCACAGACATAGGCTGCCGGTTTACAGTCTTCTTCCATTTTTTCTGTAATCATAAAACCACCTCCTTTGTTGTTTCGGTTTAGAATGAGCTTGATTAGAGCGGCCCTGTCAGCGGTGACTCCATATTTGTCTAATCGCGCCCGCTGAAGAGCTTTTGTCAATATCCATGATGGTAACGAAGTGTTTTTCAGAGCAGCGTTCCACAGATAGGCAGCCACCCTTGCCAGAGAAGCATCGTCCTTGTCATAGCTTCCGTCATTGTTCCTTCTCTGACAGCTTCTGGCCAGATCATAGAGACGGGCGTAATGTGTCTTCAGTTTCTTCAGATCTCCATCGTATTCCGTGATTGCAATATCCTCGAACCACCCAGCTATTGACCGTCTAAAATCGTAAAGACTCGTCTCAATCCAATCTCGGACCGCTATGCGTGCCGCAGAGCCGGATAGCGTGAACGAATAGAACTGATCCGGCTCAAGATATCGACTGTCCTTCTGTGTGCCCGACGTTACAGACTCAATGAGTCTTGCCACGTCGTCCGGATTGGGAGCCTCAAGCTGGTCGATTTCCGGTAGTTCCATGTTGCGTCGCGTCCAGAAGACCATGGCGGTATCTGATCCGAAGTTCTTCCGGTTGGTATAACGAAAAACCGGCTTTTCTTTCCCTTTATTATTCTTGATGACAATTTCGTTGCCCGCCGACAGAAGCCAATTCAAGCCCTCTACATATGTCTTGGCACAATTGGTACAGATTGATGAGTTGTCATTCCCCTTCAAGGCATATGATTCAAAGGCATTTTCGTTATACGAGACCAGTGCGCAACCACTTGATTTCCCAGCAGGAACCTTTTTAATCATCCCATGAGGAATGTCTTCCACTGGATACTTGGTCTGTCCACAAAGAGCACACCTCTTCTGCTTACCTGCCAATAATTGTCCTTGCAAGACTTCGTATTTCTTTATTACTTCATTCAAAACTGCAGGCTTTTCGTGAATACGATATCCCTCAGTTTGGATTCGAAACCCGATATTGCCTTTCCGGTTTTTTCCATCGGGAATGGCCGCCTCAAATTCCTTCAATGCCTTTTCCACCCCATTGGCCTTGTTGCTTCTGTAAAACGCAATGACCGGGGACAATTCAGCCAAATGGCGATACTCTTCCAGTTTCCCCAGGAAAAGCTCATGTTTCCTTTTCGAGGCCTCCCCGCCAAAGCACAGGACTTCTTCAGCTTTATCAAGCAACAGTCTTGCCTTCCCCTTTTTTGCGGTTATGGCCTCAGTGACAGTCTGTTTCTTTTCAATCGACTCGAAGCGCTGAAAACCACCATCCTCAGCGATTATTAGTTCCATCGAAATCGGTTCCGGTTTCAGTGCATCATGAACCCATTCGTTTTCAGGCTGTTGGCCTCGAAGGGTTTTCCCCAGTTCGCTCAATTCTCTGATCATAGGCCAGCCTCCTCTGCTTCCTGTTGATTGAACTCATAGAGCGCTGCGGAAACCTCGCTGTCGATGGGTGGTCGGAAATGGCTCGACGCCATCATTTTGTCATTTTCCGGGACTTCGCAATCCAAAACACCGTTGCGTATGGCCACATCATGAAAGAACAACGGCAGAGCTTTCCCGCTGTCGTCCCAGAATATGTCAAACAACATGCTCCCTATCGGAATGGTCTCCTGAATCGGCCGTTCATCTCCATTCGGCTCCACGAACTCAGCGGCAAACTCGCGGGTGCCAAGATATGGCCTCCGCCAGCACTGCCCCTTCTTGACGCGACGGACAAATATCCCATCATGATCTGCGTCAATGCCCTTTCTGCCGATATATTTCTCGGGCCTGTTCTTGTCGTCGTTCATTGCCTGATAAATCGACGCTTCAATGATATAGGCCACGTCACGCAAAACCACGCTGTTTCTCTGGGCGCGTTTTTCTTCGATCACGATGGGGCTTCGCCCCTGTTTCGTGTTGATCTCGTTGCGCTTGATGGTAGCGAACCGAATTGGCTTGAGAACCTTTATTCGCCTCACGTACCATTGAAACTCCGGCTTCCATAAAATCGAATCAAGGATACCCCTTGCCGCCGACGGTGTCATACATGGATACGTCATACGTTCCACTTTCAAATCCGACCTCGTAAAGCATGCATAATCGCCTTTAACTTTGACTTTGACAATCCTGCTATCAAGCATATGCACCTCCTGCTTATACAACCATCTTATCCGCCTCTATGGGCGCAACAGAAATCCCTCTTTCCCGGTCGTAGTTCCCGTACCATACCATGAACCCCTGCGGCATCAGCTTGCACGTTGCGGCATTTTGGATGGTAAAGTGCCGGTAGACCTGAACAGTGAACGCCTGCATTCTCCGGTAATCATCCCTCGATAAGAACTCCTTGTGCTCTATTGAATGAAACAACCGCCTGCTCCCGTCACTATAGAGATAGACAAATAGCCCCTCAGTGACCTCGGATATTATGCGATAGCTGTCGTTCACTGTTTGAAACTTGGGTTGTCTGGTGAGCCGGCCCCTTGCCTCATTGATTTTATACCGATCAGGGTCCACGTAAAGATTAACCACCTGGGCGTAGTATTTCTCGAACACATCATGATCGTGAAGCAGTTCTGGATCGGGTGTAACAAACTCTTCCGCATGCCCTGCGCAGGCCGCATACGTCTTATCAGGCATCCCACCGTCCTGCATCTTAAACAAAAACACTCTCCCGCCAGATTCACCCAGCTTGTTTTCACGGTTACAGCGGCCTGCGGCCTGAATGAGGGCCTCAAGGGGAGCCATTGCCCGAAACACAACTGGGAAATCAAAATCCACTCCCGCCTCAATCAACTGTGTTGAAGCCACGATGATTTTCCTCTCTGCTGCCAGGTCAGATCGGATATTCTCTATTACCTCTTTTCGGTGGGACGGGCACATTGCAGTCGATAGATGATACTTCTTTTCCCAAGCGACACTGTCTTTGACGCAATCGTAGAATTGCAGCGCGGCCTTTTTTGTATTGAATATTACGAGCGTCGCAGCTTCCTCCCGCGTGGCAGCTTCAAGCAGTGTGTTGGAATCTACAGGAGTCAGATCATTCAGCAAGTGGTACTTGACGCGCCGGGTTTGCCTGTAGAGTTCAGCAGGGTTTTCAATCAAAGGACTGATGCCATCTATACCGTCAAACCCAGGCCTTTTCTCGAAAGCGGGCTGCGTGGCGGTGCAGAACAGGAATGACGTTCTCATTACGGATTGGACATCTTTGAGCATTTGAAGGGTAGGCAGGATTACCTCTTTGGGAAGAGTCTGCACCTCGTCAAATATGACTACGGATTCGGCGATATTGTGAATCTTCCTGCATCGAGAAGGCCTGTTGCTAAAGAGCGACTCAAGGAATTGAACGGTCGTCGTTACAATCAGGGGATAGTCCCAATTCTCACAGGCCAGTTTCTTTCGTTGCTCCAAAGGAGAATACTCTTCCTCGCTATCCCCGGCCCTCATTTGGTCTTCATTGTAGCTGGAATGATGCTCCAGCACCCAATCCTCACCAAGTATCCTTTTCAACACCTGCGCTGTCTGATCGATAATATTTACGAAAGGAAGGACTATTATTATTCTTTTCAAATCATTTTTCTTTGCGTGTCTCAGCGCCCATGCCATAGACGTGAGCGTCTTTCCGAGACCCGTTGGAAGCGCCAACGAATAAAATCCGCACGGCATATCTGCTTTTTGAAGCACCTGATGGCGGGCTTCATTTCTCATCCGGTTAATGTTGCCCTCTCTGGATTTCCTGGAAAACTCCTCCTCCAATTTGCTCATCATTTCATAGAATGGGAACGCGTCGCTCACGCGCAACTCAGAAATATCCTTCTCGAAATGCTTTTCCGTAGAAAGCCAGTCACTATCAGTCAAGGCACTGAATAGATATCTGATGAAGGTTTCTCGCTGCAATGGCTCGGCAAATACCAGGGATCTATTATTCTTGAAAGCACCTTCATCCGTGCCGTTATCGGCCGTGAAGGCCCTAACGACGTCTTCAAACCCGATGACCTCCCCGCGCTTGAAGGGTTCCGTATCACTCTTCCAGGCCGAATTGTCCGGTAAGCTCTTATGATGTCCATCAATTGCGATTGAGGCTTCAAGCAGCCCGTTACAACGGGCAAATCCTGAGCCCCATGATGCATGAGGAACACTGCCCCGTCTCCCTCCAGTGTCGAGATACTTCTGAAATGATAGTTGATACTTACCCAAGTCATGCAACAAACCAGTTAAATAGAAAACCGGTTTATAGCTTTCTTGGCAGGCAAAAGATTCTCCTATGCGGGCAGTTTCCCATAAATGCTTTGATAAACAGTGTTTCTCGTTACGACTGTTCTCCGAATGGGCATAATACTTCATAAATCACCTGCCTCTTTACCCATACTGTCTTTCTGGTCATTAACCTGCCAGAACCTCTGTGCAAATGGTATTTATGAGCATCGGAATACTTTCCCAGATCACACCACAACCCTGCCAGATATCCCCAATCGCCAGCGTTGAATTCCTGGGGGACTTTTCTAACCGTTTGGGCGACGTTTTTCACATGAAAATCAAGGGGTTGCCACTCTTCTGTTGGTTTGCCTTCCAGAGAATGGGCGTAGAATTTGTTTTTCATGGTGAGAACTCTTGGGGCCTCCGAATCAAATGAAGTCCCCCCGAAGATTCGGCGGCGGATGAGAACGTATCGCCTTACAGTTATCGCACTTCAATAGAATTGTCAAATTCGAATCCTGCAAGAAGACAAGAAACTCCCTCAGAATCGTGGAGTTTCTTTACACTTTAGCCCTTGGGTTCCTTCCGGGCCGCCGAAGGCTTTTTCAGCGTCTCCAGTGGCTTAACAATTCGACATCTCAGCCTCTGCCACAAGGGATCCGTTTCGAGAAGCTGACGCGTCTTTCTGCGTTTTTGCTCCCACGAAAGCCCTTGATCCTCTTCGTCAATCTTTGCCCATTGCATCCTCATCCACGCAACTGCATCTAATCGCTTCCTCATGGGTTTGCTCATTGCAGAATCACTTCCTTTCAATCTTCTTCAGTCCCTGGGGGGTTGTCAGGTAGTTCTCGCCTGAGACGACCCGCTTGCCAATCTTTTGTTCAAGGTCTTTTCTTGCTTTGCCAGCGACCTCTCCTCCCTTCCGTGCAGAATGCCTGCTTTCTTGAAATCCTCTCGCATCATCAACCCGCGTTATTTCGGTTGTGGCCGCTTCGCCCAGCATCGAGAATATCAGTTCGAGATCGGTCATATGATCTCTGAGACTTTCGCGTTTCAGCCCCTTTATCTTCTTATGCTTTCCCGGTGTTACGCCAAAGGCGGCTTTTGCGATCTCGGCGGTAAGTATTACGTACTCCTTTTCACGCCTTACCTCCCTATTTTTCCACTCATCCGTAAGCTCTTCCCTGATGGCAATGCCCCGCATCCGCTTTTCGATCCAATCGTCGGAATACCCCTTCGCCTTGTAAAGTGCCCTCGTCCTTTTCGTCCCCAGTTCCGGATCTTCTATTTCTTGCACCCTCTCATACCCCACCTTTGCCAGCCAGCGCTTGAAAGGCTCAGCCTTGGGCGAGGGGATAGATTGAATAATACGGAAGATGCCTTCCGTATTGGCACAGTTTGTCTCCCTCATTTTCCCATCAGGTGCCGTAATTTCAAGGGGGGTACAAATTGTACCCCAGTGGGAGTTCAGTTCCGGATCGCGCTGTCTCATTTTCTTAATGTATTGCTTTGGATCAGCACTATCCGTTAACGCCTCCACCACATCGGAAACGGAAAACCACCATTCATTCTTATGGATCGTCTTTCTAAGCTCCTTCCCCCTGAAAACGACTATATTTGTTTCCATTGCAGAATCTCCTCAATAGCATTGCGCAATCATATCCGCTTCAAGAACATGAGCCCGCAACTTGATCCTGTCGCCTCTCCACGCATTCAGTCCGGTTGTTTCTACATCGAAGGCAACGTAACGTTTTGCCTTTTGTAACGCTTTTGCCATTGTTTTTACAACAAGTCTACCACACCCACTCCCCCAAAAGATGTCCTACATGGGAAGCCTCTTCAGAAAATCTTTGCAGGAGCTTTTCCCCCTCCTCTCAATCTCCTCCCACCAGGGGAGGAGAGGGTGGGTCGAAGGAATCTCCTCCCAACAGGGGAGGAGAAGATGGTTAGAGAAAGAGAGGATAATTCGGGATAGCCTCCTTCTGTCAGGAAAAGAGATGTAAACCGAATGGGTCATTGATGGTGAGATTGCTTCCCCCGGATCAGGTCCGGGGTCGCAATGACATTTTCTGACACTCCTATTTGTAAATTCCTGCCATTCTTGCAATTTCATTCTTGATTTCTTCCCTTAGATCCGGAGGGGACAAAACCTCTACGCTTGCTCCGTACCGGAGAATCTCCCGGCGGACTTCCCGGAAATCAGCGACTGGAAATCTCAGACAGATGCTTCCGTCTTCACCTCGGGTTACTCCCTGACCGCTGTGCCAGATCTGCTCTGAGATCCAGTCGGCTACATCGGGGTTAAACCTCAGGCACACCTCTATCGACTCCCTGCCGGTCATTACTCCGAAATTCTTACCTATGAAATCCTTTACATGGGATACGTGTCGGGGCACTGTGACAACCCCGGCCGCGGGCTCAATGCTTTTGATTCTCGAAAGGGCAAAGTCCCGGAGATCATTTTTTACGGTGCAAAAGGCAATGAGATGCCAACTCCCCATATAGCAGAGAAGATGGAGGGGCTGGATGATGCGCTCCGTGGTCTCGTGCCGGTGCGGCGTATGGTAGGAAATCTTTAAGGGTTGGTCCCTCAACAAGGAATCAACGACCTTATGAAAAATTGCCTCATCCACACGGTAATACTCAACGTTTTTGACAGAGACCTTCTCCTTGATCTCTTCCAGGGCAGGAGACGAATCGAGGAATCGAAAGGCTAAAATTTTTTCGAGTAGGTTGTAAAGGGAATCTTTGAATGCGTGATCCGGCAGCGTCGCGGCGAGTCTTAACGCGAGGCACAAGGATAGAAGTTCTTCCTCTTTAAACCAGACCGGTGGAAGTTCATAACCATCATCTTCATATTCATAGCCTTTCCGGGTTGCATTATAGAAGAGTGGCGCATCGAGCCTGTCCCGCATGAACTCAATTTCTCTTTGGGCCTGTTTCTGGGAGATCTCAAACTTCTCGCCGAGATCACGGGCATTGGGATGCCGACCCACCTTAATTTGCCCGTGGAACCAATAATATCTTTCGTAAGCAAGTTTCCGTCCCATCTCGTACTCCTATCCCCGACCATTTGAACGATGACATCCACCGTCCTAATTGCATTATAGGGTAGAATGGGCATAAAACTTAGTTTTCATGGTGAGAGACCTGGGGCCTCCGAATCAAATGAAGCCCCCCGAAGATTCGGCGGCCGAGAGAGCGTGTTGCGTTACAGTTATCGCATTTTGAGGGAATTGTCAATTATTAAAAATGGGGGGAGGGGGACAAACAGCATGCCCACCCTAAGGATCTTGTGCTGTCTGAGGAGGACAAGATTATGTGGAACACTCTCCTCTTGCCAAGGGAGATTGTGTCGTATTGTCATTGCGATGGGGAGAAACAGCCGAAGCAATCTCAAAATGCATTGAAAATAAGGAGATTGCCACGCTCCCTTCGGTCGCTCGCAATGACAACCAAGGGGTTGCGGCCCAGTCTCAGGGGGAGGAGTGGGAAAAGAAGGAATCGTGGCATCCCTGACTAACCGCTTTCGATCCGTTTTAGCATTTCTCCGGGCGTCACAATGCACACCTTCCCGACCTGAACCCTCTTTCTAAGGTGGGCATCGCCAGACACGATGTATTCGGCACCCAAAGAAAAAGCGCAGGCAATGAACTTATTATCCGCAGGGTCCTCCCTTATCCAATCCTGTTCTTCCGGGTTTTCAATAAAGAGCATATTGACTCCTCTCTCGATGGCCGACAGGAGTCTTAGAAGCAGATCCTCCTTGTCAAATTGAAACCGGTTAAGGACCTCCATATACTCTTTGAGGATGGGCGTAGAAACGCATAGAATCACTCTACCTGAAAACCACAGGTCGATGACCCTGCGCGGGATGCCGCCAAAGAATGATGAGATGAAGACGTTGGTGTCGATGACGATCCTCATTTGCCAGCGCGCACCTTCTTAATCATTTTAGTGACATCGGATTCCTTGTAGCCTTTGCTCTTTAGGGAACGACCGATTTCCTCCCATAGGCTCTTCATTACGTTCTCCGGGTCATGGTCCTTCACATATCCCTCCATCAGCTCCCGAACTTTCTGATTGACCGATTTCTGCTCGATCTGGCTCAGTCGCTGAAATCGTTCTTTCAGTCCTTTATCCACTCTGATCAACAGTTGAGAAACCATCTTTCAGCCTCCATGTGATATATCTATATCAATGATATCACATTCTCCTGGATTTTTCACTCCTGTCCCACGCTTGGAGTCGCCCTCCATTGGACCCCCCAGGGAGTGACCAGAAGGTCTTTCGTAAGCAAGTTTCCGTCCCATCTCGTACCCCTATCCCCGACCATTTGAACGATGACATCCACCATTCTATCGCATTAGTTAGAAAATAGCACCTTTGCACGGTTCGGGTCAGGAGACCCGAACCTCCCCCGGGTAGTCGCAGGTCTCCTGACCTGCGGATCCGGATGTTTTCATGGTTCGAGGGTGCCCTCCGGGCATGGGGCATTATGTAGAAAATATGCTTCTTCAAAATCCCTCCCTACCTCCCTTTGCCAAAGGGAGGGGTAACTTAGCCCCCCTTTGAAAAAGGGGGGTGTGGGGGGATTTTCATGGTTCGAGGGT
>Ga0031655_10001689_pt1 | contig 13105 bp, 7 predicted proteins | sample FrelakmetHBP12HB_FD_55187 | JGI IMG/M metagenome (GOLD analysis project Ga0031655, IMG submission 55187) | Freshwater lake sediment microbial communities from the University of Notre Dame, USA, for methane emissions studies -HBP12 HB | ecosystem: Environmental > Aquatic > Freshwater > Lake >... | reverse complement strand
CGTGGCGCCGCATCTCTGGCAGCGGGGATGGTTTATCGGCTTGGCGGTGATGGGCTTGCTGGGGGCCGTCGGTAGTCCGTTCTGGCTGGTGGAGCGCCGGCGGGTGCGGGCGCGGATTCAGCGGCTGGAACGGGCGCGCGTCCTGGACCAGGAGCGGTCGCGCATCGCACAGGATTTGCACGACGACTTGGGCGTGCGGCTGACGGAAATCTCGCTGCTGGCCAATCAGGATCACGGCCGCGCGGATGACCGGGAACACCTGGCGCAGGCGCTGCACAAGATTGCCGGGATCGTGAGCGAAACCGTGCAGATGGCCGACGGCATCGTGTGGGCGGTGAACCCGCGTAACGACACCCTGCATCACGTGGCCAATTACCTGGTGCAGTTTGCGGAGAACTTCTTCCGCCCGACCCCCATTCGTTGCCGGCTGGATGTGCCAGTGCAACTGCCGCCCAAGCACCTGTCCTCAGAACTGCGCCATCACCTGTTACTCGCCGTCAAGGAGGCGTGCAACAATGTGGCCCGCCACTCCGGCGCGACCGAGCTGTGGCTGCGGTTGAACCTGGCGGAGGCCACGCTCGTCATCAGCATCGAAGACAATGGCTGCGGCTTCGATCCGCAGACCGTGGCGGAGGGTGGGGACGGTTTGCTGAATATGCGCACACGAATGACCAGTGTGGGCGGACGCGTTGAACTGGCGGCAGCGCTGGGCCAGGGCACGCGCGTCAAGCTTGTCGTGCCGCTGCCGCCGGAGGAGTAGCCTGCGTGCCCATCACCGTGGCCATCGTGGAAGACGAGAAGCGCCTGCGCGCGCAGCTCGTCGCGTTGATCAACGACGCGCACGGATTTCGTTGCGTGGGCGCCTATGGTTCCGGCGAGCAGGCCCTGCGCGAGCTGCCGGGCCAGCCGGCCGACGTGGTGCTGATGGACATCAACCTGCCGCAGATGTCCGGCGTGGAATGCACCTACCGGCTCAAACAACTGCTGCCCGCACTGCAGGTGGTGATGCTGACGATGTATGACGACAGCGAGCGGATTTTCCAGGCGTTGGAAATGGGCGCCAGCGGCTACCTGCTCAAGCGCACCCCGCCCGGCGAGATTCTCAAGGCGATTACCGACGTGCAGCAAGGCGGCGCGCCCATGACCAGCTACATCGCCCGACAGGTGGTGCAATCCTTCGCCCGCCGGGCCAGCCCGAAGGCGCCGCAGCTCGCGCCCCGCGAAGAAGAAGTGCTCGTGCTTGTGGCCAAGGGTTACATCAACAAGGAAATTGCCGACCAGCTCGGCCTCACGCTGGAAACCGTCCGCAGCTACCTGAAAATCATCTACGAGAAGCTCCACGTCCGCTCCCGCACGGAGGCGGCCATGAAGGTTTTCGGGCACCCGGGGGCGGGTTGAGCCGGGCACCCGACAATGGCCGGTCTGACGGCGCTCCGCCTGGCGACCAATGGATTCCGATACCCCCCCGAACGGGGGGGGTAGACAAACTTGGCATCATGGGGCTAGATTCGCGCCAGCACCATGCAGTGCGCGAAGCAGCAGACACGACAGAAGACGAAAGGGTCGAATCCGCCCAGACCGAGAAAAAGAGGAAAGCCATATACGTGCTGTTCGCCGCGCTCGTTCTGACCGTGGGCTCCAGCGCCACGGCCGACAGCTAGGTGGTAAAAGTCACATATGAAAACCTCAATCATCAGCAATGAGAAGGAGAGGAGAGAAATGAAAATGATCCGATGCTTAACCTTTCTGTTCACCGCCGCGGCCCTGCTCTGTACCCAGTCCGCCCGGGCGAGCCAGTTGGTCCAAAACGGCGGGTTCGAGGACCCGGTCGGTCGAGATTGCGGTTTTTACAACGGCTTGGTCAGCACGATGGATGATGGAAAGGGGCCTAACAATTGGGTAGAGCTGGACGGCACTGAACCTAAGTTATTCCAAGACGTAGGCAGCCCCTATGGAGAGCACGGGATCATATCCGCCCGGCTCGGATCAGGCTATGATTCTTGTAAAGACGGCGGGTACAACTGGTTCCCTGCTAACGGTTCCACTTGGGGGGTGAGCATTCAGGGCTATAGTGGCGCATACAATGGCGGCAAGCAGGATTTGGGCGCCATAGTGGCAGGGACCAAGTATACGGTCAGCGCAGACTTCACTAAAAACTCTTCTTGCGACACGGCGCAATATGATTTCTTCCTCATGGATGGCACCGACAACACTGCTCTGGCAGGCATCGACGAGGTGACGGGTGGAGTTCCTCCCTGTGGCTCGTGGACCAACCTAGGCTTCACCTACACGGCCACCAGCGGCGTTAACGGCCATGAATTGTGGGTTGTGTTCCGTGGGCGGATTGCGGGTGACGCTACCCGCACGGGGATTGACAACGTGAGCGTGGATACCAGCATCGTCATATTCTATGTCGGCGGGCAAGGCACCATTGGCGACTCCACTCTGACTAACGTCGCCGGCGTGGCGACGCTGCCCATCGCGGGCGGGTATTGGGCTGCGGCGGGGGTGCAGGATGCGAACCAAGCGGAGAATCTTTCCGACCTCACCAGCCCGACCTTGACGGTGGCAAACACCGGGACGGTGACCTTGAAGTTCAAGCACCGCTATAGTTTTGAGGATGGTTGTGACGGGGGTGCGGTCTATGTGAGCGTCAATGGGGCTACGCCCGTCTATTTGGATGGGAACGCCTTTAGCACCAACAGCTACAACGGTGATGCTTCGGGCTGTGGGCTCTTAGGCAATCAGCCCTGCTTTACCGGCACCTCCGCCGGTCACGATGCTGGGACTGCAATTGAGAGCGTTGCCACCCTTGGCTCTTTCAATGCAGGCGACAAAATCGCCATTATCTTCCGTGGGGCTTGGGACTGGGGTTACAGTCCAACGCCTCCGCCGAGTTGGGAGGTCAGGACGGTGGAGATGAGCGACTCGGGCGGCACCCTGCTCAACGTTGATTTTCTCAACGGCCCCGCGGACTTCACCGTGGCCAACGACCCGACGGACATACAGGGCCCTTGGCTCTACCGCAATGCGCTGATCAATCAGTTTGAGCTCAATGCGACGGCCAAGACCTCGGACAAATTTGTGCTCGATGTCACCCCGGCCACGATTGATCTCACCGGCGCCAAACTGGCGGTCAGCGTTCTGACCGGTACACTTGCCTCGAACGACACCTATACGCTTTTCGACCTCAGCGGCGGCAGCACCCTGTCGGGCAATTATGCCAGCCTGACCATTCCGCTTGATGGAAGGTGGGATGTAACGGGCCTCCAGCCCGGGGGCAATGGTCAGATCACCTATTTGGGGCCGCCGGTCACGGTACCGCCGGGTTTGAATCCGGGCGACCAGTACCGCCTGGTGTTTGTGACGAGCACTGGCGGGAGTTCATATCCGACAAATATTTCCTTTTACAATACTTTTGTGGCCAATGTGGCAGCGACGGTGCCCGCGCTCAATTCTCTTGGCACCACCTGGACGTGCATCGGGTCAACCGCCACGGTTGACGCGGATGCAAACACTCTCACTCGTGGCAGTGATCTCAGTTGCCCCATCTACACCCTGGACGGCACTCAGGTGGCTACCGGCAATGCCGATTTGTGGGATGGTTCGATTGCCAGTCCCATTGCCTACACCGAATCCGGCAACCTCCTCGACACGGCAGTCTGGACGGGGACTCCGGCGAACGGAGTCAGACCTGGTGAGCACTATCTCGGCGATGCCGGGGGCGGCTATCGATACTACGGTGAATCAACAAAGACTGGCCATGGTGGGGGCGGCAACGGATGGACTGATAACCTTGGACTGCAAAAATACGGTCCACCAGACCCGCTCTTGCTTCCGTTCTACGCCATGTCGGGCGTCCTCACCTTCGAAGCCGGCCCCAGCACGAACTGCGACATGACCAGCTTCGTCTGGGGCAGCTATACCGGCGTGTTTGCCGACGTGACCAACATCACCCTGACTGTGCCGTATGGGACAACGATCACGAATCTCAATCCCACTTACACCATCTCCGCCAACGCCACGGGCGCGCCCCCGTCCGGAACGACGCGGAACTTCACCACCCCGCAGACATACACCGTCACGGCACAGGCTGGAAACAGCAAGACCTATCAGGTGACGGTGCACGCAGGTCCGATTACCGTGCCGTCTGGTCTGAATCCGGGCGACCAGTACCGATTGGTGTTTGTGACCAGCACCGAGATTTACGGTAAGGCGGCCGCCGGTGGCCCTACCAGCATCGCTGGTTACAATGATTTCGCTACCACAGCGGCGACCAACGTAGCGGCGTTGTACGCGCTTGGCACCACCTGGAAGGCTATTGTATCATTCCGAAATGCTGACAATTCGACGGTCACAGCGACGAGCAATACCGGCACCGGTAGCGGTGCCGGCGTGCCGCTATACAATTTGGCTGGTTTGCGCGTCGCGAGCGGCAACACCCAATTGTGGGGCAACAACTCGCTTGACAACCCGATCAACGTGACCGAACTCGGCGGGGCACCGACGCACATGGAGAGCGGTGGGTACACGGTTTGGACGGGCATGACCGATGGCGGTGGGGCGTCCGGCGACTGGTCGTTGGGTTACCCGACCGGTGGCTACATCTTCACCGGGGATCCAACTACCACCGCTGTTAACTTCGTGAACAACGCCCCACCGTCTTGGCAGAGCCAGCTTGGTCCTGGCGATCCAAATAATTATCAGTGGCACACGATGCCGATCTACGGCATGTCGGGCATCCTCACCGTGCCCTTCCCGCCCGCCGAGCTCAGCAATGCGCCGGTGGTGACGGCCACGGGGCTGGTCAGCCAGGTGGACCTGAGCTGGACGGCGGTGACCAACGCCACGGGTTACATTGTGCAGCGGTCGCTGAGCGAAATCGGCGGCTATAGCGAGATCGCGTGGCTGGGCACGACGAACTACGCCGACACCACCGCGGTCAACGGCTACCTGTACTGGTACAGCGTGGCAGCCACCAACAGCTCGAACAGCACAAACTCGGAGCCGGTCAGCGCCCGGCCGCTGCCGGCGGCGGCGCCGCAACCTGAGTTCCAGGCCGGCAGCGCCGGCTTCGGCATGGATCCGGTCACGGGCGACGCCCGCCTGAAGATCGCCAACGCCATGGGTGGTCTCAAGTATCGGATCGAGTACACCGACGACCTGCTGTCGGGCGTGTGGACGGCGCTGGACTGGCAGATCTGCACCAACAACGGCACGGGGCTGATGACGCTGCTGGACACGACCGCGCCGGGCGCGACCCAGCGCTTCTACCGCGTCGAAGCGCAGCTTCCGTAGCGGTCAGCCTGAGGTCCTGCGCTAAGCAGGACAAGTTCTCCGCAGGAGGGGAAAAAGCCCAGCGAGGCCGGGGGCGCAAGTTCCCGGCCTCGTTATTAAAGCCGGGGGTGGGGGCTGTTTTGCTGCAAAGCTTGGAACCCGTTTTGACTGGATGAATAGGATGAAACAGGATGCTATGTTGCTCATAACCATGTCCATCATGTAAATCCTGTCGAAAAATCATGCATATAGAAGAAAGCCCGGATGGATTATCCGCAAAAGATGCTAAATGATTCTGTTGTGACAGTGTCGCGTTGAGGGCCGCGGGACAGAATTGACAGAATCATTTACGGCAGAACCATCAGAAAGGGGTCCACAGATTCCGCAGATTTCGCCGATTAAAATCGGCGTAATCCTGAAATCTGTGGATGACTTCTCCGGTTTTTCTGCCACAGTCACCTGACGATCAAAACGAAACAAAAGGAAAGGCATGAAAATGACGACGCGAACCTTGCAGCGGCGTTGGCCGGTGGTGACGATCCTAGCCGCGTTGGCCACGGCTCCTTGGGCCGCTGCGGCGGAAACGGTCGCGCCCCCGCCTAACGCGCCGGCCACGGTTGAGTGGAAGGCCTCAACGGGCCGACTGCGCCTGCGTTACCACGGCACCGTGATCCTCGACGCCACGGTCCGCGCTGAAGATGCGCTGAAGATCCGCTGGGCCGTCCGGCGTCCGGCGTCGCGGTCAAACTGGAACAACCGGAAGCCGTCGGCGACAAGAAGAAGGTCGAGCAGCGGCTGAAGTTCACGCTGGCCACACCACAGGAAGGCGTGAAGCTGGTCTTGAGCGGCACCGCCGCCGGCAGCGGGGAGGCGTTTTCAGCCGAGACCGCCGGCGAGGCACAGAAGCGCTTCCCGATGGTCCGCAACAGTGTCGGGCTAAGTCATAACCTGCGCAACAACGCCGTTTATGACCGCCGCTGGGACTGGGTGCTGATCGGCCCGGCCGACGGCGCCACACGGATCACGCCGAAGGCCGACGAGAAACGAGCGCGGACCTTTGTCTTCCAAAGCACGGGCAACAGCATCGAGCTGACGTTTCACCCTCGATTCTACCACAACTACAAGAAACTAGCGTACTTCGAGCCTTGGACTTACAAGGTGTGGAAGAACACCGTTACAGGGTATTGCACCTGGTGGGCCTACAGGGGCGGCTTCAGCCAGAAAGATCTGGACGGGATCGTGGACGTGTTCGCCGAGAAGAAGCTCTCCGACTTCGGCTACAAGTATGTTCAGATCGACGACTCCTACCAGATTGGCAATGGCAGTTGTCCAACAAACTGGCTGACCTGGAACGATAAGTTCCCGGGCGGCGCGGACTACGCGCTCAAGAAGATCAAGTCGGCCGGCATGCAGGGCGGCATCTGGGTGCATCGCGTTCATCGGCCCAGCGATCCCAACGTGTTCGATATCGGCAAGGCGCACCCGGACTGGTTTGTCCACAAGCCGGACGGATCGCTCTTCATGGACGGCGGGTTCTACATCCTCGACACCAAGAACAAGGAAGCCGTGGAAGGCATGGCCCGGCCGATCTACCGCGAACTCAGGAAACAGGGGTGGGGTTATGTGAAGATAGATGGCGCAGGCGATCTGCTGTCCTGCTACATGAACGAAAAGTGCGCCGATCACTTCAAGCGGATCAACGCAACGCCCGGCGAATCGTTGCGCGACTGGGACCGCGTCGCCCGCGAGGAGTTGGGGCCGGACGTCTATATCCTCAATTGCTGGGGGGTGGGCCCTGGGCTCAACGTGATCGGGCTGGCCGACGGTTGCCGGCTCGCCGGCGATGGGTTTCAACCGGAGACCCTGGCGCAGTTCAGTTCCTATGAAGGCGTGGTGTGGCGCAACGATCCCGACCACTGCGATATCTTGGGGACCTGGCTCATGGACGAGAATGCCATGATGCCGGTCTTCGGCCTGAATGCGCCGGTGCCGGTTCGGACCATCGTCCGGCCCGCCGTTTGCAGCATCGCCGGCAGCGTGCTCATGGTCAGCGACAAGGTCGAGGTGTATAAGGACGATCTGAACATCGAGGGCATGAAGCGCAGCGCGCCTGTGCTGCCGACCGTGCCCGGGCAGCTCTACGATCCCGGCCATGGGTCGGCCACCTGGTGGCTGCAGGAGATCGCGCGTCCCTTCGAGCACTGGGCGGTGCTGGCGCGCATCCAGTGGGCGCAGAAAAGGGAGAAGGAGTGGAAGTTTGATCTCAAGGGACTGCCGCCGCAGGAAGTGAAGTTCACGGACCTCGGCCTTGACGCGGACCGCGACTACGTGGTCTTCGAGTTCTGGACGCAGAAGTTCATCGGGAAGGCGAAGGGCTCTTTCACCGTACCGGCAATGGATGAGCACAACGGGATGCAGGTGTTTGCCGTCCGCGAGGCGCGGCCCCACCCGTGGGTCATCTCGACCACGCGCCATCTATCGCAGGGCGGCGTCGATCTGCTCGACGAAAGCTGGGACGCCGGCAGCAAAACCCTTTCCGGCAAGAGCGCCGTGGTCGTCGGCGACCCCTACGTGCTCACGGTGCACCTGCCGGCCGGTTGCAAGTTCAAGTCCGCTGAGGTTGCCGGCGAGAAGGTTGAAACGGCCGATCAGGCTGAGACGGTGACGGTCCGCATCGTTCCGGCCGTCACCAAGACCGTGGAATGGAAAATCGCATTCACCATGAAGCGCAACGGCTAGAGAAACGCCGTGTAAAATATGCCGAAACCAAGACCAAACGGGGAAACTAGTCATGTCGCATGATTCGCACAACCGCCGCTGTTTCCTGAAAGCCGGCATGATCGCCGCCATCACGACGATCATGTTCCCGGCCATTCTGGCCAGAGCCGACGACGCGGCGGCCCGGCCGGCTGCTGTCGCCAGGGCCAAAGCCACCCAGGCCAAGCTGGCAGGTTGGGAAATGGGTCCTTTCGTCAAACACCCCGAGCCGGTTTTGAGACCGGACACAAACTCCGTTTTCAAATGTCCGATCATGGGCAAGGAGACGCGGTGGGAGGAGATGAACACTTACAACCCGGCCGCCGTGGTGAAGGGCGGCAAGGTCTACCTGTTCTACCGCGCTGACGGCCCCAATCCGGCGTGCGGCTGGGGCCGGGTGTGCCGCATCGGGTTGGCCACCAGTGACGACGGCATCCATTTCACCCGTCGTCCGGAACCGGTCCTCTATCCGGACAACGATGAATTCAAGAAATACGAATGGGCCGGCGGCTGCGAGGATCTCCACGTCATCGAAGGTGAGGATGGCGTGTATTATATGAACTACACGACCCATACCAGCCGGCATGCGGACCCCTTTCAGGATACCATGTCGATCGCGACGTCCCGCGACTTGGTGCACTGGACCAAGCATGGGCCGGCTTTCCTGAAGCACAATCCCGACAAGGTCAACGGGTCGCGGAGCGGCGTGGTGGTTTCCCACCGCGTGGGAGACAAGTTGATTGCGGCCAGGGTCGATGGCAAATACTGGATGTTCTACACCCACGGCTGCGCGTTGGCGTGGAGTGAGGACCTCATCAACTGGCATTGGGCCGGCAAGGCCGGTTGGCCGCGGGGCGCCGAGGCCGGGGCGATCGCCCTGCTGCGCGACGACAGCATCCTGCTGATGGCGCAGACGGGGGCGGGACCGCTCGGCGGCTGGACGTTATGGCAGCAACTGCATGATCGCGCCGATCTGACAACAAAACAGTTGCCCAATAACGGCATCCTGAAAGAGCAAAAGGATCCGTTCCTGTGGCCGGAATACGAGTGGGAGATCAAGGGTATGACCGGCTACACCACGGTCTGTAACGCGCTGGTGCCGTTCAAGGGCAAATGGTTCCTCTATTACGGCGCTGCCGATACCTACACCGGTGTGGCCACCTGCGCCGTGACTAAATGAAAGGAAGCGAACGAGGGAGCACTTGCAATGAGGGCGACAACAACTTGAGGTCGGATTGCAATTGGTAATGCGAACAACATGAGCACGCAAGCAAGGATATGGCGGTCAATAGTCTGGCGTGGTCGCGTGGCTCTAATGACCTTTAGTTGGTACATGAGATGCGGCATTTCATTCGCGCAAGCCGCGACGCCCGGCACAACCGCAGCCGGACTGCCGGGAGAGGGCCAGCTCGAACCGTTTTTGCGCGAGTCGCAAATCGAAACGCAGCAGGTTTTCAAGGGCGATCGGTTCCCCAACGTCGTGGTCGCCACCGACGGCACGGTGCTGGCTTTCTGGAACGGCGTGAAGGTACGCCGGAGCGAAGATGGCGGCAAGACCTGGGGTCCCGAGATCCTTGTTGGCAAAGGGTTCATGGGTGGTGGTGTGATTGTCGACGAGAACCGCGGCGACATCCTCGCCTTTGTGGAAACCAAGCATACCCCGCAGGCGTCGTTGACGGTCTATCGTTCCACTGACCACGGCAAGACGTGGCGGGCACAGGAAACGGTGATCCACCCTAACAAGGACGGCAACGTCCCGACGATGCACATGAACGAGCACGGAATCATGCTGCGCCACGGTGAGCACAAGGGCCGCCTCCTGCGGCCCACGCGCTGGTACGCCGGCAGCAACGATCCGTCCTCCTACCCGAAACACTACACCGACGCCATCTACAGTGACGACGGCGGTATGACGTGGCGGACCAGCGACCCGTTCCCGGCCAACGGGACGGGTGAGGCCACGGTGGCCGAACTGTCCGACGGGCGAATCTACTACAATGCTCGCAGGCACTGGGATCCCAAGGGTGATCTCCGTTGCCGCTGGATCGCGTGGAGCGACGACGGTGGCGCGACGTGGAAGGATGGCACGAGCTGTCGCATTCTGCCGGACGGCGATCAGTGTCGCGACTACGGGCTGATGGGCGGGCTGGTGCGGTTGCCGGTTGAGGGGCGCGACATCCTCATCTTCAGTAATATCGAAAGTCCCACCGGCCGCCACCACGGTACGATTTGGGCGAGCTTCGATGGCGGCAAGACGTGGCCCATGAAGCGATTGGTTGACGCGGGGCCGTTCGCCTACTCCTCGCTCGACGCGGGCCGGCCCGGCACCCCGAGCGAGGGGTGGATCTATCTGCTTTTCGAAGGCGGTGCGAAAGGCGGTGGGACGGTGGCGCGGTTCAACCTGAGCTGGGTGCTCGGCGGCGAGAAGACCGGCAACGGCGAGGTGCCGCCCTGGCTGGCGGTCGCGCCGGGAACAACCCATGCTGCCGGGACGGCACAGACTGAGCGCACGAGATTCCTCCTGCTGGATTCACGCATCATCGAAAGCACGGACAACGTCAAGCTGACCCTTGGCACGGTAATGAAGCACCCTGCCAACCCGCTGTGCGGTGAGGACAAGCCGTGGGAGAAACGCTTCGACAACCTTTATGCCAACGTCTTCTACAATGCCGCCGACGGGCTCTACAAGTGCTGGTACAGCCCCTTTATCGTGGATCATTCGTCGAAGGGCCTGTCCATCGAGCAGCGGCGCGGGACGCCGTATCGGCCGCCGCGCAACCGGGAGATGGGTGTCTGTTATGCGGTGTCGCGCGACGGGCTGAAATGGGAAAAGCCCGCGCTGAACCTCGTCGACTTCGAAGGGCGCAAGGCGAACAACCTGGTCGTGCGCGGTCCGCACGGGGCCGGCGTCTTCAAAGACCCGCACGACCCCGATCCCCAGCGACGCTACAAGATGTTTCACGCCCGCGACGCCCTGCGCTTTTCCGCCGACGGCTTGCACTGGAGCGATCCCGTGCCGTGCGCCGGCGTCGGGTCCAATGGCGATACGCACAACCACCTGCTGTGGGCGCCCGAACTCGGGTGTTATGTTGGCTTTGTGCGCCTGCGGGACAATGGTCAGCGGATGATTGGTCGCACCGAGAGTGCCGACTTGAAGCAGTGGACCAGAGCCGTCGAGGTGCTGCGCGGCAACGCGGCGGACCAAGCTTACGCCATGCCGGTGTTTCGCTATGCCGATATCTACCTTGGCATGGTGGCGGTTTTTCGTACGCGCGAGGACCGCGTGCATGTCGAACTGGCTTGGAGCCCGGACTCCATCACATGGCATCGCATCCAACCGGGTACGCCACTGATCGCCAATTCCCCCAAGGAGGGCGATTACGACTGGGGCTGCGTCTATGCCGCGGCCAGCCCGGTAGTGCTCGACAACGAGATCCGTATCTACTACGGCGCATCCAACGGCAAGCACACGGGCTGGCGCGACGGCTTCCTTGGCCTCGCTACGTTGCGGCCCGATGGCTGGGCCGGCTTTGAGCCGCTTGATCGCGACAAGCCGGCGGTGGTGACGATCCGCGCAATTCGTCCTGACGGGCGGCCGATCCGCATTACCGCCGATGTAGCTGCAGGCGGCTCGGTCAAGGTGTCACTACTCGATCAAAACGGCAAACAGATCGTCGCTGCTGAATCTGTCATCAAGACCGTGACGGACAGCGCACTGCTGTGGAGTGGGCAACCCGGAGGCGGGGATATACGGCTCCGTTGTGAGATCAGGAGCGCTAAGCTTTACTCGATTAGTTTCGGGCCGAAGGCCGTGTCACCCGGGCGCAATTCGACGGCAGTCGGCGTCCCACCGGACATGGACGGCTGGGCCATCGGACCGTTTGTGAAGCATCCCGCGCCGGTCCTGCGGCCGACGCGCGCTTCTGTTTTCAAATGCCCGATCAAGAATTGACAGGAAGACAAACCACAGGAGAAAATATGACACGACACGCATACGCAATGCTGGTGACGCTCTGCCTGCCGCTGGCTGGCGCCAGCGCTGTCCGGGGTGAAGACGGCGTTCGCAACCTGGCGCTGAACCGCGCGGCCTACGCGTCAAGCGCGGCGGACTACATCAACACCGGCCACATGGCCACCGATAGGCACCTCGACACGCGGTGGCGGAGCCTGGGGGGGCATCGCAAAGGGGACGAGCAGCCGTGGATTTATGTGGATCTGGGCGCCGAATGTACGATCAGCAAGGTCGTACTTCGGTGGGAGGACCTGTATCCCCCGAAGTACAACATCTGGGTTTCGACCAATACCGGCCCATCGGTGGAGACGGGTTTTGTCGAGGACTGGCAGAGCGTTTACGGCACGGAAAACTGCACGGGCGGCGTCAACGAAATCAAGCTGACTCCAGTCAAGGCGCGCTACGTGAAACTGTGGGTTCCCGAGCAGAACGACGGCCTTCCGGAAGGCATCGGGCTGAAGGAGTTCGAGGTCTATGGAACAGGCGGACCGGTCATCAAGCCGGCACCTGTTCCGCCGCCGGCGAAAGACGGAACGTGGGATTTGTGCGGTGGCTGGAAGCTGATCAGCCAGAAGTACGTAGCGGATGACGCAGCTAGGATTTCGACCAGCGGCTACGACGACCGCCAGTGGCTGCCGGCGACCGTGCCGGGGACGATCCTGGCGACCTATCTGAGCATCGGCGCGATTCCTGATCCGTGGTACGCCGACCAGAACTCCCAGATCTCCGACTGGTTCTGCCGGACAAACTGGTGGTACCGGAACGAGCTTGTGGTTCCGGAGAGCTACCGCGGCAAGCGGGTCTGGCTGAATTTCGACGGCATCAACTACCTCGCCAATGTCTTCGTCAACGGCACCGAGGTGGGGAAGATGGTGGGCGCATTCATCCGCGGCCGCTTTGACATCACTGACAAAATTATTGTGGGCAGCACGAACACCATTGCCGTGTTCATCGGCCGGATACCCGTTGTGCGGGAACCCTTCGACAAGCGGCTCGACAAGGTCTGGACCGCCGAATCGGCCATCGGCAACGCCCCGACGTTTCTTGTTGCCGCCGGCT
>Ga0031655_10001686_pt1 | contig 13115 bp, 13 predicted proteins | sample FrelakmetHBP12HB_FD_55187 | JGI IMG/M metagenome (GOLD analysis project Ga0031655, IMG submission 55187) | Freshwater lake sediment microbial communities from the University of Notre Dame, USA, for methane emissions studies -HBP12 HB | ecosystem: Environmental > Aquatic > Freshwater > Lake >... | reverse complement strand
ACAGCAGGGGGTGCATATGTACCCGCCATGTCCGACGAGGTGGTGCACGTGAAGGGCACGGGTGCCATCTTCCTGGGGGGACCGCCCCTCGTGAAGGCGGCAACGGGAGAAGAAGTGACTGCCGATCAGCTCGGCGGCGCCGAAGTGCATTGTATCGAGTCCGGCGTTTCGGACTATTTCGCAGAAGATGATGCTCACGCCATTTCCATCGTCCGCAAAATTGTCGAGACGCTACCGAAAACTGAGAAGGCAAAACTGAGTATGCGTGAGCCCAAACCGCCCGCTTACGACTCTAAGGAGATTTATGGGATCGTGAGTGAGGATCTGAAGATACCCTATGACTGCCGGGAAGTAATCGCGCGTGTCGTCGATGGTAGTGAATTTTTGGAGTTCAAGGAACTCTACGGACCAACACTCGTGTGCGGATTTTCTTACATTCACGGGTATCCTGTCGGGATTCTGGGAAATAACGGGATTCTGTTTTCAAACAGCTCCCTGAAAGCCACCCAGTTCATCCAGATCTGCGACCGGCGCAATATCCCCCTTGTCTTTCTGCAGAACATCAACGGTTATATTATCGGCAGGCAGTATGAACGCCTTGGCATTACCAAGGACGGCCATAAGATGGTCAATGCCGTCTCCACCTGTACAGTGCCGAAATTTACGGTCATCATCGGAGCGTCCTTCGGGGCGGGCAACTACGGGATGTGCGGCCGGGCTTATTCGCCGCGCTTTCTGTGGATGTGGCCCAACGCCCAGATCGGCGTCATGGGCGGCGAACAGGCCGCCGGGGTGCTGATTACCCTGAAGAACGACCAGAATGCAAAAGCAGGCTTGCCACCTATGACAGCGGAGGAAGAGGCGGTCATTCGTGTGCCGATTGCGGAAGCGGCCAAGAAGGAGGGCGATGCCTATTATAGCACGGCCAACATATGGGATGACGGTATCATCGACCCTGTCGATACGCGCAATATCCTGGGATTGGCTATTTCCGCCGCACTGAATGCGCCCATCCGCGACGATGCAACGGGATTCGGCATCTTCAGGATGTAGGAGGTTATGCCATGTTCGAAAAGATACTTATCGCCAATCGAGGCGAAATCGTAGTCCGCATAATCGCCACCTGCAGGGAAATGGGCATCAAAACGGTAGCTGTCTTTTCCGAGGCCGACCGGGCAGCCCTTCATGTCCGTGAGGCCGACCAGGCCGTCTGTCTCGGACCTTCAGAGCCTGCTGAAAGTTATCTCAACATAGACAAGATCATGGCTGCAGCCAAACAGACCGGGGCTCAGGCTATTCACCCCGGCTATGGATTTCTGGCTGAAAATCCCCTATTCGCTGAGCGGTGCCATGAGGAAAAAATTGTTTTCATTGGTCCCCCTGCCCAGGTCATACGGGACCTCGGGGACAAAACCGTGGCACGACGAACCATGATGAATAGCGGTGTTCCTGTAATCCAGGGCATGATGCAGGCCAAGGCGGACCCCGATGAGCTGATGAAAGAAGCGAAGTCGATCGGCTATCCGGTTCTAATAAAGGCTGCTGCCGGCGGCGGTGGCAAGGGGATGCGAATTGTGCATTCCGCGGGAGATCTCAGGGAGGCGGCGGAATCCGCGTCCAGGGAGGCCAGAAGCGCATTCGGCAACGGGGCAATCTACCTGGAAAAATATCTCAGGCAACCGCGCCATGTGGAATTTCAGGTCTTGGCGGATGCCCATGGGAATGTGATCCACCTTCTGGAAAGGGAATGTTCCATTCAGAGAAGACACCAGAAGATCATCGAAGAAACGCCCTCTACGGCGCTCACACCGAAACTCAGGGAGAAGATGGGGAAGGCGGCAGTAGCCGCGGCCAGGGCTTCAGGTTATGTGAATGCAGGAACCGTCGAGTTCCTTGTCGATCACGATAGTAAATTTTATTTTCTGGAGGTCAACACCCGCCTCCAGGTGGAACATCCCATTACCGAAATGATCACGGGCATCGACCTGGTGCGACAGCAGATAGAGATCGCAGCAGGAAACCCCCTGAAGTTTTCCCAGGCGGATATCGTCGGCCGCGGCCATGCCATTGAATGCCGCATTTATGCGGAAGATCCCTTGAGTGACTTCCTGCCGTCATCGGGGAAAATCGAGTTCGTCAGGGAGCCGCGGGGACCAGGCATCAGAAATGACAGTGGTGTTTATTCAGGCTATACGGTCCCGATGGAATATGACCCTATTCTGTCGAAGCTGATCACCCATGCGGAAAGCAGACAGGAGTGCATCGGCAGGATGAGCAGGGCATTGAAGGACTATGTGGTCCTTGGCGTTCTGACGCCCATCCCCTTCCTGATAGATATCCTGTCATCAGAGGCGTTCATCAAGGGAGAAACTTACACGGATTTCATCGACACTCATTTTGCCGATTGGCGTCCCGCCATGGAAGGCATTGACATGGCATGTCTCGCATATATTGTTGATGAAATAGCAAATCACAGGACAAAGGGCAACTTCACTCCGGCGAATGGTGAAGCGTATTCGCCGTGGCAGACGCTGGGAAATTTCCGGCCATAGTTGAATGCAGGGACAATAACGGAGATATAAAATGGACTATAACCTGAAAATTGGCGGTCAGACCCTTCCGGTGGAAGCCGACCTCCGAGATGACGGAACATTCCTGGCTAAGATCGGTGAGAGGAGTTTTGCCACACGTTACCAGATTATTTCAGAAAACCAGCTCCACCTAGAGGTTGAAGGCATCGGCAGAAACATCTATCTATCCCGAATCACCGACGGCAAACTCATTAACATAGGCGGTACCACGTATCTGGTTCAGGATGCGGATGTTCTCGCGAGAGACGGCACGAGAAAGCGCAGCAACATGGAACTTCCCCAGGAGATCACGCCACCCATGCCGTCAGTGGTGGTACGTATCATGATAGCTGAAGGTGACTTGGTGGAAAAGGGACAGAGTGTTATGGTGGTGTCTGCCATGAAAATGGAAACTACACTCCAGGCACCCTTTAAGGGAAAGGTTTTGAAGATCAACGTTGCGGAGGGAGATAAGGTCATGCCCGGCCAGATCCTCGCGGTCATCGAACGGGAAGAGGAAAGTGAAGGCAAGCCCCAGGAAGGAATTACGCGGGAAAAGGAGAATATATGATGTCTGAAGATCACCTGCTCTATTCTGTGAAAGATCATGTGGCCAATATACGGATCAATCGTGAACAGCAGAGAAATGCCATTACGCCTGAGGCCATCACACTTTTTTTGGAGTATTTGGATATGGCGGAAAGGGACAAGGATGTGCAAACGGTGCTGATTACCGGAGCGGGTGATAAGGCCTTTTGTACGGGCGCTCAATTGGGAGAAGGCATGTCTGCTGACGGCCGGAAGGCGTTCCATAGCTATGCACAGCTTTTAAAGCGTATTGCCTTATTCCCCAAGCCCACAGTGGCACGGGTAAAAGGTTATTGTCTTGCAGGGGGTATGGGATTCATGCTTGCCTGCGACATCGTGATCGCCAGTGACGACTCCCGGTTTGGTACGCCCGAGGTCAACGTAGGCCTGTGGCCCATGATGATCGGAGCCCTGATTTTCCGCAACGTGCCGCAAAAGAAGGCAATGGAGATGGTTCTTTTAGGAGAGCTATTAAGTTCAGGGGAAGCGCTGGCTATGGGTTTGCTCACCCGTGTTGTATCCGCTGAGGAGCTGGATGTTGCTGTTGGCAATATTTTGAAATGTCTTGTCGCCAAGAGCCCTATCGGCATGAGGATCGGCAAGGATGCCTTTCATAAAGCCGACAACATGTCCCTGGAAGATGCGTTGGATTTCCTTTCCCTGAAGCTCGTGGAAGTAGCGTCAACAGAAGATGCCCGGGAAGGCATTACAGCTTTTATTGAAAAACGATCACCTATTTTTCAGGGAAAGTGAAGGGAGATATCCATGAACGCTGAGAATTCCGGGAAAAAAGACAGAGTCATCATTGCGAATTGCAGCGGATTTTTCGGCGACCGCCTCAGTGCTGCCCAGGAGATGGTGCAGGGCGGTCCCATCGATTTTCTCACCGGTGATTATCTTGCCGAGTTGACCATGGCTATCCTCTTCCGGACCAAGATGAAAGATCCGAATGGCGGCTACGTACCGACCTTTCTGAAACAGATGGAACAGGTGATGGGTGAGTGCCTTGATAGAAAGATTCATGTCGTCGCCAATGCCGGCGGCCTAAACCCGAAGGGTTTGGCTGCGGAACTGGCACGCATTGCAGAAACACTGGGGCTTCACCCCAGGATTGCCTATATTGAGGGTGATGATCTCATGGGGCGCCTTGGCGAACTGCAGGCCGCGGGAGAGGACTTCATCCACATGGACAAGAAGATCGCCCTGAAGGATTCCCAGACGGTTACGATCTCCGCCAATGTCTACCTGGGGTGCTGGGGAATAGTGAAGGCCCTGGATGAAGGCGCGGACATTGTGGTTGGCGGCCGCCTTGCGGATGCATCACTTGTGGTTGGTCCTGCAGCCTGGTGGCATGGCTGGAAACAGGACGATTGGGATAAGCTTGCCGGCGCCACAACAGCCGGACACATCATTGAGTGCGGCGCGCAGGCCACGGGGGGGAACTATTCATTCATCAATGAGGTTCCGAGCTTCAGAAAGGTCGGCTTTCCCATCGCCGAAATCTACGAAAACGGCTCTTTTGTCATCACCAAGCACCCGAATACGGGCGGGCTTGTATCTGTAGACACGGTCAAGGCACAGCTCCTCTATGAGATTACCGATCCGCGTTATCTCACGCCGGACCTGGTGGCCCGTTTCGACACTATCAAAATTTCCCAGGAGAGGCAGGATCGTGTCCTTGTGGAAGGCGTACAGGGAGAACCGCCTACACCGACGGCCAAGGTCTGCATCAACACTATGGGCGGCTATCGTAATTCCATGACCGTTATCCTCACAGGTCTCGATATCGAGAAGAAAGCCCGAATCCTGGAAGAAGCCCTCTTCGATGCCTTGGGCGGCAAGGAACAGTTTCAACAGGCCAATGTCCAGCTTATCCGCTCCGACAAGGAAGATCCGGCAACCAATGAAGAGGCTTTTGCCTATTTGCGCATCACCGTCATCGACCCGGATCAGAAAAAGGTAAACCGGGTATCGTCGAAGATAGTGGAACTCGCCCTTGCCAATATCGCCGGCTTTACCGGCACGGCCCCGCCCGCTAAAGGGACGCCTGCTATTGTTTATTGGCCAACCCTGATATCCAACAAGCACGTCCACCAGAAAGTGGTGATCGGTGATAAGGAATTCATTGTAGAATGCGTACCTTCTGGACAAATACATCCGATATCCGTACCGCTTATAGTCGATTTGCCCGCCGCAACCGATGGTAAAACCGTGCGGGTGCCTTTTGGCCGGGTGTTCGCAACCCGTTCCGGTGACAAGGGAGGCAATGCCAATCTCGGAGTATGGGCTAAAACACCGGCAGCTTTTGCTTTCCTCCGGGAATTCCTGACCAATGAAAAACTGCGCGATTTACTTAAGGACTTGAAAGACTATGATATCGAGCGCTGTGAACTCCCCAATCTTCTGGCGGTGAATTTCTACATCCGGGGTATTTTAGGTGAAGGGGCCGCCGCATCGCTTCGCCTCGATCCCCAGGCCAAAACCCTGGGTGAGTACCTGCGGGCCAGAATCGTGGAAATACCGGAGTCGCTGATGTCAAATTGATACTGCCGGTTTTCTGGGATGGCGATAAACAGGTAGGTACATGAGGAATGACTATAGAATGGGAAAAAGATGATACGGTCGCTATGATTACCCTGAACAACAGGGAGAACAGGCACAATCCCGCTTTCACCAGGGCAATTCTTGATGCCTTCGATGAGATTGGAAAAGACGAGTCAATGTATGCCGTTGTCATCACCTCCAGCGATGAGAAGAGCTGGTCCCAGGGCATCGACCTGACCTGGATCATGAATGTTTTCGCCAACAGGGAATTTCAGACGATTAAGGATTTCCTCTACAGTTTAAATGCCATGTTCAAAAAGATTCTTCTTTTTCCCATGCCCGTTATCGCATCAATCAATGGTCATGCTGTAGGAAACGGGGCCATCCTGGCTTGCTGCTGCGATTTCCGATTGATGAAAGCGGATAGGGGATATTTCTTTTTCCCTGGAGTGGATATGAACATCCCTTATCTACCGGGGATTCAGGAAATTATTAAACAGGCCTTTCCTTATTACAAACTGGAAGAAGCGGTACTGACCGGAAAGCGCTATGATGCGAAGGAATTGGAGGAGCATCATGTGATAATAAAGGCTTGTGACGACGCCGGGGCCGTTCTGCGGGAATCAATTGCTTTCGCTAAGACATTCAAAAAGAAGCGCAACATCTTTGGAGAAATGAAAAAGCGGCTAAACATGCACATTATCGCTGCCATTGACAATGAAGACCCTGCATATATAGAAGGACTGGAAATATTCAAGCAATAGAGGCGTCGTAAACAATAAAGGCAAGATACTTTTATCGGCAGGTAACATGACGAATTCAAAATCGTCTGTCGATGTACTTCAGCAGTATATATATCAGAAATAAGGGGGGATGGCTAATCTGCCGATAAAATAAAAGGCACCCCATTGTTTCAAGAGCAGGGCATAAAGGGTTTTTATTCTAATTTCCTTTTCATAACTTATTCTGATCATTGTCATGCTTTTTTATTTTTACAAAGCAACTATCCAACAATCTGACAAGAACATGGTTGATCAATCTATGCAAATCAATTATAACCAGCAACAGCAGAATCTATGCAAGAAAATAATAGTCTAAAAGAAAAAGTAAATAAAGCTCCGCGCAGTCCCGGTGTTTATTTAATGAAGGACTCGGTACAGAAGATTATCTATATCGGGAAAGCCGGCAATTTAAAAAGCCGCATCAGTTCCTACTTTACCGGTAATGATACTCGTCCCATGGCGCCGTTTTTGATGTTGCGGGTTCACGATATCGAATTCATTACTACCGCCACCGAAAAAGAAGCACTGATTTTAGAGAACAATTTAATCAAGCGTCACCATCCCCGCTACAACGTCAATTTGCGTGACGATAAAACTTACTATCATTTATCCCTTGATCCCGCGGAAAAATTTCCCCGCCTGCAACTTGTTCGCCGCCGGCAGAATAATGCCGTGTTTTATTTTGGCCCGTATCCTTCCAGTGCGGCGGCCAAAGAAACTTTGAAGTTCGTGCAGCAGATATTTCCTTTGCGCAGTTGTCGCGATCATGATTTCCAGTTGCGTAAGAGGCCGTGCCTCGAACACCAAATCGGCCGCTGTCTTGCTCCCTGTAAAGATTTAATTGATGAGGAATCTTACCGCAGATTAGTAGAAAACTCCGTTTCCTTTTTGCAGGGGCGCAGGAAATCATTGATTGCCAATCTCAAAGCGCAAATGCAAGAAGCTTCGCAAAAGTTAAATTATGAAGAAGCCGCGCGATTGCGTGACCGCATCGGCGCTGTGGAACAAACCCTGGAAAAGCAGAACGTGGATTGGGCGGAAAGCCGCGACATAGATGTACTGGGTGTTTATGCAAGTAAAGATTATTTTCAAGTATGTATTTTATTTATCCGCGGTGGGAAATTATTGGGCAGTAAATCATTTACGCCTCTAAAAATTAAAGCGGACATAACCGAAGTTATTTCTTCCAGTCTCACTCAATATTACGATGCCGAAGCCAATCTGCCGGAAGAAATTCTCATTCCCTGTCACTTGCCCGATGAGGCTGTTATTGCCGAATGGCTGACGGATAAGAAAGAGAAGAAGGTTGTGCTGACCATTCCTTCCCGCGGAACAAAAAATGCCCTGCTGGATATGGCCGTTGCCAATGCCCGAAGCCTCTGGGAAACTGGGCAAAAGAAGGAAGAACAAAAATTAGTTGCCCTGCATATTCTTCAGGAAAGATTATCACTGGAAAAATTACCGCAAAGAATTGAATGCTATGATATTTCCAATATCAGCGGTAAGCATGCTGTAGGCTCAATGGTTGTATTTCAGGATGGCGGGCCGGATAAAGCTGGTTATCGCCGCTTTCGGATAAAGATGGTATCGGAAGCGGACGATTATGCGATGATGTACGAGGTGTTGGCTCGCCGGTTTGCGCATGGAGAAAATCTGCCGGATTTAGTTGTTGTTGACGGCGGCAAAGGCCAGCTAAATATAGCTCTTTCCGTGTTGAAAGATTTAAAAATAAAAATTGATGTCATTGGTTTGGCCAAAGAAGAGCGCACCATATTCTCCAGTCAAGGCATCATTAAGATGAAAGCCGGAAAATCCGAAGATCGCGTTTATTTGCCGCGGCGTAAAGACCCTGTTTACCTTAAAGCATGGCCCCATGCTTTGGCGCTGCTGCAAAAAGTAAGGGATGAAGCGCACCGTTTTGCTTTGAGCTATCATCACCAGCTTAAGCAAAAAAACGATCTGCGTTCGATTCTTGATGAGATTCCCGATATCGGCGAGGCGCGCAGGAAAATACTGCTGAAACATTTTGGATCAAGTAAGCAAGTTAAAGGCGCGACGCTTGAGGAATTGCAAAAGGTATCGGGAATTGGTAAGGAACTGGCGGAAAAAATTTATACTCATTTGAGAAGTAACGAATGAGAAACATTGTTTGTCATCGCGAGGAGCTAGGCGACGCGGCGATCTCTAACGGCGAGATTGCTTCGTCCGCCGCCGCGGACTTGCAATGACCAAAGAAATGAAAAGCGAGCATGACGATTTAATATGAGTTTGGTGACGATTATTTTTCTAGCCGTTGGTCTGAGCGTGGACGCGTTTTCTGTAGCGATCGGCATTGGTGCCACAAATAACCACGGGTACAAACCCTCAAAGCAAGCTTTGGGAACCAATTCCGAAGCAAGCAGAGAGATATCATACCCCTGCTTATGCGGGATAATTCGGCTAACAAAACTTTTATTCGCTTCGCTTTTGAAGTTTGAGTCTCATTACCCTCCGCGTCGCGGGATTGTTCAACATACCAATTCCGATACGCTTCGCTTTCGGAATTGGAGGTTCACGAATAAAAAATCGTGGGCTCCAGTGCTGCGCTTGTCGGCAGCCTTCGGACTATTTCAGTTTGCCATGCCTATTGCGGGGTGGTTAGCTGGTTTAACGGTTGTTAATATTATTGGCGGCTTGGATCACTGGATAGCCTTTGCCCTTCTGGCTTATGTCGGCAATAAAATGATTTGGGACGCATTGAAGAAGAAAGAAGAAAAGGAAATTAATGATCAGACCAAAGGGCTATCTTTGCTGATGCTATCCATTGCCACAAGTATTGATGCGTTCGCAGTGGGATTTAGTTTCTCTTTATTAAAGACGGACATTATTTTGCCCGCGCTGATTATTGGTGTAGTATGTTTTTTGATGACAGTAGTGGGGATGATTTTCGGCAAGGGGCTTGCCGGAATTTTCGGCAAAAAAGTAGGAATATTCGGCGGTGTGGTTTTGATCGTAATTGGTGTAAAGATTCTAACTGATCATATGTGAGCGGGCGCCTCCGAAAAAAGGCTATATGCTGCGTTGCGCTGTATACCTCGTCATTGCGGCGTACGCTAAAGTACGCCTCATTCCTCGCTATTTGCGTGCCTTGCCTCTGGCGCTTTTTACGAAGTCACTTTCAATCAGGGGTTGCAGGTTGAAGAAAAAGCAAATAGTAAACAGTGAGGAGTATAAGGAAAGAAAAAAGCTGATACCCTAAAGGGCACGCGAGGCTATTAGACTGAAGATTGAAAGATGAAAATAGGAGGAAAGAGATGTACTATCAAATTATTAAAGTAGGGAAAGAAGAGGTAGGGCTTGTTTGGGACTATGCCGGAAAGAAACCGCGAGCGGAATATATTTATTTGCCCAATCCGAAAAGGAAATTAAAAGAACGCATCGTCAAAGATTATCCTACAATAAATAAAATTCCACGCAAGATTCCGAGCGGTGTCGATAGTCTGATTATAAAATTGTATCTTGGTAAAAAAGAAAATGTCGATCTTTCTCTTTTGAATTTATCCAAGCTCACAGATTTCTCAACAAAAGTGTTAAAACAAACCTGCAAAATACCGCGCGGCAAAGTGGCCACTTATTCCGTTCTCGCGGCAAAACTCGGCACTCCGCGGGCGGCACGTGCAGTGGGCACAGCGCTGGCGAACAATCCGTTTCCGATAATTATTCCCTGTCATCGCGTTGTCCGTGCCGATGGAGGGCTTGGCGGTTTTGGTGGAGGCCTTAAGATGAAAAGAGAATTACTTGATAGAGAAGGTGTCGCGCTGAATGCTGAAGACCGAGTAAATGCGGGATCTTTCCGCCAATAAGCGGAGCTTTTTCCTGATTTTATTCGTAAAACTCCAATTCCGAAAGCGAAACACAACGGAATTGGCAAGTTGAACAATCCCGCGCAACGGAGGGTAATGAGACTCAAACTTCAAAAGCGAAGCGAATAAAAGTTTTGTTAGCCGAATTATCCCGCATAAGCAGGGGTATAATACCCCGCAGCTTGCTACAAAGGAGGTTTCCAATGCGTGCTTTGGGGTTCATACCCGTGATCAGGCAGACACAGCGCTCCAATAGTTTTCGGGTAAAATGTATCCACATGGATATTTATACTGGGTATATTTTCTCCATTGAATTTCTGATAAATGTGGATAATATTTTTTCAATATTGAAATTAATCATATTATTACAACTAGTTAGAAAATAATAGCTGTAATGGCATAGGCCTTGCTCTCTAGCCAGTTGTGTGAGAATATAAAATAATAACTAGTTAAGAAGAGTAACGGTAAAAAAATCTAGTATTAAGGAGATTCAATCATGAATGGTAAATATATTAATAGAATTATAGCATTAGTGATAATGGTGATAGTAATTTTAGCACCGGTTTGGGCACAATCCCAGGATAACACTGAATCCTCCGCAACCCAAAGTTTCAACAACGAAGAACTAGCGCAGATGCTCGCGCCTATCGCCCTTTATCCCGATGCTCTTTTGTCACAAGTATTGATGGCTGCATCCTATCCTTTCGAGGTGGTCGAGGCTGATAGGTTTCTGGCAAAAAACCCGGGTCTTAATGGTGATGCACTGGATAATGCTTTAAAAGAAAAAGATTGGGATGTCAGTGTTCTTTCGCTTTGCTATTACCCCAAAATCCTTTCCATGATGACCGAAAACCTTAACTGGACGTCAAGGTTGGGTGATGCTTTCATCAATCAGCAGCAGGAGGTTATGGATACAGTTCAAGAGCTGCGCGGCAAAGCATACGCCCAGGGAAATATTACGACAACTAATGAGCAGAAGGTGATAGTGGAAGAGCGTATTATTCGCATTGAAACGGTTAGTCCCGACTATATGTATGTGCCGGTTTATGATCCTTATGTGATTTATGGGCCGTGGTGGTATCCGGCGTACCTACCTTTTCCAATATTTTATCCCGGAGTGGCGGTTATTGGCCCAAGAATTGTTTTTTCTCCTCGAGTCTATGTCGGCTTTGGAGTCTTCGGCTGGAGCGCTTTTAATTGGCGTGCCCGCAACGTGGTGTTCGTAAATATTGACAGAACAAAAAGATTCAACAGGCACGTAAATGTGTACAGGGGTGTGGAGCATTCTCCCTGGCGCCCTGACCGTGAAAGAAGATTTGTACGCGAACAGCGCGCAAAAGAAATTCCCCGTTATCGGCCGCCGGTAAGGCCTTTAGCGCCGGTTCCCGCAGGAAGGCCTGAACGTAAAATTGCAGCACCGCCTAAAAGTGATCAGGATAGGGAAAGAAAGCCTTTGGATAGAAAGGTAGAGCCGAGAGATAGAAATATAGAAGTTCAGTCACCCGGTCCAGTCAAAACCCCTCCGGATAGAAAGATAGAGCCGAGAAACAAAAATATAGAAGTTCAGTCACCCGGTCCAGTCAAACCACCTCCGGATAGAAAGATAGAGCCGAGAAACAAAAATATAGAAGTTAAACCGCCTGCTCAAGTTCAACCCCGCCCGGAAAAAAAGGATGTTATTGAAAGAGACAAAGGCGAAAAGGAAAGGGGAGAAAGCGACAGGGGAAATGAACGCGGTGGTGGTGGCCGCGAGGGAAGAAGATAATGGAGATGAAAGCCGGGAGCTAACTGCAATACTCATGTCTAAGTAGCTCCCGGCTAAATATTTTGTTTTGTATATAATTGTTCGGCGAAGATTTCTGTTTACAAATAAACCACCCAATCAACCAACCGGCCAAACCTTTTTGAATGCTGTTTTCGGGAAAAAACAATATGGACATTCATCAGGTGTTTCCTCGCCATAGTAGTTTGTATTATTATGTCTTGTTCCTAGGGGTGTGTATAGTTATAGCCAGATTATCGCGGTGGATGACTTCATCGTAATCCTTGTGCCCCAGAACCTGGATTATCTGGGAAGTTTTTAAACCCTTGATTTTGCGGATTTCAGTTGAGTTGTAATTGACGAGACCTTTGGCCAGAGGCGTTCCCTCGCGGTCAACGCAGCTTACCGGATCGCCCAAATCAAAATCTCCTTCCACATCAACAATTCCTGAAGGGAGAAGACTCTTGCCTTTTTCCAGTAATGCCTTCTTAGCGCCATCGTCAATAACTAATTTGCCGCGCGGATGTAAGGTAAAAGCGATCCAGTATTTTTTACTGTTTAAACGATCAGCCATAGGAAGGAAGAGCGTTCCGATTTCTTTTCCCGCCAGAATGTCGGCCAAAACCTTTTTTCTTTTGCCGGGAGCTATGACACAGGGAATGCCGATGGCGGTAACTTTTTTAGCGGCTAAAACTTTGCTTTTCATGCCGCCCATTCCCACAGATGTAGTTTCTCCGGTGGCGGCGGCTTCAATTTCGTCGGTGAATTCACTGACCAGAGGAATAAGCTTGGCTTTTTTGGATTCCGAAGGATTGCAATCATAAAGTCCGCCGGCACTCGTCAAATTTATAAAGAGATCGGCTTCAGCAATGTTGGCAATCATCGCAGCAAGATTGTCGTTGTCGCCGAATTTTATTTCGTCCACAGCGACAGAGTCGTTTTCATTGATAATAGGGGTAACGCCCCACTCCATCAAAGTGGAAAGAGTATTGCGTATATTTAAATACCTCTGGCGATCGGTGAGATC
>Ga0031655_10001677_pt1 | contig 13147 bp, 26 predicted proteins | sample FrelakmetHBP12HB_FD_55187 | JGI IMG/M metagenome (GOLD analysis project Ga0031655, IMG submission 55187) | Freshwater lake sediment microbial communities from the University of Notre Dame, USA, for methane emissions studies -HBP12 HB | ecosystem: Environmental > Aquatic > Freshwater > Lake >... | reverse complement strand
TGCGCGTTGAGGGACACTTAGCGACTGCATATTATGACCGAGACTTTATTGAATCGCAGGTAGAGAGCCACCGCGTAGACCTCGCGTATTATGAGGAGCTGGAGGAATGCAACCGGCGGCTAAAAGAACTTAAGTCAAAGATTGAGAAGTGACTTTCGCCGGGAACATGATACCCCTATTGACAAAGGGTGTACTAAGGGATACAATCTTACCACTGTCTACTAAAAGGAGCTGTAATGACCACTGAAAAAACGCCGCTCGTCAACTACGTCTGTTTTGATTGCCACAAGAATTTTGAAGCACCTCAAGGGAGTCGTCGAAAGTATTGCCCGGAATGTCTTTCTAAGAGGGTAACGCAGCCGACAAATCAGCCGAAGGAATAAGCCGATGGGAAAAGATGCTTATTACTTTTCTCACGATAGTAATGCCTCCCGCGATCCAAAAATAGTGCAAATGCGTAGCGTCTACAAGGCCGAGGGATATGGCTGGTATTGGATGCTCGTTGAACAGATGCGGGAACAGGAAAATTACAAACTACCACTATCAGGCAAATATGCCGTCAATGCTTATGCCTTGCAAATGGACGCTAACGCAGAGCGATTGAATCAATTCATTGCAGACTGTGTTAATGAGTTCCATCTTTTTGAGCAGGACGCTGAATTTTTATGGAGCACTTCGTTGTTGCGCCGGATGAAAAAAATGGACGTAAAATCAGAAAAAGCGCGTCAATCGGCCCTTGAAAGATGGGGTAAATCAAACGTAAATAATGCGGATGCAATGCGAACGCATAGCGAGCGCAATGCGAATGTTATGCAAAGAAAAGAAAAGAAAGGAAATAAAAAGAAAGGAAATAGCCCCACCCCACCGGCATCCCCAGCCAGCGCTATTTTCCAATATTTTGGACAGCATTATCAAAACATCACGGAAAAAATAGCGGACAACATTAATGACGCCATTAATGAATATTCCGAGGAATATGTACTTGATGCCTTAAAAGAAGGCCATGAGCATCACGCTCACTCATGGAAATATGTTGAGGAAATATTAAAGAGTCGGAAGCGCGGTGGGCGCGACAATGGATACCCGGAAAATGAGCCCAAGGTACTTACGGCGAATGAGTGGTTTGCAGCCGAAAAAGCAGACAGGGAAAAGCGGGGGCTAAAAAACTATGATCTCTGATAGACTCCCGACTCACGATATATCCGCCGAGGAAGCTGTATTAGGCTCGATCCTGGTAGATTCGCAAGCCTACTACAAGGTGGCGTCTCTTCAGCCAGAGGATTTCTATCGTGAGAAGAATCTATGGGTTTACCAGGCCATTGTAGAGTTGGCTAAGAACGGCATCGAGCGCGATCAGCTTACTGTCGCACATGAGCTGGCTAATAAAGGCCGGCTGGAGGCATGCGGCGGGGCCGCTTATCTCAGTCATCTTGTGGGAGAAGTCGCAACGTCCGTTAACGTCGTGTATTATGCCGATATCGTAAAGCGGTGCGCATCATACCGCAAGCTACTCACTGTGGCGGGTGCTATCGAGAACATAGCCTACGAGGGCGGACTGGATTTTGAGAAGAGCCTATCGGACACACTGAGATTGGTCACGGGCCTCAAAAGGAACACGCGGAGCAAGGTTAGGACTCCAAAAGACCGGGCGAATGCGGCGATAGAGATGTATTCAGGCTATGCCGATGGCACAATAAAGCGCACAGCGTTCGGGATTCCAACACTGGATAAACTTGGCGGGATGGCCCCAGGATCATACAACGTTTTGTGCGGCGAGACGAAGATGGGGAAAACCACAATATCTAAGCAGATTGCAGACTTTGTGGCAGTAGATGGACCAGTGCTATATGCTACCGGAGAAATGACCGAGCCGCAATGGAATCAACGGGATATAGCACGAATACTACATCAACCCATGAAGTATCTGGCTAACCAGCAATTTATCATTGACCACCTTGACGACATTTTAAGGGCGACCGGGACGGTGGCCGAGGGTAATATCCACACCATAACCGGCAACGTCTCTCCCGAAGATATTTATGCCGAGGCATGCAACATCGAAGGGCTGAAGCTGATTGTGGTGGATTACTTGCAGATTTTAAGGGGAGTCACCGCTGATTACAAGCTGACTTCTCAGGCATCTTCTCAGATAGCGCGGATTGCTAAGGAAACAGAAATTCCGGTACTGGCATTATCGCAGCTCGCACGAGATAACGCGAAGAATCCGGCAGACCGTAAGCCGTGGCAACAGCGGCTGAAGGATAGCGGCAACATCGAAAACGATGCTGATCTAGTGCTGAATATATCCCGTAACCAGGATGCTAAGCCAGGAAGCCAGGAGTTTTTGAAGGCTACGTTATCAGTGGGCTATAACCGGCAAGGCGGTGAGCGATTTCCGATACCGCTGGAGTTCTCCTATGAGTATCAGATCTATCTGGAGGTGGCACGTTGAAAGTAATAACAAGAAAAGTGAGGCCCAGCCCTCCATCAATGACCATCCAGTTACTCTGGGACATCTACAAGACTAGGCTGGAGATTGGTCACATAGACCATATAGAAGTCTCAGAAGACGAGCTTCGCCAGCTTCGCAAAGAGAATAGCGCTTTCCTCTCAAAGACGCTGCCGCAGACGTTTGCTTGTTATCCGATAGTAGTGAAATAGGATTACCGGAAGCTGAAGAAAGCGAGGAAAAGCGCATGAGTGATCTTGATACAAAATATACCAAAGAGCTAACCTGCCCATACTGCGGTAAGGCTAAGCATGATTCGTGGGATTATCTTTTCGAGGGCGAAGATGAAAGAGAAATCGAGTGCGGGGAGTGTGGTGAAACATATATAGCTTATCGAGATATAGCAGTCACATATTGCACCAGCAAAAAACAAACCGTGGAGGTAAAGAAGTGACACTAGGACACAGCAACACCGAGATAATTCAGAGCCCGCCGGCAAGCCTGGCGATCGAAGAGTTTGTACAGCGTGTGCAGGAGCTGCTGGACTATTCACAGAAGCGGCAGATACTCAATGATGAAGATGCCAAAGGCGCTGTTGATGACCTGTCGATGATCGCGCAGACCACTAAAGCGCTTGATGATCGGCGGAAAGAATATACTGCGCCGTTGCGTGAGCGTGAGAAGGACATCAACGCCACCTTTAAGACGGTGAGTGATCCGCTGGCCCAGGCCGACAAGATCACGCGCGCCAAGCTCCAGGCATACCGGGACGAGCAGCGGCGACGCCATGATGAGGAAGAGAAGCTCAATCGGGACAAGCTCGAGCTGGCCAAACGCGAGATGGATTTACATGGTGAGTTGGCGGTAGATACCAACGTAGCGCCGGTGCCGGTCACACCAGCGCCGGCGAAGAAGATGGAAGCCCACATGGGCAGCGCGGGCACCCGCCTGGAGTGGACTTATGAGATTACCGACTTCAAGTTACTGCCGGACGAGTACAAGTTGCCCGATGATAAGAAGATAATGGCGGCAGCGCGCGCGAAGATCGCCGTCCCCGGAGTCCGCGCCTGGCAGGTCGAAAAAGTGACGATCACAACGAAGAAGGGATAGGAAAGGAAGGCAGAAGTCAGTATGGAAAACAAGTATGGCACATTTGTACAACTTATAACGTCAACACCTGAAGCTGAAGAGCTTATTGAGAGAGCGGGCCGCACATGCGCTAATAGTGTTGTCGATATGTATGTCGGCGATGAGCTCAAGGATCCTAACTGGATACAAAAGCGCGTGGCGCAAGGCCATGAGTCGATTCTTGAACATGGCTCTGCTACATTCAGAATATTCTGCTCGAGAGCCGTAACACATGAATTGGTTAGGCACCGGATAGCATCGTACTCGCAGCGCTCGCAGCGATATGCGAAAGAAGATGGCTGCAAATTTTTCACCCCGCCTGAGTTTGCAGGAGATAGTGAATATGAAGGGCTTATCACAGAGCTATACAGCTACTACTACAAAAAAGTACAAGGGGGCATGAAGCCTGAGATTGCTCGCTACGTGCTGCCTAACGCTTGGCGCACCGAGATATATGCGACAATGAACTTCCGCGAACTTCGGCATTTCATCAAGCTGCGGGCTTCTCCTCGCGCCTTACCTGAGATGCAGGAGGTTGCTAACCAGGTCAAGGGTATATGCGTTGAGGTATGGCCGAGAGTATTCGGAGACCTTAAATAGATATGCAGAGAGGTTAAGGCGATGGAAAAGGCCGTAGCTGATAGACTATCCGACAGCCTTACTTGTGAGTGTGGAGGGGGACTGGCGGTGATGTTGGGCAAGCAGAAGCCGGAAGATAAGCTCACTACTTATTTCCCGCGCTGCGTTAGATGCCACAGGTATTTCTTTAGCGAGATTGGTCTCAAAAAGCGGCCACTATCGGAACACGAGCAGGTGTTCGCGGAGGAGGCCATAAGATATAAGGTCAATAATAGCGCGAAGGAGGCAGAAAAGGACATGAAAGATACACAGGTGACGACCACGAAGGAAGCGCCGGTTACGAAAGAGCAGCAAGAGTCGAATCAGTTCGCCCTGCGGGTGTTATCTCAACTCAAGGCTGGTGATAGCCGGATAGTGCTCTCTGAGCATCAGGAGCGGCTGGCCAAACGGCTGTGGATGGCCTGCAATTTAGCGTTACGGGATCTTGAGGAAAAAAGGAGACAGGAGAAGCCCAATGATCTGCCCATTATTTGGGCGAACATCGATCTTGAGCAGCTCGCTATCGACGCCTGGCGGCGCGTTGATCTTGGGCTCGATGCCTTGATTCCAAATCATATTCATCCCGTACCCTTCCACCAAGGGAGGTCGAAGAAGTATAAGCTTGAGCTGATGATCGGCTATGCCGGAAAAGACTTTTATCGGCGTAAGGTTGCGATTGAAGAGCCCCTCGATATCGTTTATGAGCTTGTTCACAAAAATGACCAGTTCACCCCTATAAAGTCCGCTGCTGGTGATAGCTACGAGCTTAGACAGCCGAATCCTTTCAATCGTGGCCCCGTAATCGGAGGCTTCGGCTATATCAAGTTTGACGACAGCAGGAAGAACAACCTCGTGCTGGTTGAAGAACATGAGTTTCTGGACGCGGAGAAGGCGGCTAAAACTAAGAAGTTCTGGAGGGACTTCCCGACCCAGATGAAGTATGTGGTGCTGGTCCGCAAGACCACCAAGGAGCTAAAGGTAGATCCACGCAAGATCAACGATAGCTATCGCGTGGTCGAGACCGAGGACGCCATATTAGCTGGAGAGCCGCTGCCAGAGTTTGCGGTGAGTAAGTTTGTGGAGGGAAAGAAGGTCGCACCGGAATCCCAAGAAAAATCTGAACCGCCAGAGCCCGCAAAAGTGGCCTCCTCCGCAGCGTCCTTGGCCGGGGCTGGGCAGGAGACACCTCCCCCGCCGTCTGACACCAGCAAACCGGCAGAGGCCCAAAATTCGGGTAAATCCGAAGGCCAGGCGGTGCTTTCACTGAAGGATCAGTTTATCGCAGCATCAAAAGCAAAGGGTTATACCTTCGATACAGAGAAGGGGGTTACGGCGGTCAGGACCTGGCTGACAGGCCACGGTTGCCCGATGTTGTTTGAAGAAGCGACCGACGAGAAGCAGCGAGACCTGCTGGCGAAGATGTCGCAGGAGCCGCTGCCGTTCTAATCGGAATATGGGGGAGTGGTGATGTGAGATCGCCAGATATAGGTTTTCTGGGTAGGAAGTAAATCCTCATATCTCCCAGGGTGACAATGGCAAACCACTCGCCAGAGAATGCTCGGCGCACAGTTTACTCAATTCCCTGGCTCCCCCTCTAAGAGAGGTTCTTATGAGTGACGAGACAAAATACATAGTGATACCCGCTTCCTTCGCTGGAACAGACATAGACTTAAATACAGGTAAAACGAGTTCGTCTCTGGATAACAAGATGACTCTTAAAGAGGCAGGCCGTGTTGCGCAAGCGCGAGCGAATGGTTTTGATGATAAATATGTGATAGTGGAAGTTATAAAGATAGTTTTGCCAGAGTAAAGAGTATGCAGAGCCAACGTCAGCTCCCTTGCTATGATGAATATCTCGCTGAATCCGGCGCGGCGAGCCCTGTTCTAATGAAGGGCAAGGCCAAGCGCTTCGTCTCCAGATCAAAGGGCTGGAGGAACGGTAAGCAAAGGATCCGCAAGCAGGAGAAGCACGTCATACTCGTGAAGTACGGCGATAGCGGATTCCATACCTGGGATGGAAGCGATACGAACATGGGCGGTCGGGTTCCATTCGACCAGTGGGCCACAGAGATCTATGGCGAAGAATATTGCAATAGCGTGGCTCGTCATTCAGACGATTATCTACGAGATGAAATAAAGAGAACTTTAGATTTACACGGCGACAAGTTTTAATTTCAAGAGTAATCCAGTCTTGACAAGTAATATAGTGTAATGTATGATTATACTATATTAGGAAGGAAGTTATGAAAACAGCAATCAAAAGACTGAAGTGTTTGAGGTGCCTCCATGAATGGATTGCCAGAAAAGAGCATGTGCGAGTCTGCCCCAAGTGTAAATCTCCCTATTGGGACATTCCGAGAGATACCGCTGACGCAGGGAAAAGTAGCAATAGTTGATGAAGCTGACTACGAACGGCTAAACAAATGGAAGTGGTGTGCCCACCTGCGGCGTGGACATTGGTATGCAAAAAGGGAAGGCCCGAGAACTGACGGCCATCGAACAACAATTCATATGCACTGTGAAGTTCTTAATCCACCTCCAGGGATACGTCCAGATCATATCAATGGTGATGGTTTGGATAATAGGCGGGGAAATTTAAGATTATGCTCGCAACATCAGAATTGTTACAATAGACAAAAATCGAAGAGTATCGCAACCTCTGCTTTTAAAGGTGTGTATTGGGAGAAAGCGAGAGGTAAATGGAAATCACAAATACGGTTTAATCGCATCGCCATCTACTTAGGATATTTCACATCTGAGATCCAGGCCGCACTAGCCTATGATGAAGCGGCAGAAAAATACTTTGGCGAGTTCGCCAAAACTAATTTTATTGATGTATAAAGAAAGGAGAATTTTAACATGGCAGAGATAGCACAGAACATCAAATTAAAGGACAGAGACCCGGAGGAACTGAAAACAAAGTTGCTCCGCGTGGTGGAGCTGGTGACAAGCATTAAGGGAAATAAAGCGAACATCGCTCAATTCACTAAATGTCTTACTGAAGAGAAGGCCAGCCTCGTAAAGAATCAGACAGAATTAAAGGCGCTGGAAAAGGAGTGCTTCTCCAGAACTCGCAAGCCTCGAGCGCTAAAGTCTAAACTCCAGAATCCCGCTAAACCGCGTAAAGAGCGCAAGAACAAGAAGGCAGACAAAGTTCCGGGCAAGGACATTGATATATCTTCAGGCTTGAAACCCGGCGAGACTGCACCCGGAGATCCGCGACAGGCGGGGCTACCTATCGATAAGAAGTAGAGGTGAACGATGAAAAAAGAGAAGCGGCTGGAATATCTCATTTTGGCTTTCTACCAAGACGAAGTGAACGCACCTCTGCCCATGTGTACCAGCCTATGCGCTTGGTGTCGATACTGCTCATGGGAAGGCGCGGGATGCTGCGAAGATAATACACCAGTCTGTGAGCATCCAATAACGAAACTTGCAGACGATGAAAACGAGAATCAAAACGCATATTCGGGCTGCGATTGCTGGGGATTCAGGCCGCTTTATCGGAGAGAGGATTGCGTTGACATTGTCGGACTATATCTTCAAGGTAAGCACGTCGATTTTAACACACTGACAACCATTGGAAGGAAGAAATCAGCTTGATCTCCAAAATTACGATCACCCTGCCCTACCTACCACCGGAAACCTTTAGCCCTAACTGGAGAGGATTCTGGGTTAAGCGGGCTGCCGATGGCAAGCGGGTAAAGAATGATGTTCACATGATACTCTATGAGCGCTTTGGAGCCAACCTGCCGCGGTTTGAGATGATTCATACAAAGTACATCGTTGTCGTACCGGACAGACGCGATAGAGACGAACTGAACTTCAGATCACGCTGTAAGCCAATAGAGGATGGATTGCGTGACGATTACGACAAGAGAACCAAAGGTATCCCGGCGCAACTGATATGGACAGGTCTGGTGGCCGATGATACCCCGAAGTACATACAGAGACCTATAGACTTTGAATTTAAGTACGAGAAGGGCGAGAAGCAGACGATCATCGAGATAACACCGATTGGAGGTAAGCCATGAGCTTTGATCCATGGGCGATCTACGAGCAGACGCAGCGCGACATCGAGGCGCTGGCCTCGCGTAACCGTATCCCCCGCGAGGAAGCGGCGGCGCTGATGCTGAAGCACAATATCATTCCGAGGCTGGAGAAGGAGCAGAATGAGAACATTGACGGATGACCTAATTGGCATCGTGAAAGCAGTCGTATTTCTGCTTCTCCTTGTTGGTGTGGCGCTGGTAGAGTTTGTAGAACTATGACCGCCCAGGAGTGGAGCAAGATGGGAGCAAGGGCGAAGCTGGAGGAGCGCATCAAACAGTATGCCGCCGATCCTGAACACAAAGACGAAAGCCCATCGATGATAGGTTGTCACTTCGGAAAGACAGGCGAAGAGATCAAGAAGATATTGGAAAAGGAGGCATAAAATGGAAGACCTCTGTAAGAGAATCTGCAATTACCAATCGGAGGCTAATCGGGAGCAATGCCAGAAACAAGGGGGCTGCGACGTGTGGAGAAAAGCCACACACTATGTTCGTCGGCCTAGAGCTACGCCAATATTTAAGGAGGATTCGCATGGAAAAGGTATTAGTGAAACTGAACGGTAAGTATTACGCGGTAGACAGCGCGGAGATGATCCTTGAGGTTGCAGGAAAATATTGCATCGTGGGGAGCAATGGATGTATCCGGCGAGTGACGCCTGTAGAAGTCGGCCAGATCGAAACGGCTTTGCATGAGGAGAACGGCTCGATTATCAAGGATGGGAAGGTTTGCGGCAATGCCAAGACGTGTACCAGTGCCGGCGGTTGCCCATCTGCTGAGCCACATGAAGCGACAGTGCAATGCGACGAGGTGGGGGAGAGCTGCCCGAAGTGCAAAAACGTATGAATGAAGGAAAACGAGCAGAAGCGAACCTACTTTATGAGGAGGGCCGTACATTATGCGACGATGGTGACGCTCTTTGGGACAGCATCAACGGCAAGAAGTATTCGTGGGAGTCGAATCCTTGGGTATGGGTAATCGAGTTTAAGCGGGTGAAACCATGAGAGTGGAGCAGTTCATAGCCGTATTTCTGGCTGGCATATGGGCCACGCTGTTCGGGATAATGCTACAGCTTATGAGCATGGGAAGGAAGGGGAAATGAACATTAAAGTAAAAATGCACGCGATAACAACAGGGCTAGGATATGGAATACTTATTTCTGCTGGCATAGAGTTCTGTTTTACTCACTCTTTCTGCGTATTTGGAGCAGAAGTGTCGATAGCAGCGTTTTTGCTTTTTATATCTTGGTGCTTTGGTTTATTTTGCAGATAGGTAAAATGAGGAGGAAATAATGAGCGATAAAGAGCAGACCTTTAGGCAAGCAGTAGAGGAGATAGAGTGTTCGCAATGCAATAACGAACCAAAGGGGAGAGATTGCCCAGTAAGAAACTCATGCCTTTATGGAACAGGCCGAGTTGACCGCATCTGTGCTGCCGCAGTAGAGAGCTTTGCTGATGGGTTGCCAGTTGCAAAGAGCCCTTATCCTAAAGCGGTAGTAACAGTTGACATACATCGTCAAAAGACATGGGATGATGCCGTCTCAAAAGAAAGAGCAGATTGCCAAGCCCATGTGAGAAAGGAGTGTGGATTGTGAGCGAAGAAGCTAAGGGACAAGTTGCTTGCGGAAATAAGAAAAGAGTTACCTGAGCAAGCTGGTATTGTTATCGGCATTCTGTATAAGTTTGCCACGCCATATATTTAAAGGAGGCAGCAAGTGAAGAGATGCACATTAAAGGAAGATTCACTAGGGATGTTGGAATGTTTTAAGCCAAATAAGCCAGAGTGTTGTGTAGGATGTGACCACTGGCAAGAGCCACCTGCTCAGATGATATGCCCAAAAGCGGCAGATGGAAGCTGTGACCCTTTCAAGGTGCTCCATTTTAAGGACAGGTATCATTGCACAAAACATGAGTGTGTGGACGGCTGTAAAGCAAGAGTTCCGTTTACTTGTCCCGCCTGTATTCCCTATGTAGAGCCTGATACTTCAATACTCTGCATGGATTGTAATATGCCTATATTTAAATGCAAATGCAAAATTTTTAAAGAGCCTGAGATGCCACTGATAATCCTTCAGCCCGTATATGGAAAAAACGGGAAGGTTTTCAAGTATCCACAAGAGCAGCAGCGAGATGCCGACATGCTTGTGCTGCAAACTGCCCTAGCCGCCGATCGGGAGCGCATTCGCAAGGCAGTGGAGGAGATGAAACAAACAGGAAAACACCTTTCGCCAGATACATTACTCTTTTCAGATGGCTACAACACGGCATTGTTAGACATACTGAAGGTGCTGGAGGAACGATGAGCAAACTAGCGCATACACTTGGTGATTTAGACCAGCATACCTTAATTGAGATATACGTATGGGGCGAACAAATGTGTACAGAACATCGTCAAAGAAAAATTCCTGAGGAAGTAATGGGTGGTGGATTTGTGATAATGCAAGGAAGGCGAAGGCGGCATTGCCCCTGGTGTTGGGAAGAGTTGAGAAAATCTGCCGAGGGAAAGGAATAGGTATGTTAGAGAAGGTGCTGCTGACAGAGAAAGAAAGAAGCAAGTTAGAGCATAGAGTCATGGATGCTGACACAGAATATGGTGGAATCGTCGGCGCTTTGGCTTTTCCAGAAATTCTTTGCAAGGCTCAGTGCCTAAAGCTGCTGGGTTGGATGGATGAACTTTGCGAGCATCCCCATCGACCGAAACTGCGCCGACAATGTGTCGAATGTATGGCAGAGCTAAGGAAGGAGTTGGGGGAATAGGTATGAGCGACTTCCGCATGCTCGGATTGGCTGGCGTGGTACAGGTGGAATTAGTCAAACCCGCAGTCGAGTGTTACCGGAGAGCCCCATCATCTGAGTAATCTGTGATACTGGTAAACCGCTCTCAGACGATGCTGTAGATATCGCCAGCCGCCGTACCTCCACCACCGTCCGCGTCCTACCACCGCTGTACAGATCCTCCTGAGCCTTCTTTGTCAGGTTGCTGGCCGACACGACTCGCTGTATCGCCTCTTTCGCCAGCTCCACCGGCGGCTGGTATCGCTCATTCAAGAAGTCATGTATCTCTGAGTGTGAGAGCCCGCTTTCCGCCGCCAGCCGGCGCTTAATCTCCTTGAGTGGCATCCTGTTCCGCTGGGCTTCCTCTAAAATGTCGCCTGCGATCTGAAACCCCGTTCTTTTTGGCATCCCGCTGGCCTCCAAGAAATCAACCTGCGCTCATCTTATGTCAGGTTGCACACGGTTGTCAAGAGTAGATTGATTCAGTTTAGCACCGTTTTATTCACTAGCCCTATAAGCTACTCAACCACCAAGTCAAACATTTTTACGGGCCCGACTGTGTGCAATACTCCTGTGACGACATCTACATAGCTAGCATAAAGGTAAACCGGATAAGTGCCGGGGGGTCCTTTAATTGTGATCCCGCCACCACCATTGACCCAATAGCCGGGCCCCATCGCTGGCAGACTGGATGATACATCATCAAAGGCAGCGCATTTTACTAGGAAAGTCACAGGGTTATGATAACCGACATCTGTGCTGGTCGTTCCTAAATTCACATTCAAACCATGTGACGAGCCGACCGCAAGAGAAGGCATCGGATGATNTGNATAATAGCTATCTATACCAACCNGAAATGCGAGATGGGCCTGGGCAAGCGTCTCCGTTCCTGCGGCTATAACGACCGATACAGTCTGGTCGTATTCCCATAGCGTGTCAGGAGCATATAGTCCAACGAAAATTTGCTTTACTGTTGGAGATACTTCTATCCCCGGTGCAGTGAAATCAAAAATGAAATCATGTGATTGACCCGGCGCTATGCTCACAGGCGCACACCAAGGAATACCGGGAAAATCATCGCTGGCAGGCAGCATTTCTATGGCATAGGTTCCAGCGGTCGTCAAGTTGTTCTTCACCGTCACAGTCAGCGTGTGGTTTGTTCCAGCGTCGAATGTAGGTGTGCTATTAACTTGGCCATCCCATTTGATTGTGACTGTCGGCGCGGAAATTTCAGATCCTTGTAATGTCGGCCCTTCAAAGGTAAAGAACTTCGCCCAGGTCTTATCAGGGTTGGAGATAGTAAGGTCTATTTGTCCGGACGTTCCTGGCGCTCCTGCCATTACACACGTTACCGTTTTAGTGACTGTGGCGCCTGCCCCGACTATGATATCGCTCCAATCAGGCTCTGTCTGAAAGGTAAATACCGCGGAGCCTTCCCACGAAAGTTCCACTTTATATGGCCAAGCTTGGGTCGTTGGATTGGTCAAACTCAACGTCAATATATGGCTGGATCCAGGCTTAAAGGGCGGGGTAGCATCCCATGTTAATACCGCGTGAACATCTTGTGCCACACCTGTGCCGCCTCCGCCTGACGTTGCACTGACGCTTCGTATTATTATCTTCGTTGTGCCGGCAGCGTCTGTGACCGTCAATTTCACGTTGTAAGTCCCAGCTACAGTATAGGTATGCGATGGTTGTTTCTCGGTCGAAGTAGCGCCATCACCGAAATTCCAGGCATAGGTATATGGCGCGGTGCCGCCGGATACCACTGCCGTGAAGGTATAATCGAGGGCGCCGGTGGTGGATGCCTTGAAAGACGCGCTTAACCCGGTTGTTGGCGAACTGGACTTTGTAAGAGCATATGCGATACCAGTGAGCGTTAATCCCCCTACGACTAAGGCGGCGGCTACTGCTTTCTTATCCATCTCATTCTCCTTCCAACTACTTGGTACCCCGACTTACTCCTAGATATATTATAGCAGCTATTCCAGACACAACCAGAATCACAAAAATAATTACTATGGCCGCCCCTACATTTTGTTTACCGGAAAATGAGAGATGAAGTGGACCTATACTGAGGGCCTCCGATGGTATATTTTGCTCATCAGGGCAGTGTCCATCCTTACAC
>Ga0031655_10001675_pt1 | contig 13156 bp, 6 predicted proteins | sample FrelakmetHBP12HB_FD_55187 | JGI IMG/M metagenome (GOLD analysis project Ga0031655, IMG submission 55187) | Freshwater lake sediment microbial communities from the University of Notre Dame, USA, for methane emissions studies -HBP12 HB | ecosystem: Environmental > Aquatic > Freshwater > Lake >... | reverse complement strand
TCGGGAGGAGCCTCGGCAGGCGCTGGACCAGTCTTTCTGTTGGAGGGACTGGACGGCCCTACCTCGGGAGATCCAGGCATTGGTCGAGGAGCCCTTCAGTGAGGAGGCGGACTTCGATGTGATCATTGACGACCGTCCGACCAGCGAGGGGCAAGAGTGCTCACAGACGCACCGGTTGGCTATGCGCGGCACAGGTTTCCACGTCTCTGTCTACGGCCGGTGGCATGGGATGACCTCTAAGACAGGTATCCCCGTGCAGGGCGTCATCCTGGGCAACCAGGTTGCCCTCTGGGAAAGCCCGGTCATGCAGTTGGACGGTGAAGATTTGGCCGTAGTCCAACAGCAATACCCCGAAGGCAATCCGCGTGGGCAGTCATGGCTGACAGGGCAATCTATTAGCGGAGAGGGAGTTGCCGCGCTTATCGGAGGACGAATCTACTATTTCGCATCAGAAGGGGAGATGGCGACCGTGGCCCAAACCATAGCGGAGGGGGAACGTAAGATTGGTCCCAGGACAGTCCAGTTGGCCCTGGTGGCGGCGGCGAGTTCGGGCGTGTTCGATGTGCAGGCTTTCTTGCCGGCGGCCGTCAAGGCCCAGTCGGCGTGGACGGAGTCTCCTAAGCGTGTCCTGGGCATGCGGTTGGACTACACGCCCCCATTGGGGACGCCCTTCACCCATGATCAGTTTATAAGCCGCTTGGTGCAGGCCTCGGAAGCTATGGACACAATATCCTACAGCAAAACCCGGCTCGTCCCCACGGTCACCAACCAGGTCCTCATACTGCCTAACTCCAAGGAGTACTACGCCCAGAATCCCGCGCCGCCGAATGACTTCACGACGGTCGCTCGCAAGCTGGCCGCTGCGGCAGGCTATGCCAGCACGGACTATGATATCTTCGTGGAATCGGTCCCTGGGGACTTTGGTGGTTATGCCAGCATCGGTGGCGATGGCATGCACTTGAGCGGATCGGTTGGACCGGACTTGATGGTCCACGAGTTCGGCCACAATTACGGGGTGGGGCACGCCAATTATTGGCGCGACTCGACCGGCACAGGTCTGTTGGGACATTTCCTGAATCCCGATGGTACGGCCATCGAGCATTTTGAATACCTGGATGACTACGACGTCATGGCCTGGAGTAGTTGGGACGGCCCGTGGACAGGCCGACACATGAACGTCAATCTCAAGGCGACGTTGAACTGGATCGAGCCGCAGGAGATCATCACGGCCCGTAGCGACGGCGTCTATCGTATCTATCGCTTCGATCACCCCGCCGCCCGTACCGCCCGCAATGCCAAACTGGGTTTGCGGGTCCAGAACCGCGATGGAGAGGAGTTCTGGGTGGGGCTGAGGGAAGCCCCCAGTCCGACCCCCGTGATGCTGCGCCAGAGCGCCGTCATTGTCTGGACGCCGTGCGGACCATCGTGGCACAGACTGATCGATACCCGTCCGTTGTCCGCGCCCAATGGTTCGTTCGACGAGGAACGGAAGGATAGCCCGCTTCCGCCCGGACAGGCATGGACGGACCCGACGGGTTCATTACGCATTGAGAACCTCGGCGGCGGTGGCACATCACCATTCGATTATCTGGACCTGGAGGTCATGCATTTCGCGAGTCAGCCTCCGATTGAGCTCTACACAAGCTCTGCGGCCACGACCGCAGGGCTGACCGCCTCGTTCGTCGACAAGAGCCTGCGAAGCGTCGCAAGCCCGGGGGATTGGCGTGAGTCCCAAACCATCGTCGGCACGCGGGTTGACCCAAACCTGATTTTCCCATCGAACAGTTGGGGGACACGCGCCTCGGTTGGACTGACACACGGCACCGATGCAGATTGGGCGGATTTCTCCGTCCAGTGGGACGGCTACGTTCTGGTCAATCGCCCCGTGCGCCTCGCTACCAAGAGCGACGACGGCAGCCGTATGTGGATTGACCTTAATGGCGACGGCGTCTTCTCCCCGTCAGGACGGGAGTTCATCAATAACCATTGGGGCAGTGTCCAGGGAACCACAGTCGGCCCCTCCAGTTCGACCCTCCAGCCGGGAATGTACCAGATCCGCATCCAGTATGAGGAGGGTTGGGGCGATAACCGTTTCGGCCTTATCTCGTCTCCTGTGGTGTTTGAGTTCTCCACAGATGGTGCCCTGACCAGTGCCGGCCTGATTGCCAGCTACGTAGACCAGAGTTTGCGACAGGACACGGAACAGGATGATTGGCGCGTAACCCAAGAGATCGCTGGCACGCGACTTGAGCCCTACCCATACCTGAACGCAGGGGGTAACCGTGCGGCGGTGGGGCTGACACATGGGACCGACGCCGACTGGGACAACTTCTCTGCGCAATGGGACGGGTATCTGCATGTACATGAGCCGGCCGTGTTTGCCACAGTTAGTGACGATGGCAGCCGCATGTGGATTGACTTTGATGGAAACGGGATCTTCTCCGCTTCAGGGCCGGAATTCATCAACAACAATTGGGGCAACGGCCAGGGGGCCGCTTATGGCCTGAATTCCACTGTCATCGCACCCGGCACGTACCGTATTCGCATGCAATACGAAGAGAGCATGGGCGCTAATTCGTTCATGCTCGGTGGCTCGCCTCCTTGGCTCTCGTCCGGCGGTACTCTGGGTTGGCCCATGGGGGCGACGGTCCTGACGTTTGACGATACGGGGGCGAATGCCAATCCATCCGCCGTGCCCGCCGGATATGGCGGCCTCTCTTGGAGTGGTTCGTTCTGCGTGTTCAATGCGCCAGCGGGCTCTGATGGTTATGAGGCTGGCAGGGTCTCGTCTGACTATGTTGTGTACAATGACGGCGGCAACCCTGTCGAGGTGAGCGGCAGTCCGTTTGATTTCGTCGGCGCGCATTTCACGGCGGCTAATCAAGACAAACTGAGCATTGTCATTGAGGGTTATCGCTCAGGCGTGCGGGTCTACGGCCAGACGGTGGTCGTAAATCGGCAGTACCCGACATGGATTTGGTTGGGCTACGAGGGCGTTGATCGCGTCACGTTCAAGACGCCGATCCAGGGACTCGGATATGAGTTCGTCATGGACAACATGGTCATCCGGCGCTCTCCTGTCGTACCGACTGGGGCCACGGTCCTGACGTTTGACGACACGGGTGCGAGTGGCAATCCATCCGCCATGCCCGCCGGATATGGCGGTCTCTCGTGGAGCGGGTCCTTCGCCGTGTACAACGCACCGGCGGGCTCCAACACGGGCTATGAGACCGGAAGGATCTCGGCGGATTATGTGGCCTACAGCGACGGCGGCAACCCTGTCGAGGTGAGCGGCAGTCCGTTTGATTTCGTCGGCGCGCATTTCACGGCGGCTAATCAAGACAAACTGAGCATTGTCATCGAGGGCTACCGTTCTGGCGTGCGTGCTTACAGCCAGACGGTGACGGTCAACCGGCATTATCCGACATGGATTTGGCTGGGCTATGAGGGCGTGGATCGCGTTACGTTCAAGACGCCGATCCAGGGACTCGGATACCAGTTCGTCATGGACAATATGGTCATCCGGCGCTCTCCTGTCGTGCCGACTGGGGCCACGGTCCTGACGTTTGACAACACGGGTGCGGGTGACAATCCATCCACAATGCCTGCCGGATATGGCGATCTCTCGTGGAGCGGGTCCTTCGCCGTGTACAACGCACCGGCGGGCTCCAACGCAGGCTATGAGACCGGAAGGATCTCGGCTGATTACGTGGCCTACAGCGACGGCGGCAATCCTGTCGCAGTGAGCGGCAGTCCGTTCGATTTCATCGGCGCACATTTCACGGCGGCTCATGAAGACAGACTGAGCATTGTCATTGAGGGTTTTCGCTCGGGCGTGCGGGTCTACGGCCAGATGGTGGTCGTAAATCGGCAGCACCCGACATGGATTTGGCTGGGCTATGAGGGCGTGGATCGCGTTACGTTCAAGACGCCGATCCAGGGACTCGGATACCAGTTCGTCATGGACAATATGGTCATCAAGCAATGATGATCGGGGCCGTACCTAATGACCACTCTTTGAGGAGTTAGCCCAAGTTACGTAGTTGAGGCGCTTTTCTGGGAATTTTTGAAGAAGAATCCTCGTTAGGCGGCGTTAATAAATAAAGGTAGCAAGTCAAACCGGGAGTTAGCATGATTCCTGGACATGAGAACCGTCACCCAGCTCCAGCAGAAATTCGCTTCCGTCTGGTCGCTCTTGGATGAGCGGACTCGGCGTCTCATGGCCGCCAGCGAAGCCCGAACCCTGGGTTATGGCGGCATCTCACAAGTTCGTCTCGCCTGCGGCCTGTCTCGCAAAGCCATCGCCAAAGGCATGCGGGAAATCGAGAAGGGGACGGCGGTGCCGCCGGGACGCATCCGGCGGCCGGGGGCCGGACGAAAAGAAATCATCACCCACGATCCCCGTTTGCCGGCCGCACTGGACCGCCTGATCGATCCAGAAACGCGCGGCGATCCGGAATCGCCGCTACGCTGGATTTGCAGAAGCACGCGGACCTTGGCCGCACAGTTGACCCGGCAAAAGCACCCGATCAGTTACGTGAAAGTCTCGCAACTGCTTAAGGAGCAGGGCTACAGCCTGCAAAGTAACCGCAAAACGGAAGAGGGCGAGGACCATCCCGACCGCGACGCGCAATTCCGCCATATCAACACGCAAGTCAAGCGGGCTTTGGCCAAGGGGACGCCCGTCATCTCCGTGGACACCAAGAAGAAGGAACTGCTGGGAAACTACGACAACAGCGGCCAGCAATGGCAGCCCGCGAAGCAGCCCATCCAGGTGAACGTTCATGATTTTCCAAGTCCCGACGTCCCCCGCGCATACCCTTACGGAATCTATGACGTGGACCGCAACACGGGATTCGTGAACGTGGGGACCAATCACGACACCGGAGCTTTCGCCGTCGCGTCCATTCGCGGCTGGTGGCGAGCCGAAGGCCACACGCTGTATCCCAAGGCGCTGGACTTGCTGATCACGGCCGATGGCGGCGGCAGCAATGGCTCGCGGTTGCGGCTGTGGAAACTGGAATTGCAGAAACTGGCGGATGAGACGGGTCTGGCCATTGCCGTTTGCCATTTCCCGGCGGGAACGAGCAAGTGGAACAAGATCGAACACCGCTTGTTCTCGTTTATCTCGTCGAATTGGCGAGGCGAACCGTTACGCGACTACGAGACGACCGTGCAACTCATTGCGCGAACGACCACCGCAAAGGGTTTGAAAGTGACCTGCCGCCTGGACCGGCGAAAGTATCCGACGGGCCGCAAGGTAACGGATGAAGAAATGAAGCGAGTGAATTTGGAGCGCAGCAAGTTTCATGGAGACTGGAATTATACCATCCGGCCTCAATCGACATAGCCTACTTGCTACCTTTATTTATTAACAGCTCCTAACGTGTTACGAAAACTCATCACTTAACGGGCTGACACGGATACTCCTCTACTTCTTGTAGTTATCAACCAAATACTGGTGTGCAATCTCGACTATGTAGTTCAGTAGGTTTCGGTCAGTTCCCCCACTCGACCATGTCCCTCCCATCGCGCTGGCCGTTCGGCTAATACGGGGGTTCGCGATGATCGTGCCAGTTCTGCCATCAGTCAATTCGAGATCCATATCTATGAGAGAGTCACCAGACCATGCACCGATCATGAGTCTCGCACCGCCGCTGATGATGCGAAGAGACTGCAATTTAGGCTGAATCAACAGAGTGCCGGCAGTACGGGGACTATTCTGGTCAGCCTTCCATTCTTCAATGAGCGGTAATAGTCTTGTGCGCAGCTTCTCATCAAGTTGCTTTGCCACTTCAACTTTCTCCTTGCGTTCGCCAGTTTGAGCACTCCACTCCATAGGTTTCAGTTCGAAATTGCTGAACGCGGACAATGGTTGTGAGGGAGCCACAAGGCGGCTGGACTCATGCTTAGCTACCTCTACCATTCTGTTGCTGGTTCTGTTGCTGGTTCTGTTCCTGGTTCTGTTGCTGGTGGAACTTCCAGAGCACCCCACAAGCAAAACAGCCGTTAGACACACAAATGCTCTCTTCATTCTTTGTCTCCTAAGAAATCGCCATTCTCCCGTCTCATTAAACAGCTTCCACTCACCCTCGCCTTACCGTTTGACATACCTGAACTAGGACGACAGGGGAATTCTACTGGCCACGCCTTGTGCTGGTCAAGGAGAAAATGGTAATCGTTTTGAAGGGACAGACAGCGGCGGTGACTTCACGGCCACGCCCCCCCCCAAAGGAGTAATCAACACCGCAGGCCTCGCACTTGATGGGAATGTACTCGTCAACCATAGTAGACCTCCTGTATCCTTTCGGATGAACCGTGCCACAGTCTCCGTTTCTCAGGAGGTCTACCGTGTCTACGCTCCGTGAACGCAGGACCCAGGATATGTGACTCCAAGGATGTCTTGCGCACCCACCCTGGCAAGCAAGGCTTTGATGTCTGGCTCTCACAGCATACGACCTCCCTACACCACGGCATGATTCTACCTCTCCGGTCGAGGCCGTCAAGGGCAATGTGAAGAGCGGCTCCTGGGGTCCTGGGGTGGGCTCCTGGGGTCGGGCTCCTGGGGTCAGGGGCTCCTGGGGTCAGGCTGTGATTAACGACGTTTCTGTTGGCATCGGCATTGATTAGCCTGCGAGCGGAGCGTCCGGAGCGGGGGCAACCCTTAACTCAAGCCTTTGTGGATAAGTGGCAGTCTCCGCGTGAGTCGGGGGAAGTTGAGGGGTAGCCATGGAATTCGATACCGTCAACCTGCCTGCGCTCGGCAGCGGCGTGTACTGGGACACATCCGCGTTATACACCAGCGGCGTCCTGGGCGTCTCGTCGAGCACTTCACCCGTGCCCGTCCCCGGCGCACTGCTGCTGGGCTCGCTCGGCGCAGGCTTGGTTGGCTGGTGGCGAAGGCGCCTGTAGGTCTGGTCGGAGCAGGGCCATAAGCGAAGTGAGTTCGGTCTTCCTTCTGGACATAGCCGCCCTCCTTGCGGCATCGTGACGATCCTTACGGGATCAGGGCCTTTCGGATCGGCTCCACCCATTCGTCCTTGTCGATGTTGTACACGATGAAATCCGAGTCGAACTGCCAATAGCCCCAGGCCCAGCCTAGCGTCTCCACGGTCCGGGCGATGTAGCTGGTGTAGCAGACCCGCGACTCCAAGCCGCCTTTGTCATACGCCCCGAACTCGCCCAGGAAGATCGGCCGCCGGTTCGCCTTCGCCCACCGGTTCGCCTTCCACAGATCCTCATCGGCCTTGCGCATCTCGGCGTTCGTGCCCCAGGTCACACCGGAGAGATGAGCCGTTGCCTTCGACCACGGCGCGCCCTGATGCGTGAATTCCATCGGCGAGTAGTAGTGCACGGTGACGACGAGGTTCCGGTCGTCTTCCGGGAGTCTGAGGTCCTGCAGGGAGCCAATGCCGTTCCAGGACGCCGGTCCGATGACCACGGTCCGCGTCGGGTTGCTCGCCCTGATCGTGTTCAGAATCCCGGCCAGGTACTCGTTCCAGAGTTCCGCGGTCAGCTTGCCGTTGGGCTCATTCAGCACCTCAAAGACGACCGCATCGGGCGCATTCTTGAGGTGTTCCCCCACCTGCTTCCAGAACGCCATGATTCTCGGCCGGAAGGCCTCCGGGCTCTTCGCGACGTCCGTGAAGTTGTGAAGATCCAGGATGACGGCCAACCGATTGGCCAGGGCGTTCTTCACGATCCAATCGACGGTTCGCCACCAGGAGTCGCTAAGCCGATCATCGGCATCCATCCGATTCAGCGCCTGCAGGTTCACGCGAATGCTCTGGAAACCCGCCTCATGAATGAGACGAAAGTGCTTCTCCTGGAAGCGAGCCTTCTGCGGGTCGTCCCAGATTGGATCGTATCCCAGGACATTCACGCATCGCCCGATTCGCTTGACCTGCTCGAATGATCTCGCGTCTGGCGGCGAGATCGCCGGTGCGCTCGATACCGCCTGCTCCTTAGGGATGAAATCGAGATAGTCGATGTTCATATTCCCCTGCTTCAGGAACGACAGGGTCATCGTGTGCACACCCTTCTCGAGGGTTACTTCCGCCAGGCGATCCGCGATCCTCCACTTGTGCCAGTGCGCCGTCGTGGGAATGGCGATCGGGCCGGTCTTGTCGATGCCGTCAAAGGCCAGGGAGATGACCGCGTCATCAAACCGCGACGAGAGGTGACCCTTCACGACGTAGATTCCCGGTTGCTCCACCTCGACCGTGTACGTGACCCACTCTCCCGGCGAGGTCCAGCCCAGATAGAGCTCGCCCGCCTTCTCCTCCTCGCCATCGATGGTCTTGTCGATCCCGGGCTTCGTGTAGGAGATATCGACGGCCTCTTCCTTCCGGAACCGGTCGACGTCCGAGTCGCCTGGGTTCAGCATGCCGCTTCCGCTGTTCACGGCATCCGAATCGTGGTAGGCCACGCCCTCTCCGCCGACATCGTAGAACTCCGCCTGCACACGGCCAGGGATCCTCTGGGGCTGGCCATTGAACGGCTTGCCCGTGTACGGCGTCGGGTGTGCCGCCATCGCCCATGCCCAACAGATCGCCATCGCTGTGCTCGTCACGACTTCGATAAGTGCCACAAGAACCTCCTAGCCAAAATCTCCCATCGGACTTCACGTGATAAGAAACAAGGCCCTACGAACAATACGAGGGCTAACGACCCCCATTTAACCCGCTGGGGGCTGTCCTTGTCAAGTGAATCGTCGATCGTGGGTCAAGCAGCAGCGTGGTGTGGCGAACCGATGGCTCATGCAGATGCGTAGCATCTATAGTATCAGCAAGGCGGTAGCCCTGGAACTGAAGCAGAAGGGGCAGGCCAAGCTGTGGCGGGCATTGGAGACGCCCAAATCAAAAGCTTGCTTCTCTCAGAGGGCATTCACCGGACTTGCGGCAGTTCTACGCCGGTCCGATTCTCGCTTGACAATCGCAACTCTACGCCATGGGGCCCTCAGGATTCGGCCTGGGCTGCGAGTAAGCTCTATGGACTCGGATCACCCATTGCCCAAGAGGCCTCGCCCAGCCCGACTGTCTCACTCGACGTGCACGTCTACTAGGACACTGCCTAGGAAGTCCCCTCGGAGCCAGTCATAGGCGGGGAGGGTCGCCCCATCCAAGGCGGCAAGCTCCGGCGAGAGTGGGTTCTCAACAGCGGACGCGATGCGGATCTCAAGGATCAGCCTGTCTTCCGAGAGTGCCTCAGAGATCTCGGCCTGGATCTGAGGATGAATCAATGTCGAGCCGAAACTCCAGTAGAGCAAGTCTTGGGTCGCAAAGCGGTATTCCCCCTGGACGCATTCAATGTAGTGGCCAAAGTCACTGGGATGGAGAACCTCGTCGGTCACGACGAACTCCACGATTCGCACAAAGCCCGTGCGACCCTCTCGGTACGCGAAGTCCACCCATTGCCGGAAGGCAGTAGACCCATAGAGGTAGAATCGCTCCTTCCAGTCGTCCCTGAGAACATGGGTTCTACCGCCGTCGTTGACAACGAACCGAGAATCGTTGGTCGGATTGAAGGCGAGGTTCGCGGGCATCTGGAAGCACGCATTAGTCGCGGCTCCAAGGAATGCTCCGTCCGTGTCGAACTCCTGTATGCGGTACGTGTAGGTGTCGCATACGTAGAGGTGGCCATCCTCACCGATAGCGATCCCCCGGGGCGAGATGAACTCCCCTCCTCGCTCAGAGCCCATGCTGCCGACAGACCACAACCAGTTGCCCTCCGCCGTGAACTTGACTATGCGGTGATTCCCTGTGTCAGCGACGTAGACATATCCCTGAGGGTCCACGGCCACACCCTGCGGCCGCCTGAGATGACCGACATCGGTGCCATAGTCCCCGAACTCTCGGACGAGAATTCCGCGAGGGTCAAACACACAGATGCGGTGATTGCCGGTATCGGCTACATAAAGCTCGCCGTTCCTGCCCAGACAGAGCCCCCGGGGTGCAAGGAGCTGACCACCGGCGTCGCCCGGCTCTCCCACAGTATTCAAGACGTTTCCGATAGTGTCAAAGACTTGGATCCTGTGGTTACCCGTGTCGGCCACGTATATCGTCCCTGCAGAGGAGACCACGACTCCGTGCGGGGCTTTGAAAGCTTTTGGTTCGACTCCCGGCCCCCCGAACGTGAAGGTTACGCCGTATCGGGGCCACTGATCGAAGAGACTCCCCACCGAATCGCTGCCGGAGTCGGTGAGGTACACGACCCCATTTGCGTCTAGAGCCACCCCTGAGGTCGATCGCATCGCCTTGTCGCCCAATTGACGCGCGTTGTGGACCATCCAGTCCGACTGCGGAATCCCCATCCGGTCTGGATACTCGACGGCCAGCCAATCTGCAAAGGCGTCCCGAACGGTCTCTGGCCAACGTCTGATTTGGCTTACCACCGCAATGCCTGGCCCGCTACAAGCGCGACTCACAAGTGCTTTGAAGAAGGCTGGTCCATCCGGAAAGGCCTGCAAGAACGTCTTAAGCCTGCAAAGGCTCCGGAAGTCAACGCAGTCCACCGCAAGCTCCACGAGTTGTTCATCGCTCAGACTGGAGCGAAGGGAGGAGAGGATCTCCCCGCCATAGGCGGACTGGAATCTCTCAAGAAAATGACTGAATTGATCTCCGTTGTCCACCACGGCCTCGATTAGGTAATCCCGCACTGGGCGCAAGGCGTGGGGATCGGGCCGGGAAAGCCCGGAGGCCTGATGAACGAGATATCGCGACTGGGTCTCCAGTGTCTCGCTCAACATCATCTGATTGAGGAGATGCTTCACTCGATCCTCCCGAGCATCCGTGGTCTCGGCGTATCTGGGCGCAAGGAGGATGGAGGCTGTGGCACCCACTCCACGGTTGACTTTGTCGAAGGCCGCCAGGATCGGATCATAGAGGCCGTGGCCCAGAGAGGAGAACTGGTTGTAGCCCGCCCAAGCGGCCAGTCCCACCGCCACGACCGCCAGCTCGGGCTGGCCTAGGCTGGCCAGAGCACCCGCGGCAGTCAGCCACACCCCCATGCCGAGATAAGGTGGCGACTTGCTGACCGGTGAAATCGTCTCCAGAAGGAACTGCTGGGTCGAGCCGAGTGGGCAGTCGAGTGCACTAGAACCGCCAGCGGCGAGATAGTTGTAGATCCAGAAGACTCCCTCTCCGTTCATGGGATCGATGACTGCCATGCCGGTGCCTCGCCAATCCGCCAGAGAGACCTCCCCTTCAGGTATAACGACAAGCTTGCCATGACCCACCTCGTCAGAGATCATGTGCGTCACCGTCAGAGGGTGATCCAGCTCTAAGAGCTTGTCATTCAGATTGCTGGCGTCGACCACGTGGATCTTCATTCCCGCATCGTTGGCCAGCTTGAAAATGTGCATCGTGGAGATCCCCGGATGCCCGAAGACCTGCTCGATGATCTGCCCCTCCATATAAGAGAGGGTGGGCCCAGAGACCATGCTAAAAACCTGCTCTGCCTCGGCGTCACCGGCTGCGGAAGTGACGGACGACGCCTGGAAGGCCCGACACAGGTCGATGCAGGGCTTGCCGAACCCCTCCACATCGATAGGAATCGAGAACAGGTAGGACGCATCCAACGTCCATTCGAAGAGCCCCTGCGTGACCTGGTTGACCCGGATGACTCGCTCGAGAATGGCCTGCTGGTCCAGCATCGTGGAGGTCTGCGAGTAGTACGCGTCGCCGAGCAACGCCAGCACATTGCCCACGATCTCAGGGCAGAACAGCGCCGTGTAGGACGCCGTGTCTGTCTGGTGGTCGAGGGCCATGCGGAGGTCCGCCATCCGGCGTTCAATTCTCCCCACAGGGATTCGTCCCAGATCGAAACCGAACACATAGTAGTTGCCAGCGAAGGTGTCTACGTCATAAGTCGATACGAGACCGTTCGCGAAACTGTATGTCACCGCCAGCCGCTCCCGACCACCCATCCAGTCTCCCTTCGAGGAAGTCCCAAGGATTTGCGGACCAAGTTGGAGAATGGGTCTTACGGTGACGTAGGGCCGGTAGTTGGAGCCGTCAAAGGTGGCCAATTGCTTCACGTCGTAATCCGTCTCTCCCCTGTAGTGGAGACTCAGCACCTCATCGTCGATCTCGTCGAGGTACAAGCGGCAGTTCAGTGACGGGTTCTCGTCGTCGGGGCTCGCGTACCACGTGATGGTCATCACGTCTCTGAAAACGTCAGGGATCTCCTCTGAACGCCAGAGGACCGAGACCACCTCATACGGAAGAGAAATGGGAAGTCCCGATGACGTGCCCGGGATGATCTCCCGGGACCCCAGTACATCTCCAAGCTTGGGGTTGGGGTGGCCCTGCTCTTCCATGTATGCCTTCAGGGCATCACTTCGCCGTAACAGCTCTTCACCCAAGAGGGTGCCCTCTAACCCTGACGCGCAGTCCCCAGAGAGGCTCAAGTTCATGGATTCCACAGGGAGGAAGGGGTCCACCGGATGCCGCGAGATGAACTCGTCCCATACGATTCCCGGTGTGTCCTTGCAGAGTTTGAAGCTCGGGTCAAGGGCTCGCCACTCAGGCGTGGCCTCAGTCTCTGATGGTATACTCGGGGCCGCCCCGGTGGTGTCTGATGGGAGGTAGGCCTCCACCCATAGGTGCTCTACGCGGATGGTCGTGTATGGGCCTGCCTTCGGGAGTCCCTCGGCCGGGATGCCACTCTTCCGCAGAATCGTGAGGGCAACTTCAGGGGTGTCGGCGCCTCCGACCCAGTTCATGATGTCCTCGGCCCGGATGTCAACGGTTCCATAGACATACTGGGCGTCGATGTGGATCTCCCGCAATCCCTTCACGAAGGCCGCGGCCATGTCAAAGTCGTTCCCCCCACCCTCTGCGATCGTGGCGGCGCCCTTACGTGACCCGTAGTAAGGTTCATAACGAAGGCCGTTGCGAATCCGTTGATAAAGCGTCAGAACGGCGAGGGACGATTCCTGGGGAGACAAGATCGGCACATCCTGCACAGTCCGCAAGGTATCTCCCGCCCCGTGCATCTGGCGGACATCCTCCCGAGGGGTATCGGCCGCCAAGGAACTCAACGAACGCGGTTGGCGCGAGGCTGGCAAGCCTTCTTTGGCGGAGGATGGGATCGTGGCCCCCGAGTGTACTACCGAGACCACCTTCTCACGAAGAGCATCGAGAAGACGACGAGC
>Ga0031655_10001669_pt1 | contig 13176 bp, 18 predicted proteins | sample FrelakmetHBP12HB_FD_55187 | JGI IMG/M metagenome (GOLD analysis project Ga0031655, IMG submission 55187) | Freshwater lake sediment microbial communities from the University of Notre Dame, USA, for methane emissions studies -HBP12 HB | ecosystem: Environmental > Aquatic > Freshwater > Lake >... | reverse complement strand
CCTTATATATANGTGTGTAGGGTGATAATGCTTACCTATTGAGCCTGGTGACTCTGGCCGAGTCGATGGGGTTTGAAAGCGTGGCGGGCGTGCCCCCCGACGCAGTCCACCCCAAGGAAATTTCCCTTTTATGAGTATTGGTGGTAGGAGGGGGAAATTGTGTTTAGGGGATAAGCATGGAGAGTATGGTTGAGCGGATGGCGAAGGCCATCTACTATCAGTTTAACAAGCCTTTAGAGGGTAAGGCTCCGTTTTGGAGTTCCTTGCCTAGTGATGCTAGGGGTTTTTTGTTGGACCAGGCTGAAGCGGTTCTGAAGGAGCTTCGCAATCCCACGGAAGGTATGATTGAGGCTGCTATGGCCTTGGATGATCCTTGTCCTGAGACTATTTGGGTTTCGATGGTGGAAGCGGCTTTGGATCCTGGGGTGAATGGTCATGCGGGCTGAAGAGGCTATTTCTAGGATGCGTGGTCCTAGGCAGATGTTTGTGATCTGCATTGATGTGACCAACAAGTGTGATTTGGCTTGTTCCAATTGCACTCGGTTGCTGGCGAATCAGGATGGTCTTTGGGAGATGTCTCCGGAGAACTTCCGGTTAGCCCTTCAGAGCCTTAAGGACTATTACGGGATCATTGCCATGATTGGTGGCAATCCCTGTATGCACTCCAAGTTCCCGGAACTGTGTAAGATATTCGAGGAGGAAATCCCGAATAAGCTACAGCGTGGGATTTGGACCAATAACCCCTTCAAACATGAAGCCCTGTGCAATGAGACCTTCGGGACTTACAACCTGAACGCTCATGGCGAGGAAAGGGCGAAGCTGGCCCTGGAGCGCATGTCCACCAAGGCTAGGGACGATGGCGCCGTAGTCTGGACCTATATGGGCAATTCCGTCCATGCCCCTTTGCTAACCGCTATCAAAGACATCTACCCAGAAGACCAGATGTGGGAAAAGATTACCCAGTGCGAGATTAACCGCGACTGGTCCGCAACCATCATCGAACGCAACGGGGAACTGCGGTCCTACTTCTGTGAAGTGGCCGCTTCCTTTGATGTGGCCCGGAACCAGGACAACGGACACAAGGTATTCCCTGGCTGGTGGAAACAACGCATCGAGAACTTTGGCGACCAGATCAAACATTTTTGCCCCGGCTGCGGCGTTGCCGCCAAGCAGAAGGGCAATAAAGACTCAGACGAAATAGATACCTATACCCAGACCAACGCCGATATTGCCCTCAAAGACCCTTTGCGTAAGGTACAGCTTCTGGAGAAGCCAGAAGTCGAAGACCGCAGGGTCACGCAATACGGAAATATGGCATGAACATTTTCGTAACTATGTGTTTTGTCATATTGGTTATTATTCTAGTTCTCTGATTCTAGGGGATACAGATATGAAATCTGTTGCTGTAGTTACCGCCACTACAGGCCGGGACACGCTTCTCAAAGCCATAGAGTCGGTCCAAGCCCAGACCTACCCTTGCACCCATTATGTTTTCTTTGACGGTGTGCCGGTGAATATAGACATCCCGGAGGGGGTCAAGGTTATCGCCCTGCCAGTCAAGACCGGAGGCAACGCCATGATGAATGGTGGCGTTTGTGCAGCCGCAGCATACCTGACTGTCGAAGACTATATCTGCTTCCTTGATGACGATAACTGGTTTGAACCGAACCATGTTGAAAGTCTTGTAAATGTCATCGGAAACAACGAATACGCCTACAGCCTTCGGAAGCTGGTCGAGCCTGATGGGACTTTCTTTGCCAACGACGATGGTGAGGCGACTGGACATTTTGGCGATCTGGTAGATGTAAACTGCTATTTTATGAAACGGGAACTCTGCGCCGGCATTGCCCCCCTATGGTACAAGACCAATGGGCAACTGATGGTCGGAGACAGGTATGTGTGGGCAACCCTTACCCAGAGCAATGTCCCGTATGCTGCCACCGGCCAGTACACAGTCAATTATCGTATGGCGTCCCGCTGGAACACAAAGCCATATTTCTTCTTGAAGAATATACAAAAACAGTCCCAGTATCCTGACGGGTTTCCCTGGCGCGCAGCATGAGCAACTTTAACATCAAGCAGTTCTATAGGTTCTGCTCTCAGTTAAAGATTGAGTCCAAGGAACACGGCCTTATAAATCTGAAAAGCCTTCTTGGCACCCAGACCTATGTGATGAATGAAATNGCAAAGGGTCTNGAAGAAGACGTACATTTCTTTGTCTGTCTTAAAGGCCGACAGCTAGGCATCACAACAATAACCCTGGCGCTAGACCTGTACTGGCACTTCCTGCATCCCGGCCTTCAGGGAACCCTCACCACAGACACAGAGGAAAACCGGGATATGTTCCGGTCTACCCTGGCGATGTATATGGAAGGCTTGCCGAAAGAATGGAAGATACCCCTCGTCCAGCACAACAGAAACCAGCTAACGCTGAAGAACCGCTCACGGCTTTTCTACCAGATAGCGGGCTTACGTTCGAAAGGTACTTTAGGCAGAGGCAAGGCCATCACCTATCTGCACGGGACAGAAACCTCCTCATGGGGAGACGAGGAAGGACTAGCATCGCTCCTGGCTTCCTTAGCTGAAACCAATCCCAGCCGTTTCTATATGTTTGAATCCACAGCGCGTGGCTTCAATATGTTCCATGACATGTACGTCACCGCCAAACGGGCCAAGACCCAGAGGGCTATNTTNTGCGGCTGGTGGCGCAATGAGTTATATGCCGCTGAACCGGATTCTGCCGTCTACAAAGTCTATTGGGATGGCAAGCTAAAGCCGGAAGAAAAGGAATGGATCAAAGACATCAAGAAGCTATACGGCGTTGAAATCAACAGCCGACAAATGGCCTGGTGGCGTTGGAAGATGCACGAAGGCATCAAAGATGAATCCCTGATGTATCAGGAGTTCCCGCCTACCGAAGATTATGCCTTCGTAATGACAGGCACCAGCTTCTTCTCAAATTCACGCTGCACCGACGCAGCAAAAGCCTCCAAGCTAAACCTGCCTGACCATTATCGCTATGCGATGGGCGCCTACTTCCAAGATACGGAAGTCATCAAGTCTACAGAACGCCTATCGACCCTTAAGGTGTGGGAAGAACCCGTAGACAACGGGTACTATGTCATTGGGGCAGACCCCGCCTATGGCAGTAGCGACTGGGCAGACCGCTTTTGTATTCAGGTCTTCCGCTGCTACGCCGATGGCATGGATCAAGTCGCTGAATTTAACACCAGCGAAATGAATACCTACCAGTTTGCCTGGGTCATCGCCCACCTTGCCGGCGCCTACAAGAACTCAACCCTGAATCTGGAAGTCAATGGCCCCGGTCAAGCGGTCATCAACGAATTGAAAAACCTGAAACGTCAGGCGACCTCTATGAATAGCCAGCAGGGGCGCGATCTGATGAACGTCCTTGCCCACATGCAGAATTATATCTGGCGCAGGAACGATACGCTGGGCGGAATGAGCAATAGCATTGGCTGGATGACCACCACCCAGTCCAAGGAACGGATGCTTTCCTACTTCAAAGACTATTTTGAACGCGGGATTATGAACGTCTATTCCACAGAACTCATTGAGGAAATGAAAAGCATTGTCCGCGACCAGGGCAGCATTGCCGCCTATGGACGGGGCAAGGATGACAGGGTTATCGCCACGGCCCTAGCCGCTGCGGCCTACGCAGAACAGCTTCAACCCCGCCTTTTGGCCGGCAGAATTACCCGTCAGGTCAATAAAAAGCAGGAAGAATACACCCCCGAACAACTTGCCGTTGGCAAAGGGGTATCCAATTATCTCAAAAATATCGGGGTATACGGTTCCAGATGATGACCCGTGTGCAGATGCGAGAAGCTATCAAACGGTTTTTGGCAGACGAAGACCGGGTTTTAAGCGAAAGACTGTTCTGCCAACTGGCCGGAATCTCAAAACTGACCTTCCGAAAGGTATTCCACGGGGGGGAAACCCTTACCCCGATGGTCCAATTGCGGATTGAGAAGGCGCTCAAGGCCCTAGAACGCGGGGAAATCCGCTTGATGCAAAACCGTGACCGCACTAAATATGTCGAATATCGTCGGGAACCGCAGCCCGAGTTACGCCGCAGCTTGGGTTTGCAGATGAAAAACGGGAAGATAGAATTGAAAATTGGGCTGCGAAACGCCAACGACTACACCCAACCAACCTTCAAAGAGCAATTTGAGAAATAGGGGATTGTGAAATGGCTATTTTGAAAAGTTACTTTTGCAGCAAACACGGTTATTTTGACGCTTTTGCCGAAGGCGCTGTGCGCTGCCCTGCCGCCAGGTGCCGGTGCAAGCCCAAGGAACAGCTTGCCGCACCCGCAATTCTGTCAGACCGGACCAAATCCGCAGACAAGAACCTCAAGGGTTTAGCCGAGGACTTTAAGATGACAAACATCAAGTCCACGCGGGAAGGCGAAAGCCAGCAGGGCTATCTTACCCGAAACAACAAGACCCCTCCCACCCCTCCCCCCCAGGTTCGGGAACCGCGTCCCGGCGATGCCGCTATGTGGGGAAACAAGGGCGGGTTCAACATGGGGTCGATCATGTCCGGCCAAGCATTTCCGTCTGTACGGGGCGAGCAGGTTAGTGTAAAACCCCAAGATGTGGGGAATCTTCGCGGTCCAACTACCGCCAGTTACGTGCCTGACCATGAGGGTTTAAAGATTAAATGAAACTCCCCCAAGACCTTGAACAGCGTGAGTATTTCTTTAACGATTTGATTGAGAAATGCTTTGTCTCGCGGGACACCCGCAAGGCCGACTATTCAAGTCTTAGGTCATGGTTTCTGTTTGGCGCGGGGCCGGAAGAAAGTCCCGCCCAATTCAACAAAATCAACCCCACCATTGACCAGCTTATTAGCTTTTTGTACGCCGCCGATACGACCCGGTTTACCGTACACCTGGGGTCCACGGCCCCTGATTATGAATACAATAAGCTGAGTATCCTTGTCGAAGCCCTCAACGACAAATGGATGGATTCGGGCGGGGACAAAGTGTTTTTGACCGCCCTAACCTGGGCTTTGGTCTACAATTCATCCTTCATCAAGTTGATCTGGCGCGACGGCATCAACGCCTACATGGTTGATCCCGGTAGCCTTGGCGTCTTGAGAGAGGATAGCACCCATACAGACCGCCAAGAAGCCATTGTTCATAGCTATTATATAACAAAGAGTGAGCTACGGGCGCGTCTGTATACTCATCCAAACCGGGAAAGAATCCTGGCCCGGTTAGAAGGCTCCAAGCACCAGGTCGAGAACGTCCCTGCCGGCATAGACCGCATCGTTCTTTCGCAAACCAATCCAACTATTTACGGCACAGTCAACCTGGATTTGTACGGCTTTAACCGCATGAAGGCGGAAGTGGCCGAAGACACCATCCATGAAGGAATTGTGGGTCTGGGATTCGGACCAGGAAGACTACCAGTGCGTCACCATTGCCGACCCAGATGTTATTATCTATGACCGTCCGGGCAAGGAATTGTATTTGAAGGGCGAATTGCCCTTTTATCCAGATTTGTCCCAATCCGCAGTACGACTACTTTTGGGGGCAGAGCGAAGTCCAGAAACTTATCCTGCTTCAGCAGATGCGGAATAAACGCATGACTGAGATTCTGGACCTTTTGTCCCGCCAGGTTAATCCGCCCAAGGTTATGATGGGCTTTTCCGGCATCCAGGAAGAACGGAATTTTGCCCTGAACCGTCCTGGCGGCTTGCTAAGTTCTGATATGCCCAACGCCAAGGTGGAATCCCTGGCCCCAGAAATGCCCGATAATTTGTACCGGGAAATCCAAGAAATTGACGCGATGTTTGAGGAAGCCAGCGGTATTTCCTCCATCNTGTCAGGGCGCGGAGAGCAGGGGGTTCGCTCGTCCGGACACGCCTCTCAGCTTGCCCGTCTGGGTTCTTCGCGCACCAAGAAACGCGCCCTTATCATTGAGGATTCGCTGCAAAAAGTGGCGACCCAATATATGAAACTGCTGCAATCGCATGACGCAACCCACTACACCGATGACCTTGGAAACAAGTTTGTGATCGAGCAGTTTACCAAGGATTACACGGTCAAGGTGGACGCTCACAGCAACAGCCCGATCTTCATGGAAGATATGCGGCAGTTGGCTTTTAACCTGCTCAAAGCTGGGGCTATTGACAAGGAAAGCCTTTTGGATTTGCTTGATCCTCCCATGAAGCAACTTCTCAAGAAGAGGCTAAAAAAGATGGAGCGGGAGCAGAAGCAGCAAGCTGCCTCTCAGCCGTCCAACGTCAAACCAATTAAGGGGGCCAAGGGTGGCTGACGTTAAATCAACCGCAGACCAACCCAGAGTCTCTACAAGAGATATTGCAGGGGCTAACAAACCGGCAGGATTGCAGTATCGTGTAAGCGGTATCCGATCCCCGGCTACCAAAACAATAGGGCGCTCAACTAGGCGCAGCTAGGAGACTTTGATGTATAAGAAGATGAAGAAGTCTGGCCGTAGCAAGAAGCGGTAAGACCAACAAGTTCAAGGGGATACAACTNAAACCAAGGAGAGCATCACATGGCTCGTAAGGCGAAGCGCGCTCGCAAGTCGAAGCGCTAACTAACATACGGGTTAGCCCCGNGTGTTAATTTCCGAGGGGGGACGGAAGAAAAACATATCCCCCCATTTGTTGCGACGTATTGACGCACCCCCAAATTTGNTATTTACATCGACGGGAANGTTTTTTAACCGCCCGTTATCGGGCTATGGGTAGTACATGGCCGCAGCACCGGATCGTATTTCAGCGCTAATGTCCTCACAGATGGGGGGAGGCGGCGCTCCGACTGGCGCTGCTACGGATGCGGAAACAAATCCCGGTCCTATGACTTCTCCGATGTCAACCCCGGAACCCAAGATGGGTTCTAAAGAGGGTGCCCTGGTCAATCTGAGCATGGCTCTTGACCTGATTGAGCAGTCTCTTCCCGCCCTGGGCAGCGAATCCCCCGAAGGTCAGAAGGCTATGGCAGCCCTTCGCGCTTTGAGCGGTCTTCTTGGCCCCCGCAAATCTCGCAGTGCAGAACTTCAGCCAGCGGAAATCATGCAGCTTCTTGGCTCGTTGCCTCAAGCTGGCAATGTCACCCCGGAAGTCTCTGCCATTCTTGGCCCGCGCCCCGGTTCCCCTGCTCAAGCCGGCCCTGGTGGCTCGATGGCACCCCCTGTCCCGCCGCCGCCCCCTCCAGGGGCAGGTGGACCAACTCCGGGTGGCATCCCCGGTTCACCCATCCCCGGAATGTGAGGATTCACAATGGAACTTTTTAAGCCGCGCGGTTCTTCGCAGCCCCGTCGCCCCACCGATAACAACCAGCAGAACGGCCAGATCGTCAATACGCCGCGCTACTCGGAATTTGGTGGCCTGACCGGCAGCAACAAGGCCGGCCATAAGAACAAGATGACCCTGAGTCATCCTGGCGACACCAAGAAAGTCATTTAAGGAACATAGGGGATTACTATGGCTACTCTGGAAGACCTTTCATCGGACGCGCGTGACGAACTGGCCTTGCTGGCTCGGGAACTGGCTGACAGCCCCGAAACCCGCAACCAGTTCCTGCGTCTTGCCAAGCAAAAGCGTCCCAACATTCCGATTCCCGAAATCGACTTGGATGATCGCGTCCAGAAGTATTCGGAAAGGTCGGCGCAGCGGGTGCAGGAGCTTGAAAACAAGCTGGCAGAACGTGACGCGATGGAAGAACTGAATCGTCGGCGTCGTTCGCTTATGTCCAAGCATAAGCTCGACAACGAAGACCAGGTTGCCGAAGTGGAAAAGATTATGTTGGAAAAAGGCATTACCAATCACGAAACGGCTGCGGATTACTGGAAGTGGATGAATGAATCCGCTGCCCCCACACCGTCGGGTTATGCCCCCAACGTTATGGATAAGACCGCCCGCGATGTTCTTGCCAAGTATTGGAAGAACCCCGCGATGGCGGCGAGAGATGAAGCAGCAAAAGCCCTCAACGAACTTCGGAAGAATCCGAAGCCTGTGGGCTACTAAGGCTTTTTAGGGGATAGTCATTAACGGAGATAAACCATGCCCATTGGTGGTGGTATTCTTCCAGCGTCGGGTTCGCAGCAATATTCGGAGTTGACGTATGTCACTCGGCGTGCGTTTATCCCGAAGCTGGTTGTTCAGCTTTATAATTCTACGCCGCTCCTGGCGGCCCTTATTGCGAACTCTCAGTCGGCCAGCGGCGGTGTTTCGTCCGTTACTGTCCCGGTTCAGGGTTCTCAGTTCGTCAATGCTCAGTGGTCTGACTACAGCGGCTCCTTCCAGCAGCCGGCTGTCCAGCAGGGCGCTTACAATGCCGAATTTAATCTCAAGCTGATGATCGCGCCCGTTCCGTTCCTCGGAATGGAAGGTGCGGTGCAGCAGGATTATGCGGTTATCCCGCTGATCGAAGCCCGCATGAACGATGCGACCAACGTGATGATGGATGCTATGGCGACCTCGCTGTACAACAACACATCGGACACGCAGCAGTTCACCGGCCTCCCCGCTGCCGTTGACGATGGCACCACTGCTGGCGCCAGCACTTACGGCAACATCAATCGCTCCACCTATGGCTGGTGGAAGTCGAAGGTTTACAACGCCAACAACGTCAACCCGACCCGCCAGAATGTGCTTCAGTACATCAGCGGCACGGTCAAAAACGGTGCGGAAGTGCCGTCCTTTGGCGTTTGCGGCTTTGGCACCTGGACCCTGCTGGCGCAGGACTATGTTGGTCAGGAACAGTACGTCATCACCCCCGGCTCCGGCTTTGATAGTGATGCGAATGGTCCTCAGGCCGCGTTCCGCGCTCTGATGGTGGCCGGCGTCCCGATTTATCCGGACCCGTATTGCCCTGAAGGCTTTTTGTACCTGCTGAACTCGAACTACCTGTCGCTGTATATCCACGATCAGGGCAGCTTTGTGTTCACCGGCTTTGAATCGACCCTGCCCAACTGGCAGATCGGTTATGTCGGCGCGGTGCTGATGATTGCCGAACTGGTCAGCACGAAGCCGAAGTCGATGACCAAGGTCAAAAACTTCAACTCTCTTAGTATTTGAGGAGGATGACCAATGGCTTTGGCCCTTAATAAACTTATCCTTGCCGGCTCTAACGCCACTACCAACACCGCTGGTGCCTATTGGCAGAACGCCAATATCGCCATCACCACTGCGGCCAACGTGACCATTCCTGCGGGTCTTTACTACGCTAATACCCCGGCGAATTGCACGATCCTGGCTAACATGGGTTCTTATGTGACTGTTGTGGCGGCCAACTCGGCCACCCTGGTGCTTTCGGATGGTGTCAACACCTATGCGAATTGCACCACCAACGGCACTCTGGTTCTCATTACGGTCAACGGCGGTGAGTCGGCTCCGGGCACCTTCACATCTTAAGGAGGCTTCCCAATGGCTAGTATGAACAATCTTGCCGGTTCTACTCCGCAGGATATTGGCAGTTATGCTGTTGGCACTGTCCAGGGCGTCAGCCTTGGCACCGCTGCCAATGCCGTGATTGCCATTCCCATGTTGAGTGGCGGCTTGACTCAGAGTGGTAACACCACGACTTCCGGTTCCGTGATCCTTCGCAGGGTCACTGTCCGGAATCCCAACGGTAATGTCAGTGGCACTTCTGTCAGCATCGGCCAGACCAAAGACGGCGGTAATCTCGTTGTCAATGCGTCTGCTCTTACGACTCTGACGGCTGTGAACAAGTATCAAGACCTGCCCCTGTCTGCGACGGCGAATACGACTTGCGTCAACGGGAATATCTCCCCGACGCTGTATTTGAACGTCACGGCTGGTGCTACGGCCAACGGATACGTTGACGTTTACATCTTTGGCGATGTGGTGAATCCGTAATGGTGTTTGTGACGAACAACACTGACGCGGCGTTTGAAGACGGTTATGCCGGGGAGGTCTATAAATTCCTTCCCGGCAAACCGCTTGAAATATCCGTAGAGGCTGCTCGTCATATCTTCGGATACGAAGATGCAAACAAGGAACCGTATCTGATCCGTCTTGGCTGGACTATGACCAGGATGGATATGGAGGCGGCGCTTGAAAAGCTGTCTAAGTTTGTAATCACAGAAGAAAATCCAGGAAAACACCACTCGTTATCCCCGGTGGTGGAGCGAGTACCCCTCACGCCGAAACGCGGAGGGGGAAAGCTCGCTCATATAACATGATAGGTTCGGTGTTAAATGTCGGCATTGTCGGACTATATTACGGAGTGCCGTAGGCTTTTGCACGACGCTACGGGCGCGTTTTATTCCGACCAAGAACTTACCGACGATATTAACATTGCCAGAAACCGTCTTGTTCGAGACACCGGCTGTTTGCGTGAGCTACAGACCGGAGCGGCAATCCTTAATCAAGAAGTCTATAGCCTTGATGACCTCCCGTATGGGAGCAACACTTATGACGTTCTGAACATCAATCTGTATTGGGGCAATACCCGCGTTCCTATGCGGTATCTGCCCTGGACGCAGTTCAATGCAGAACTCCGGTTCTGGCAGAACTATGTTGGGCGTCCAATCGCTTTCTCTATGTATGGACAGAGAAAGTATTACTTGTCGCCAGTCCCGGACCAGAACTACGTCACGGAACTCGACACCATCATTGCCCCTAATGACTTGGTAGATGATTCAAGCATTGAGCAAATCCCTCTTGAGTTCACCGGCCCTGTTGCCTTCTACGCTTGCCACCAAGCCAAGTACAAAGAGCAAGCCTTCGGGGAAAGCGAGATATTCAAACAGGAATACATCAAGAAGGTCCAGAACGTCCTGGCTACGGTCTACACCCGTAGATTGCCAAACCCATATAGTACGCCCTACTAATCATGGCAGCAGCAGCGGAACAGAAAAAACAGTACCACGTTTCAAAGTCTTTCAAGGCTTTGAACACTAAGGCTAACCGCACGGCCATTCAGGACGATGAGTTTTCTTGGTTGGAAAATGCCCAGCCTATTGGTCCCGGCAATCTAAAAATCATTCCTGCCTCCANACCGTCACTGGACAACACCAGCGCCAACGTTGTTTTTGTTGCCAACGTAACGTCTATGACAAGCGTTGAAGTAAAAGGGNGCACATACCTGGCTACCTTCCAGGATGATGGCAGGTCCCAATTTTACGACGTTGATCTTGGAAATGTGGTCACAATTGCCACTGCCGGNACATTCAGCAACAGCAACGTCAGAGCGGCACAGTTTAACTCNGATTACGNCATCATTGGCGACCCTAACAAGGGTCTGTTTGTTTATGATGGAAACACCACCGTTCAATTAGGATCGGTTGGTGCCATTGGCATGACGAATGTCGGCTCTGCTTATAACACGGCGCCTTCCGTTGTTATCAGTCCGCCTAACCAGGCGGGCGGTATACAGGCTACTGGTCAGGCTGTACTGACCGGAAACATTGTCTCTGGAATTGTCCTGACCAATCCGGGTACGGGATATACGTCCTCCCCTACTATTACGCTGTCTGGCGGCACCGGAACGGGTGCGTCGGCTGTAGCGTCTTATATCACGTTCCGCACTGGAACCGTCTCTGCCACGGTTCAAAGCGGCGGATCCAATTACACTTCAGCCAACATTACTTTTTCTGGGGGTGGTGGAGACAATTCCGCCGCAGCCACAGCCATTATCAGCAACGGCTCTATCATCAATGTCATTATGACAAATGTGGGCAATAACTACACTTCTGCCCCCACTGTCACGATTACAGGTGATGGCGCCAATGCCTGTGTCACAACGCAGATTCAGTCAAATGTTGTCACTGATGTAGCCACCTATTCTGGCCGAGTCTGGGTGTCTCAAGGCCGCCAAGTAGTCTATTCAGCGGCGACAAACTTTAACGATTTCATCAGCCCGTCTGCTGGCAGTGTTTTCATTACAGACTCGACGTTGCACGGCAACATCCTTGCCATGCTGTCCGCCAATAACTTCCTTTACATATATGGCGATGACTCCATCAACGTCTTAGCGATGTCCTGGTCAACAACACAGGGACAACATCTTTTACAAATACAAACATCAGCGCATCTATCGGAAGCCGTAGACCGTTCTCAATCTTTCCGTACTACCGCTATGTTATGTTCCAGAATGACTATGGCGTGTATGGCCTTATTGGCTCTACAACCGTCAAGCTGTCGGATGCCCTTGATGGCATTTACCCGCTGATTGACTTCACAAAGCCTATCAGTGCCGGCCAGGTCATCATCAATAACATCCTCTGCGCCGCCTTTAATTTCTACTGCAATAACCTTGTAGTGGGCGGTAGCCGCTGGATACAGGCGGTTTTCTTTGACAAGAAATGGTTCATCACCAGTCAGGGAACTATCAACCTGGTGGCTGGCTCCCCGGTTAGCGGTATTCTGAAGCTGTTTGGGGTGAGTGGCAAAAACTTATACACGATGTATCAGAACGCCACGGCACCAGTTAATTCCACGGTGCAAACGGCTTTGTGGCTTTTGACCGATCCCATTCGTGACAAGCAAGCCCTGAAACTGGGCGTAGAAGCTACCCTAACCAATGGTGGCAGCATTAACCTGACCGTTGATAGCGAATCAAACAGTAGCCCGACCTATGTTCTGTCCAACACTTCGGATTGGAACAACAACAGTGGTACGATCATCCCTTGGAAGAACAACGCCAATGCTACGATTAATTGGTTGAGCGGTAGCGCTGGATACTATCTTTACAAGTCGGATGCCCAGCAATGGGGCAAATACATTGGCTACACGATGACAAGCAATTCTAGTGGTTTTACCTACAACACTTTTGAGCTTGAGTTTGAACTCAGAGCGAGGTTCTAAATGACTGGCGTACCTTATACATTTGCGACTGCAACATCTCCTATTCCTCTGTCTCAGTTGGATTCCAACTTCAACACAACGTTGACGATTGGATCGACAAGTGTTGGCTTGGGAAATTCTACTGCATCCCTAGCCAATGTGTCCTTGACGGGAAGCACATCTATTGCGGGTGCCAACATCACAGCCGCCCTCACCTACGGCGGCGTGACGCTATCCAACGCCGTGACCGGCACGGGCAACATGGTGCTTTCGGCCTCGCCCACGCTTTCCGGTACGGTTGGTGGCGCGCTGACGTTTTCTGGCGCGACAACCCTTTCGTCCGCCCTCACCTACGGCGGCGTTACC
>Ga0031655_10001667_pt1 | contig 13189 bp, 18 predicted proteins | sample FrelakmetHBP12HB_FD_55187 | JGI IMG/M metagenome (GOLD analysis project Ga0031655, IMG submission 55187) | Freshwater lake sediment microbial communities from the University of Notre Dame, USA, for methane emissions studies -HBP12 HB | ecosystem: Environmental > Aquatic > Freshwater > Lake >... | reverse complement strand
TTCGAATATAAAACCCTGATCGGCTCCTTTCATCTCACTCCAAGAGAAGTCATCTCAGCGGCCTTGAAAGAAAGAGGAAGGGGCCTTCTGTTTACCGAGATAGAACAGATCAGTGTCATCTCATGGGTCCTTCCCACTTCTGAAGACATTCGCAAAAGCAATCGCCAGGAGAATCAATTTCCATCTAAACTCTGGACTTACAACAGAGATTTCGGAGAAGCCTGTAATAACGCCCTCAGGAAACATGTCATAAACTTTTTGGAGGATTTGGGACATATTACTGTAGCACCCGCTATCCTTCCAACGTTTCAGTTTATTCAGGATGAGAAGGTGGGCTGGGCGTCTCCCTGGTCTGAGCGCCATGTGGCTTATACCTGTGGTCTTGGGACTTTCAGCCTCAATGATGGTTTTATCACTCCTAAAGGGATGGCCATGCGAGCTGGTAGTGTCGTGACCCTTCTAAAATTGACACCCAGTGAGAAGAAATATCGCTACTACAGAGAAAACTGTCTTCAGTTTCGGAATGAAAAATGTGGAAAGTGCATCAAGAGGTGTCCTGCCGATGCGATTACGGAAAAAGGGCATGATAAGAATAAATGCTATGATTATCTCCGCTCCGAGCCTCTGATAGCAAAACGTTCGGAATATGGGTTGAAAAACCCTCCTCCTTCCTGTGGTCTCTGTCAAACCGGGGTCCCCTGTGAGTTTGAAATCCCGAGGCCAAACTTGATCGCTTAAGTAAATGTTAAATAAAATAATTCTTGACAAATCCCTGAAAGTTTAATTATTCTTAATTCCAAGGGGGTAAGCAAATAAGCTGTTTACCCTTTTTTTAATTTATTAAATTAACCATAACTCAAGGGGGGTGAACTGGTTTCCAGTTCGCCTTTTTTATTTTGTAAGGGGGAGAAGGGAGAGCTTATGAAAAAGCTTTTAGTTGTTTGTTTTGTGTTTGTGTTTGTCTCGGTAGTGATGGCAGCAGAAAAAAACCTCATCGAGTTACATAAAAATGCAGGTAATCTGAGTAATAAAGAATGTCTCGCATGTCATCCCAGCATAAAAAAGGATGTTTCGCTCAACAAGAATTTCAAGACATTTATGAGGCTACATCTTGAATCAAAACTTGACACACCAAAGAATTGTAATGATTGCCATCCATCCGTTGACCTGAGAGAAGACTCTGCTGGTTCATTAAGAAAACAAGTTGACCCCCAACTTTGTGCCGGATGCCATAGTGGTGGAGTAAAAGGCGCAAAGGTATTATTTGCCAAGTAAAGGAGGGATATCGATGAGTGGAAAAAAGATGATAACAACCGAAGAAAAGAGCCTCTTTGAGAAAATGACAGGAAAGGAATTTACAAGGAGGTCTTTTCTTAAATGGACATCAGCTCTTGCTGGAGCCGCTATTGCCAGCGGCATTATCTGGGATGACAAGCTCGGTCTTTTCAGAGAAGCCAGCGCCCAGGAGAAATACCTGAAAGAAGGTGAATGGGTTTACAGTAACTGTAATATGTGTGGTGGCCAGTCAGGCATCAAGGTTAAGGTGATCAATGGCAGAGCAGTGAAGATTGAGGGGATGGCAAATCCCAACAATATTGCCAATATCTCCACAAATTACGACAAAGTTGTAAAGGAACTGAGTGCCCTCTATAACGACAAAGACACGGCAGGAAGACTTTGCTCCAAGGGAAATTCAGGGTTGAGAAGCCTTTATGATCCGGACAGACTGAAAACCCCTGTGGTGAGGGTTGGAGAGAGAGGTAGCAGTAAATGGAAAACCATCTCATGGAATGAGGCTATAAATCAGGTTGCTGAAAATCTAAAGAAGATTAGAGATAAATATGGAGCAGAAAGCCTCATATGGTTCAGCGAGGACCATAGCTTCACTCACATTCAGCAGGATTTTTGCAAGATGTTTGGGACCCCTAACTATCACAATCATTCAAACCTTTGCGATGTTGCAAGGAAGGCGTCATTTAAGCTTTTAATGGGTAATGAGCGTCCCCTTGCAGATTTTGAAGATACTTCTTATGCCCTTGTGTTTGGTTGGAATCTCCTCGGTGCAACGAAGTGGATTCATCTACCGGGAATCTGGAACAGGGGCAGAGCTAAGGGCGCAAAAATGGTATATGTTGATCCCTTCTGTAACCAAACAGCAGCCAGGGCAGATGAGTGGGTGCCTATTAGGCCTGGCACAGATGGCGCAATGGCGCTTGCTATAGGCCATGTGTTGATAAAGAAAAACTTGATCAATATGGTTTTTATTGATGAGTGGTGTGTTGGTTTTGATGAATATGCGAAATATGTCGCAGATAAAACCCCCGAGTGGGCTGAAAAGATTACCAGTGTCTCTGCAAAGACCATCGAGAGAATTGCAACAGAGATTGGAGAGGCAGCAAAGGCAGAGAAACCGGTTTGCATAGATGTATGGAGCGGTCCAGGACATCACACCAATGCTACGCTCGGTGGCTATGCTATAACCGTCCTTCCTGCTTTGCTCGGCATGATTGATAAGCCAGGCACCATGATCGAACCTTCCAAGATCGGCAATGCATATCATGCCCTTGACGTTGATCTCCCTTCCTTGAAGAAGCCGAGAGTGGATGCCAGAGGGACTAAATACATTCTTGGCCATGGGTCCGGCATTTATGTTGAAACCAGGGATGCAGTGCTCAGCGGAAAGCCCTTCAACCCTGAAGCAGGAGTTCCTAAGGCCGGTGTGTTTGTATTCCAGAACTTTGTCATGTCTGTGCCCAACACCAAGAAAAACATCGAGTTCATGAAGAAACTCGAATATGTGGTCGTTCACGACACCCATATGAGCGAAACGGCGGAGCTGGCTGATATCGTTATCCCTGGATCCGTGTATCTTGAACGGTATGATTTTACCGGTTACTGGGTCACATGGCCTGTTCTAGGGCTAAGAAAGCCGGTGGTCAAGTCCGTCATTAACGGCTTGACCGAGGTAGAATTCTGGATGGCGGTGATGAAGAAGATGGGAATGAAAGACAAGAAAGGCTATTCACCCGCGGCTCTTTTTTATGATGCTTATTATGCTGACGAATACATGCCGACACTATATTCTAAGGAGCAGGGTTGGGAGGCCTATAAAAAGACAACTCTTGCAATGACTGGCAAGACAGAATACGAGAAATTTAAAAAGGAAGTTAAGATGCCTGAGGGCGGCAGCATTGATGAAAAAACGGGTGTGGTGAAGGACAAAGAGGGGAAGGCAGTGGGTGTTAAAATTGGTAATAAAATTATGAAAGGATTTGATACACCGACAAGAAAGCTTGAGCTGACATCCACATTCCTGAAGAGGAATAAATACAGCGGACTGCCTGAGTACAGTGATCCTGAGGATAAACCGACATCAGATTTTCCGCTCTATCTCATTAATTTCAAACAAAACGAACATACACACTCACGTACCTTTAACAATGATTATCTGATGGAAATGAAACCTGACAACCCCCTTCTCATCAATTCTGCAACCGCAACCAAGCTGGGGCTCAAAGATGGAGATGCCATCTGGATTGAGTCTCCCTATGCAAAGGCAAAGGGAACAGTACAGGTAACGGAAAGAATTCATCCTGAAGTAGTAGCGCTTCAGCATGGCTATGGCCACTGGGCATTTGGCAAGGTGGCAAAGGGTAGCCTGAATCAGATCAATCGATGGTCGCCCGTGGGTACTGCTGACGGTCAATTTTTCTCGGGCAAAGCAGAGAAGTTCTCCGGTCAAATTGTTGCTAAAGAAATCGGCGTCAGGATCATAAAGGCATAGGAGGTGATATCCATGGCAAAGAATCCAAATCAAATAGGATGGTATTTCAATGAAAATAATTGTATCGCATGCAGGGCCTGTGAAGCGGGATGTAAGCAGGAGTTTGATCTCCCGATAGGGGTCAGGCGCAGAAGGGTAATCATCAAGGAGGAAGGGAAATATCCCGATGTAAAAGTCAGATACCTATCCGCTGCCTGTAACCACTGTGAAGAGCCTTCCTGCATGAAAGCATGCCCTGTGGGTGCCTATACAAAGGAGCCCGAGTTCGGAGTGGTTCTACTTGATCAGAAAAAGTGTATCGGCTGTAAACGGTGTCAGGCCGCATGCCCTTATGGTGCGCCTCAGTTTGATGAGAAAAAGAAGAAGATGGACAAGTGTACTTTCTGTTATCATAGGCTAAAAGAAGGTCTTCCCCCTGCTTGTGTAAGAACATGCCCTGGTTATTCCTTATGGCATGCAAAATTCTCCGATATCGAAGCTCAAAAAACACCGCCGGAGATTTACAGAAGACCTCTTATCAACACATTGCCAGGGTTTGCTGATCCTAAATTAACTAGACCGTCAATAAAATTCTCCGAAAATAAGTAAGGGGAAATGGGTGGGGTGAAAAGCCGCTACCCTAACTAAAAGAAAAAGATGGGCTTGATGACAATGGATTCTGAAACAACATTAGGTTTGTTAAGCAACATGTATCTTTGCAAGCCTACGAGGGAGGCTATTCAAAACTGGAAGACATTGCTCGATGAAAATGTTCCTGATTTGATGTTGGGCTTGAAAGGTGCCATTGATGAAATAGACCAAAATTCAGAACAAGAGCTTGAGGATTTACTCTGGGAATACACAAGGCTTTTTGTTGGGCCATACAAGCTGCCCTGCCCCCCATGGGAATCGGTTTATACCTCTGCCAAAAGGTTGATGATGCAGGAAGCTTATGATGAAGTTCAAGACCTTTATAATGAATTGGGTTTGAAAATGGGTGATCCAAACATTATGCCTGACCATATTGGGGCAGAACTAAATTTTCTCGCTGTTTTATTTGGCAACCTCCATAACAATCCTGGAAAAAGAGTCTATTATAAGGACATTGCAAAAAGGTTTCTGGATGAACATCTGATGAGATGGCTTCCACAGTTTATCTCAGATATGGAAGAAGCAGCCAATCTTAAATTTTACAAAGCATTGGCACAGGTAACAAAGGATTTTATAAATGCCCAGTGTGGACATTCGTGAAAGGCATTAAATATTCAAACCGGATGCTTCCAACCATTTTCCTAACAAATAATTCTATACGGTAGGAGGATAGCCATGCGTTCTTTAGACGATCTCCTTGCCGATGCGGCGACAATGCACCGCGGATGCCTTTGCCCGGGTCAGGTACTAGGCGTGCGGATGGCGATGCTGGGCTGTCAACTCCTCGGGATTGATGATCCAACCCAAGGGAAGCGCCTCATTGTCTATGTTGAGATTGACCGATGCATGGCTGACGCCATAGCTGCAGTCACCGGCTGCCGACTTGGCAAGCGTACCTTGAAACATATGGATTATGGGAAGTGTGCCTGCACTTTTGTCGATATGTCAACAGGTCGCGCTGTCCGCATCTCGGCTCGCGATGACGCTCGTTCCCATGTGTGGGATTATGCCCCCTTTGGCTTGGATAATAGCTCGACTCAGCGTGAAGCCTACAAAGTCATGCCTGATGACGAGTTGTTTATCGTCCAAGAGGTCGTAGTCAATATTCCAGACCATGACCGGCCCGGATGGCCAATCTGCCGAGTGATATGTGCCGTTTGCGGTGAGGGGATCAATGATCATCGTGAGGTAAAATTGGACGGGTCGGTGCTGTGCCGGGCATGTGCCCATGGTAGCTATTACCAGGAAGTTAAAGGTTCAGATCACTGGGCCAATGAAGAAGGTGCCCATCAAAGACTGGTCTGAGCAGGCAGGATGTGGAAATGCTCGCTATCTTATAATCCAAGAAAAGCCCCCCATTCCCCTTAATATTCTAGGGAAAAACCCTGTCTCTATCTCCCAGCCCTGAAGACGAACACATTTCCCTCTTGACAAATTATTCATTGTGGATTATATGATTAATGAATCATATATGCATGGAGGAAACTATGGAGGAGAGGGTTCTGGAATTGAAGGCAGAGATTTTAAAGGTCCTTGCCCAACCCACCAGGCTCAAGATTCTTGAACTCCTGCGGAACGGAGAGCGTTGCATCTGTGAGATCGTCCCGGCTATCAACGGAGAGCAATCAAATATCTCACGACATATCTCTTTGATGCAGAAGAGCCATCTGGTAACCACCCGAAAGGACGGAGTGAAAGTAATGGTGAAAGTGAGAGACCCAAAAATCTTCGAGATACTGGATAGGGTGGGAAGTATCTTGAAGAACCAGATGAAAGAGCAAGAGATGCTTTTTTCTAAAATGTAACCTCGTGAGAGAGAGGCTAAATGTAATTACTGAAACTCTGGAGCCCACGGGAAAGGAACTGAGGCAGATCAAACAAATTAGCTTAAAACAAAGGAGAATTGTTTCATGTTCAAATATTTGGCTGATAAGTTGGTTTACCAATTAATAGGAATCAAACCTGAAACCATGTTAGGAGAGGCACTTGACTTCTTCTTTTACGATACCATGAAGGTATTTTTTCTTTTGGTCGTCATTATATTCGGGGTAGCGATTATACGGAGTTTTTTCCCTCCCGAGCGTTCACGCAAGCTCCTTGGCCATCGACGGGAGTATGTGGGAAACTTCCTGGCCGCTTGCTTAGGCATTGTCACGCCATTCTGTTCTTGCTCTGCAGTGCCGATGTTCATTGGCTTTGTAGAATCTGGACTACCGTTAGGGGTCACTTTTTCTTTTCTGATTTCTTCGCCAACCGTGAATGAAGTGGCCTTAGTCATGCTTTGGGGTCTCTTTGGATGGAAGATTGCTTTTATCTATACTGCCACTGGAGTCATCCTTGCCTTTTTCGGTGGCATCATTATTGGAAAATTAAAGCTGGAACATCTGGTCGAAGACTATGTCTACCGGATCAAGATGGGCGAAAGCCAAGCAGTTGTCCCCACTTGGAAAGAAAGGTTAGGGTACGCACGAGACTATACGAAAGACATCCTCAGGCGAGTATGGTTGTTCGTTCTCATCGGTATCGGACTCGGGGCATGGATTCACGGTTATGTTCCCATGGATTTTGTTTTAAAGTATGCAGGGCCGGGTAATCCCTTCGCTGTAATTGTGGCAGTATTAATAGGTATTCCTCTCTACTCTAACGCTGCTGGAACCATCCCTATTATTCAAGCTCTGGTGGAGAAGGGACTGCCTATGGGTACGGCATTGGCTTTCATGATGTCCATCGTGGCGATATCCACACCGGAAATGATTATTCTGCGAAAGGTTATCAAACCTAAGCTGATCGCTATCTTTGTGGGAATAGTGACTGGGGCCATTATCATCATAGGCTACCTCTTTAATGCCATTTTATAGTTCCAATTATGAGGAAGATTTAAAAATCAAGGTAAAAGGAGAATATCAAATGAAAATCGAAATATTAGGGATGGGTTGTGCAAATTGCAATAAACTGTACCAAAATGCTCTTGAGGCGGTCAAGCTAAGCGGCAAAGAGGTCCAGGTGACAAAGGTTGAGGACATTCAGAAAATTATGAGCTATGGGGTGATGTCAACGCCGGCATTGGTGATAGATGGGGTGGTGAAGGTTGCAGGAAAGGTTCCAAAAGTGGAAGAGATTAAAGGATGGATTGAATAAAGAAGGAGGGAACGAAAATGGAAGAAAAGTGCTTATGTGAGCCGACTGAAATATTGATATTTCCTTGTTCAGGCGGTTCCAATGTCGGACAGATTGCGAATGGAGCAGGCGTAAAGCTGACTCAAAGCAGAATGGGAAAGTTTTTTTGTCTGGCGGGCATCGGGGGTCACATCCCTGGAATGATCGAATCGACGAAGGCAGGAAAGATGCTCATAGCAATTGATGGCTGTCCAGTGGCCTGCGCCAAGAAAACACTGGACCATGCTGGCTTCAACATTGACGAATATGTTCAGGTCACTGACTTGGGTATCGAGAAGAATTCCAACTTAGATCCTAATCCTTCTGATGTAGTAAAAGTAGCTGACCACCTAGCTTCTCTTATTTCGAGAAGGAGAGGGATCTGAGTCATTCGGGAGATGGATAGATGCCAGAAAAGGACTACCGACTCGTTCTCGTTGGAAATACCCAGGTAGGATTAATTGGATTGAAAGTAATCGCTCTCATCACCAACGGTAGAGTGAAATCCAAAGGCACCATCCCTTCGAAATCGATGATTAAGAGATGGCTGGAGGAGGAGCAAGGATGAAGATAAAGAACGTAGTCCTTAACCTTAACCCTGAGGAAACCCTTAGACTCACGAGGATCCTTCTCGATGACGACAAAGAAGAGGCTCTTCTCTTTCTTAAGGAGTGTCTCAAACCCAAATTGGATCAGGCGACCCGGGACCATTGAGTGCCGGTCTTTGAGGCTTCGTATAAGCCTTCTCAAAGGGATAATTTTGGTAGGAAGATGAAGTGAGATCACAAAGAAAAATACTTGATGCCAGCGATCCGGCACAACCTGAAGGAGGCAAAGGAAGCATGGATTATCCGCTGATATTGAAATTGAGTCCCGAAGAAACAATGTTGCTGAAGAGAATTCTCCTCGACGAGGACAAGGATGAAGCCCTTTCGTTTCTCAAAAAGTGTCTCAAGCCACAATTAGATCAGGCGGGCCGTGGCCGTATGGTCCGGGCTTTCGAGGAGAAATAACCTATGAACAAGAAAAAGCAGAAACCTCTTTCGATTTTACTATTTAATCTACTGATTCTCACGGTTCTTCTATTCCCTTACAACGTGTCTTTTCCTCAACCTTTGCTGAATTACATGCCTAAAGATATTGTTAAAACTCCGTTGCCAAAACTTTTGGACTTTGGGGCAGGCAAATGCATCCCCTGCAAGGCGATGGCCCCTATCCTTCAAGAACTCTCAGAGGAATATAAAGGTCGGGTGATCGTCAGAATTATAGAAATTTACGATGAACGTGAACTCACCCGGGCGAATCGAATTCGCCTTATCCCAACCCAGATCTTTTTTGATTCGAAAAACCGTGAGATCTTCCGGCATGAGGGTTTTATGGACAAGGAACAGATAAAAAAGATATTCCAAAAGATGGGAGTCCAATAAATAATGGAAACCCTCCTACAACATCTCTCCCAATCGATTGCTGAAAACCCTTTTCTCGCCTATATCGGTGTTTTCATTGGAGGTGTCCTCTCCTCTTCAAGCCCATGTGTCCTTGCAACAATTCCTCTGGTAATTGGATACGTCAGTGGCTATTCTGAGGGAGACCGTCGCAAGGCTTTCCTCTACTCTCTCACCTTTATTCTCGGCCTTTCTCTTACTTTCACTATTTTAGGAGCTATCGCCTCTCTGGTTGGAGGATTATTTGGTGTCATCAGCCGTACATGGTACTTCGTTGTCGGAGGAATCGCCGTTGCTATTGGTCTCAATTTGATTGGACTCTTTGAGTGGAATTTTCATACACCTATTCATCTACAGCCAAAACAGAGGGGGATTGGGGGAGCCTTTCTTCTCGGCCTCCTCTTCGGCATTGTCTCTTCCCCCTGTGCCACCCCGATATTGGTCCTCATTCTGACATTTGTCGCTTCGAAAGGGGAAGTGGCTTACGGAACCTCTCTATTGTTCATTTACGCCCTTGGACATTGCGCCTTAATCTTTGTGGCCGGCATCGCTACAGGCTTTGCTGAAGGATTCATCAAATCCAAAGGAGTTTCAAACATTACCACATGGGGAAAAAGGGTCGGAGGATCGATTGTTGTTTTTGCCGGAATTTATCTGTTATATGTGGGAATCACGCTATAATATGCATAAAGGGTAAATAATGAGGAGGCTGATGGTTTTTATTCTTTGTATTGCTCTCTTTTCCTGGGCTGTTCATGGAATGGCCCAACAGTCCCCCTATATTCAGATCTATTTCTTCTATACAGAGGATTGCCAGCCCTGTCAGGTCATTCTCCAAAGCTACCTCCCAACACTGAAGGCATTGTTCCCCACCCTTGAGATTAAAACTTTCGATGTGGGAAACCTAGCCTATTATGAAGCGCTCACCAAACTCGAGAAAAAGTTTGGCCGTCCGGGAAGTGAACTCCCTATCGTCTTCATTGGAGATCAAATGCTTTCCGGAGAGATGGAGGTTATGGAGAAATTGAATCCCCTCCTCCTCGAGGTTCAGGCTAAAGGAGGCGCCTCCCCTCCGCCTATTGAAATCTCATCTGTGGCCAAACCTTCCCTAAAAGGTTTTACAATGGATCTCGCCTATTTTTATCAGAAGGGATGCCCAAAATGTGATCGGGCAAACATCCTATTAAAACATCTCTTAAAAAAATATCCAAGACTGAACATCAAAGAGATTGACCTCAATACCCCTGATGGAAAGCGTTTAAATGAAACCTTCTCAAATCGACTTAACCTCCTGATGGAGAAACGTTTGATCGCACCGAGCATCTTTATCGGAAGTCATTATCTGTCTCCAGAAGAGATTACTTTATCCAAAGTGGAGGCATTGATTCTGNAATATGAGGAAGTCAGTGCNGGTGTTAATATTGGTGATAATAAATTAATTAAACCNACACCATCACTATCACCAACACAAGAAGAATTAAAAAAAGCAGAAGAGACCATTGTNGANCGCTTTAAATCCTTTGGAGTCTTAGCCATCCTTTTGGCAGGTTTGATTGAAGGATTAAANCCTTGTGCCTTAGCCACTCTAATCTTTTTCATCTCCTATCTCACCATGATTGGCCGAAAACGAAAAGAGATCTTTATGGTAGGAATGGGTTTTTCAGGAAGTAGCTTTGTTACCCACTTATTGCTTGGCTTTGGGATCCTCAGTTTCATACAACATTTCTCATTTTTCCCTTTATTTTCTCGGGTCGTTTACTTTATCACTTTTGTAATTTCCTTTTTCCTTGGGATTTTCAGCTTTTACGATTACATCCAGTTGAAGAGAGGACGTCTTCTAAGATGAAACTCCAGGTTCCGAATTTTTTAAAAAAGAGGATTCACCGTATCATTCGGGCAAGAGCCGGTGAGTTAGAGGAGGATCAGAGAGGTCAATCTGGTCGTTTCTTGCTTGCTTCTGTCTTTATCGGTTTCATCGTCACCCTCTTACAATCTACTTGTACAAGCCAAGTTTATCTCCCCACGCTTCTTTTTGTCACGAATATTCCCTCCCTGAAGGAAAGTGCTGTTCTGTATCTCATTTTGTATAATTTAATTTATATCCTCCCATTATTTGTCATCTTTGGTATCGTCTACTGGGGAGTTACTTCTGAGCAATTGGCTTATTTTCTTCAAAAAAGGGCTTCCACCATTAAACTCCTCACCGCCTTTTTCTTCTTTGCCCTGGCAGGGATATTGATTTTGAGCTTGATATAAGTCATAAAGATGCTGCTCGAATCCTATAAAATTACCCGTACCCTTCCTTGCCTGGCCGATCCAGAGAAGATCCGGGTGATCGCTGAAGTATCGGGGGAGATTTATGAAGTTCTCCCTTATCTGAATGCCATCTTGAAAGGATGTATCTATAATCATCCGGCTTTGACATTAACTATCAAAAAGGACGGAAAATTGTTTACCCTGCATGCGCACCATATTACCTTAGCCAAAATCGAAGACGAGAAAGAGGCCGAGGAGATTCTGAAATGGTTGAAGAATCTGATCAACGAAACTTATGAGAATCGAGATCGAATCGAGCCCAACTTTTCTAAAGGTGCGGAGCTGAAGGCATTGGATATTTACAGACTCCTCCCCGGCACAAGTTGTAAAAAGTGTGGAGAATTGACCTGCCTTGCCTTTGCTGTCAAATTAGTGGGCCAGGAGATTGAAATTGGGAAATGTGTCCCTCTCTTTTCAGAAGAATATCAAGAGAAGCGTAACGTCCTGCTTGAACTTCTCCATGCGGCAGGACACGATGTCCCTTCGGTGTCTCCTGGGAGTTGAAAAAATAGAAAACATGTTTATTAAAGACTATCAATTAAGGATCGTTCTCTCAGATTGTAATCCTTCGTCCCAGAAGGTAAATGCGATTGCTGATCTTTCTGAGGATATCAGCGAGATGCTCCCCTATCTCAATACGGCCCTCAAAGGACTCCAGTATTTCGAAGAAGAAAAAATCCTGACCGTAAAGAGAGGAGGACGGCTTATTACATTTCGGCCCCGACAGATTGCGTTGACAAAGCTTGAAGATGAAAATGAGGCCAGAATGGTCATGGAAGAGCTGAAACAGATTCTGAACGAAACCTATGTCAATAAGGACCATATTAAACCTACTTATACCACCAGACAGGTTTTACGACCCCTTGAGGTCTTTAAACTTCTTCCGGGCGGAAACTGTAAAGAATGCGGCGAGATCACCTGCATGGCTTTTGCCCTGAAACTGGTTAACGACGAATTAGAGTTGCAAAAATGTCCAATATTATTTACAAAAGAGTTTGAAACAAACCGTCTTAAAATAATGAAAGGAGTTGGCTTAAATGAATAACACGGGTGAAGAACAATCCACTGAATCTAAGGGAGGGATGATGAAACGAAAAACCATTATTTTNGNGGCCATCGCAATCGTTGTATTGGCAGGGGCCNTCCTTTTTTACTTTTTCTATCTCCAAAATCCAAGCCGCCAAGTTCTNGCTCGGGTCAATGATGAAAAAATCACAGTAGAACAATTCAACAAAGAACTTGCCAAAGTGGAACCTCCTTTAATCAGAGATATGTTTCGGGAGGAACCCAATAATCTTCTCGAAAGAATCGTCGTCAAGACAATCCTTTTACAAGAGGCAAAAAAGCAGGGTTTATCGGCTCCGGTTAAAACCTATAAGGATGCAGCAAAGAATCCTCTTCCACCTGAGGAATCCATCATTATTGAGTTTATTGGGAAAAAGTTCTCTTCTCCGCCAGAAGTAACACGCGAGGAGGTCGAAGGATTCTATAAGATGTATAAGGATCGAATGGAGGGGAAACCCCTAAAAGAGGTGGCTCCGGGGATTGAACAGTATATCCGGGAAGCCAAGCAACAAGAAGCATTGAAGCAGTTTATAGAGGAGCTTCGAAAAAATGCCAAGGTTGACATCAACCAGGACCGGTTACAAAAAATTACAGCCAAACCACCTGAAATGAATACCGAGGATGATCTGAAGCAGGCTCTCACAAGTGGGAAACCAATCCTGGTGGATTTTGGAGCGAATTCTTGCCTCCCCTGCCGCCAGATGAGGCCTGTTCTTAAGGAAATTGGTACTGAATATTCGGAAAAGGCAAAAGTTCTGGTCATTGATGTTTACAAAAATCAGAATCTTGCCCG
>Ga0031655_10001658_pt1 | contig 13222 bp, 35 predicted proteins | sample FrelakmetHBP12HB_FD_55187 | JGI IMG/M metagenome (GOLD analysis project Ga0031655, IMG submission 55187) | Freshwater lake sediment microbial communities from the University of Notre Dame, USA, for methane emissions studies -HBP12 HB | ecosystem: Environmental > Aquatic > Freshwater > Lake >... | reverse complement strand
TTACGGGCTTCTCCAAAAAGTAAAGAGAAGAAAATATTCGACCCAGATGCAAATGCAGTTCATGATGCATGGAAGCGTGTGCAGAATAAATGTGGTATCAAAACTGGCGATGTGGCATGGGACACTCAGATACGATTTGATGATAAGGTTGAAAAAGAAGGCATGACACCAAAGGAGATTGAGAAGTTCGCACTTGACTATTACAAAGGAATTGGAATGTGCAAAAGGAAAGGTAGTAAAAAATGCCGAAACTAAAATGTTGGAAAAAAATCAGAGAACAAGACGATTATTTATTATATCAATTCATTAAAGTTCCAAGAGGAGCAGAAGTTCAAGTTTCGCATCATTATTTCCTAAAAACGAAAGTGCCGTTGTATTGGGGTGTTTCAATCTGGAAGACAGATAGACTGACACCAAGTATACAAGATAAGCCATTTGAAACTAAAAAAGAAGCAACACAGTTCGCCATGAAATATATGAAAAACCATGACAGGTGTTAAAATGAAAAATGTTGATGCATGTAAAAAGACGCAGGACAATAAAAAATGCTACTATATTGTTCAAGGTTTCGATTTAGAATATTACAAAGGAAAAGACATCGGCAATCTGAAGAAGAAGATGACTGAGCCTGAGATGGTCAAATATGCAAAAAGCACATTGAAATTTGAGCATGAACGTGGTCAGGAAAAAGAAACAAAGATAAACAATTTAACTCAGCCAATCAACGCTTGGATTTTCCTGAAGGATTTAGGTCTTGGAGTAAAGACAAACTGTAAACAATGGTGATTGAAATGTCAGAACTAAAATGTTGGAAACCAAAAAGGAAAATTAATAAAGAAAATATTCTTGAAATGGAACATACTAGAAAGAATGCCGTTTTATGGATTAATCAGGGAGTTCCCAATTATGTTAGTTATGCAGAATTTGAAGGCGGTGCATGGAGCGATGGCTTTACTAAAAGATTGAAATCAAAATCAAGAGCCATTATTTTTGCACAAAAATATATGAAAGACCACGATAGGTGTTAAAATGTTTAAATTAAAATGTTGGGAAAGAACCACAAATTATGCAACAGTACAAACCTATAAAAAAGTCAGAGGCGAAAATAAACAGACAATTTCTGTTGGAGAGATGAATGAATATGACAAACGATGGGGCGTTGTCATTAGTTATAGAAAAAAGAACCAAAAAGTCTTAGCAGAGGATACAACCAAAGCAAATGCCACTAAAATCGCTCAGAAATATATGAAAGACCACGATAGGTGTTAGATATGAGAGAAGATGCAAAAAGGAAATGGTTCTATGGTAAAGATGCCTGCAAACGGGCAACAAAAGAAGCAAAGATTAGAACAAAGAACAGTGGCAAAGAGTATATTGTCGAAAAAACTCTTGGTGGCGGATGTTGGGTTGGGACAAGAGAACAAGAAAAGAAAATGCATTGGTGATTGAAAATGGAAATAAAAACTAAAGATTTTAGATGCGTAAAGGACATCGGCGGAGAAGGAGAGATGATTGCATGCAGTTACAAAAAGAAAGTATCGGCAATCTATATGCATCCATCTTCTATCATTCTTGAAAATGTCAATTGTGAACGTTCGACAACTGGTACTATGCTGAAATGTTCTCTTAAATCAGCAGAGCCATTTGTTGCTGGTCAGATGTGGAGCGATGATTTCGATTACTGTGGCATGCTCCAGGCTGGCAAAGAAGCAAAAGTCTCTGACGGCGAAAAGAATTTGCGATTGCTGTTCAACAGTTTTGAAGATGTCAACTATCACAAAGAATCAGAGCCATTGTGGGACGCATTGAAATTATTGAAAGACGGAAAGAAAAAACTTGCAGAAACAAAAGTAAAGGAGTTCAACAAACGGTGTGCAAAAAGTGCCAAGGAGACATGCTGATGTCGAAACTGAAATGTTGGGAAAAAGATTTGGACAAACGATTCGAATTTTCATATTACAATATAGATACTCATCACAATGTAGCATTGAAAAAGAAAACAGGATATTACAAATGGAACTTAACAATAGAAGGGATTGAAGAGCCATTTAGTTTNAAATCCAAAGCACAAGCAACGACATTTGCACAGAAATACATGAAAGACCATGATACTTGTACTGAATCTATTCTGAAAAGTATTGGTAAGGAAAGTGAAAGGATTACCCGACTGAGGAAAAAATATAGAAACAGAAAATTCACTCCAGATGAATTAGTCTCTTATGATTGAATGTGATAGGTGTTAAAATGAAAAACGCAGAAGCATGTAANANGGCAGGCGGAAGATACAATTCCAAGACCAANCAATGCAACACTACGGGTGTAAAGAAGTTTGAAAAAGGAAAAAGATATAGGCTCATCACACACACAAATGCTGAATATCTCAAATGGAAACAATATGTTGACGAAGACCGACCAATGCCACCTGGCGAATACGAATATATCGGAAAAGGATTATTCGCAGTTGCTGAAGGTGATTTTGTTTCAAGCAAACACATTTACAAACCATTGTCACTGAACAATGCAAAATTAGTGAGCAGGGAGATTTAAATGAAAAAAATGCCAAAGACAAAAACAGTAAGATATGTCATACGTGGAAAAGGAACATCAAATGAACGGAGAGAAAAGTTGTCAAAACCTATAAAATTATATTACAGTAAAGAACTAAAAAGATATGCCACAATCCCTGAAAATGAAACAGAAGCACCAGAATTCATTCTGGGCTTCAATAAAGAGTTCAAACGGTGGGTGATATCTTACAAGTATGAAGAAGCGTTTGAAGGCGGAAGGCTTGCTTTTGACAGTTTTGAAAGGAAAGAAGATGCCGTTAAGGCAATGAAAATCATCAATCAATGCAAATCCGAAAAAGATTATAATGCATGTATGAAAAAGAAATATTACAAGTAGGTGATTGGAATGGAGAAATTAGAAAATATTGGCAATTGTGCAAGAATAAAGAAAACAAAATACTACAAAGATGACAAACGCCCATACAAAGTGGAGTTTGCACCGATGTTTTCTGATGGTACATGTGATGGAAAAAACTGGGGAATAGAAGAACTTGGACCAGGCAGTGTGTCATCAGAATTTAAAACCCTAAAAGATGCAAGACTGTTCTTAGATGGCGTGAGAAAATGGAAACCGACATCCGAAAACGATGATGGTCTTGAACATTCGCAGGACTTGATAAGAAAAATACATGCAAAAGAGTGATTGAAAATGGATGCAAAAGTATGCAAAAAGGGTGAAGTGAACATCAACGGAAAATGCATGGTGGTTCATGTTGGCGTTACTGCTGAAGACAGAAAAGCAATAGAAAATGTTCTTGAATATGTAGGAAACAACAAGGGCAAGAATTTTTCTGAAGAACTTAAAAAATTCTCAAGTGAAGGATACGCACATGGATACGATGCTGGGCATCATGATGCATTGAAACAGATACAGAGAGTTCTTGACGAAAATGGTTTCTATATTGATATTTGAGGTGATTTGAAATGGGGACAAGAGTTAAAGTAAAATTATTGAAAGCCCAAAGAGGAATGCACGGAGAGCACCTGCCGAAAGGCTCAATCATTGATGCAACATTGGTTGACCCATCTACGATTCAATTTGGTTTCTTTGAAATCAACCCAAAGGAAACGTGTTTGATGAAAGGAAATGCATACAAGCAATTCTTTGGAAAAATCTACGATTCAGAGATACGGGCATGTAGAAAGACAAAATGGACGGATTGATTGGTGATTAAAATGGTAAAACTGAAGTGTTGGAAAAAGATTAGGAACGATGTCTGGAAAAAAGAAAGAGATAGCGTATTAGAAATACGTTATGACGGCATACTACAAGGATACGATGTAGTTTTAGCCAAAGGGCTTGCTCCATCGCAACAGAAAGTTTTAAATAAAAAAACAAAGACCAAACCACAAGCATTGACATTTGCAGAAAAATATATGAAGAACCATGATAGGTGTTAAAATGAAATGTTGGAAGAAAATTAGCGATACGAAATATATAAATAAAAAAAGAAAAGGAGTTTTATATATTTTTGATGGAGACACAGTAAACATATCAATAGATACAGTTAAGATACGTGGGGTGGAGTTCACAAAAACCCACATTAATGAGGAATTTAAAACAAAACCACAAGCCCTATCTTTTGCCCAAAAGTATATGAAAAACCACGATAGGTGTTAAAAATGGTGAAACTGAAATGCTGGGAAAAAGATGCAGGATGGGAAAGTCCTGGCTGGTATAATGAAAAGTTTTTTACTAAATCTAAAAAAACAAAAGTACAAGAAATCATAATGTCTGCTGGTGGCAAGCATGAGGGTACAAATAAAAAAGACACAGAATGGGTAGTTGGTTTCTATGATGAAGATGGTCAACCTATAAACTCACAAAAAAACTTTCCCAATAAAAACAAAGCATCAACTTTCGTAAATAAATATATGAAAAATCACGACAGGTGTTAAAATGCCGAAATTAAAATGTTGGAAGAAAAGTGGGATGCTTTCAAGCAGAGGAATCTATGGGATTAACGGAAATTACATCTGGATTAACAGAAAAAATCCACAAAAAGTATTGGAAATTCAAAGCGTTGAAGGCGGTGGAACTACCATCAGGCTATACGGAAAAAGCGAATATCCAAAAACATTGCCCGAATCAGGAGTTGGATTTAAACATAGAAAAATAGCTCTCAAGTTCGTACAAGAATATATGAAAGACCATGATAGGTGTTAAAATGAAGTGTTGGAAGCAAGATGGAAAAAAATTAAGATGGAAAAACAATGATGAACTCTTAGTAATTAAATACAATCCTGGACCTAAACATCATTTTATTGCCGTTGGAAATGATAAGGAAGGCTGGAGACTAAGAGAATCAAAATTATCAAAATCAACTGCTCTTATGCTGGCAAATAAATACATGGCGAAACATGATTTTTGTTAGATGATAGGTGATTGAAATGGGACGTTGTGTAATACGGAAAGAAAAAGTTGGAACAATTGGACCCAAGCTAATTCTATATACTGCATGGGATGGAAGACCAAAAAAATCAAGAAGCAACTTTATTGCGGAATCTACTGACAAAAAAATTCTAAAAAATTATTTGAAAAAGGCAAACAAATGTGAAGTGGATTAAAAATGTCCAGTTACACCGATAATCAAGGATACGTCCGCATCTACGACCCAACAGACCCATGTTCAGACAGCAAAGGCTACATCTATGAACACCGCAAGAAGATGGCGGAGCAACTAAGGCAAGAGGACCCAGAGCACCCAGCACTTGATGTAAACGGTTGTCTCAGAAAGGAATGGATGGTACACCATGCTGACGAAGACAAGAGCAATAACAATGATGGCAACCTCCATCTAAAAAAAGATGCAGGGCATAAACGCCATCATTTCACAGTCAATAATCCGCATCCAGAACTGCGGGATGAAAAAGGAAGATTTGTTTAGGAGATGAAAGAAATGTCAACCGAATTTAGAATTTGCGGAATGTTTGATGACCAAAAAGGAATTGTAAGAAAAGGTAAAATTGTCGGTTACAATGGCGAAGGAGTTCCTGTGAGGAGATATATCTGGGTGCAACCAAAAATTAAAAGATTAAAAGGAAAAAGTTTTGAAGCATTTGATGACCAGATTGCAAATGCACGAAAGGGATGTAGGTGAGATAAAAATGAAAGATGCCGAAGTGTGCAAAAGGGGAGAAACAAAAATTGCTGGGAAATGCGTAAACAAAAACAAAGAAACATTGAGAGAATATAAACCACAGGCAGTCCTTACTTTATCGAATCTTGGCGGTGTGAGCATTCAAGTATCAGATGATGGTGATGGAGTTAGATACCAATGGTATGATAACAAGCCTTCACGATGGCAACCAATAAAATATACATCAGGTGGAAGACCTTATTTTGTTGCTTACAAAAGAAAATTTTACATTGATGAATTTATGAGAACAAATATCAGATGAAAAAGGAATGCATGTATGATTTGCGGTATCTGTGGCAAAGAGTTTGACGATGAAGGGCAAGTCATTTGCCAAGATTGCCAATGCAATATGTCTATAGGTCTAAAGGAGATAAAAAGATGAAAGATGCAGATGTATGCAAGCAGGGAGAAATACGTGTCAATGGGAAATGCATTGATGCAACAGAAAACTATCATGGATTCGTTCTGAAAATAATCAAACGACCAGATTATTCTTTTCCATATCATGTAGAAATCTATGACCGACAAGGAAAGCAAATCGGTAAAACATTGCAGATAGAGAACATGAATGAAGTGAACAAACACAAAGAAGCAATCAAAAAAGAACTTGATGCCAAATGGAGCGACCCTGAAGGATATTTCCGTGGTGTAACTGAAGATTTCAATAGCAAAGGATTTAAGACAGATGAACGAAAATTACCAGATGATGCTGGTTTCTATGAGCCGAAACTTATTGTTACAAAAGATAATTTAGATATAAAATTTACAAAGGATGAACTACGTGATGATGATAATATCGAAGCAGTAAAAAGACACTTTGATGTGATTAAAGCAGTCTACAATGATTATAAAGATAGAAAAGACGTATTCTATAGTTCGGTTTCCAGCAACATTAAACAGCAGATGAAATACTCAAAAGATTCCTATCGAACAAAAGTATTTTTGGCTGTTTGCGATTTATTGGAAAAGAAAGGAGTAAATGTTCATTCATAGGAGATAAAAATGGCTGGACGATGCAGATATGGAGAACCAGATACACCAAGTAAATGTTACACGGGTTGGATTATAGGCAGAAAATTAACAGATTTCGACGGGAAAGTAAAACCATTTGCATATTATCCACGTGCAGAACACGGCAGACCTCCTTACTGGTATAAAACAAAAGCAGAAGCAATAAAAGCATTTAACTGGCAGAAAGAAAGGAATAAATTCCCAGGCGACCAAGATAATTCAGTAGTTGTTAAATTCACAAAAAAAGTTTATCTGAATAGATATTAAAGTGAGATGAAAATGGAATTTGCTTTAGTGAAAAAAGACTATCAACGGGAATATTACGAATCCCAATTTACTTGGAGAGGAGTTTCCTTAAAAGCAAATGTCAGAATGCAGTACCACACATTCTTGAAGTATTGGGATGTGTGTTATGATATCGGTTATAATAAAAATTACGTTACTCCATGCATCAAGAGTGAAAGCAGTGTTACTGGAAAGACTGCAAGAAAGACTGTTAGAAAATTTGCCGAAAAGTATATGGAACAAGCAAAACCAAGCGATGTTGAAAAATTAGATAAATTTTATCAACGGGAAATATTGAAATCAAAAGGGAGATGAAAAAATGGTTGAATTAACATGCAAAAGAGTGAAATATCTATTGAATGACGAAGAAGATGCGACAAAGGAATATCGGTACATTGCGACACATGACAATAACCTGACTAAGAAGGAAAAGGCGATGTTCAAGGCGATGTCAAGAGATGAACATAGGCATCACCAGAACATACTAAAATTAAAACCAATGGTTTGCAACAGATAAGTAGGATAAAACATGCCGAACACGCCAGAAAAAATAAACCTAAAGAAATACATGGGCACTTGGAAACAGGTTTCTGTTAAGCCCGTTCCATGGTTTCAGAAAGGTTGCAAGAATGTAAAAGCAAATTATAAATTAAGAAATGATGGCAAAGTCGATGTATTGAATATTTGTGATGACCGTGAGAAGCATGGGGTTGCACGTTCGGTTTCTGATAACAACAAAGAACTTGAGGTTTCTTTCTTTCCATTTATCTGGGGAGAATACAAAATAGTAAAGCTTGACAAAGAGTATCAGAATGCAACAATAAAAGGCGGTAAGTATACTTGGAAACTGAAGAAATGCAAAACAAAGACATGCTGAGATATCATGAAAAAATGTATCACCTGCCCGAACCCAACTGTCGGCAAGCAGTGCAGAGAATGTTTCGAAAAAAACAAATACAGATTGAGCAAATATTATCAAAAGCGAAATAGAAATCATAATGCACAATATTTCAGGGTCTAATTCCCTCAATTGGGCAAAGACCCCGACAAATAATTTATAGTTAGATGTAGATTATTTTCTGAGGTGTATTAATATGGGGAAGAAAAAAGGTATGGATAAAGAGACTAAAACTTTTGTAATTATTGCAGTAATACTACTTGTTATTGGACTACTTTTAATAGCTTTATCAACTGGTATTTCATTTGGAAATTTGATGGGAACAAATTCCGATATCTTACGACCAGATGGAGACATATACAATAGCGGAGAAGGTTTTTACACCACGAGAAGTGAAGTTAACTTTTTTGGTGGCACAACATTTTATAATTGTGTCAATGAATATGTAATGGATGGAAACATATCATATATAAGATTTTTAAGTTATCAGGGTTTTACTCAACCAAGCAAAGTAATTTTTGGATTAACACCTATGCCAAAAAATGAAACAATAAACAAAATAATCGTTCATTGCGAAATTGAAAAAGCAGATGTGTCATATTGGTCAGGACCTTCTCTTGCAAGACCCTTTTTAAATTTTGAAACAACTGAATTTACAATACGTGATGACTGGCTGACTAGCAGAGGATATGCACATAACTATAATACAATAAATAATACCATGTATAACGAATTTACTGATACATGGTATCTAAATCCAAAGACAAATCAACCTTGGACAACCAATGATTTAAACACTTTGAATATTGGATTTGAAATGAAACTTGGTAGTTATAGCGGGAGTGCATATACACAAGATGTTATCTCTGCGGATTGCCATTTGACTCAACTTTATGTTGAAGTTTTTCCTGCCTTAACATCAAAAACGACCTATCCTCCAGTTGCATCACCATCGGGTACTCAAAAACAAACACCAGGTTTTGAAACCTTGACATTTGTTGTTGCAATAGGAATCGCTTTGGTATTGCTGAATAAAAAGAGAAATAAAAAGGAATTGAATTAAGTGTTTGAAGGACTTCCTGAACCAAAAATTAAAAAAAGCGTTAAAGAAATAGTGTACAAGCGGTCAAAAGGACATTGCGAAAATGAAGATTGTCCTATTGGTGATAGACGAACCAAGAATTGTGAGAAGATGTTTTTGAAACAAAGTGAGGGTCATTTTCACCACAATAAAACAAAATCCATATCGCCATCTCCAAAAACTGTAGATTTTTTATGTCCATATTGCCATCTAAATCTTGGTCATAAAATTAAAACTACGACAATGCCATATAGATTTGTTAGTGGTAGCGAAACATATACAACTGTAAAAAGGCATCCTTTTCGCAAAATAGAAAATCCAAAATATAAAACAATCACAAGGGCAATAAGTTTTTTAAGAGATGAAACCAAAAAATATCCAAAAACAAAAGAAGACAAACAATGGGTAGAGTTGAGAAAAAAGGGAAACAAACTTGAAAGCCAATATTTGAATGATATGACGGAGAACCAAATATCAGCTATTTTTTCAAAGAATGCTCAAGAAACATTACGAAGTGATTTTCGTACCCGCCCATTATATGATATTGCAGGCGTAATGATAACGGGAAGACGTGGAAAAGAGTTGATTAACTCTGGTCAAAAGATTGTTGAAAGTTATCTCAAATGTATCGATGAAGATAAAGTTCAAAATGCATCTGCTCTGTATGATTGCATTGGCAACAGAATGAAGTAATCATACACTAACAATAGAAATCATGTGCATATCTAAATAGGGAAGCGATTAGCATCGTTTTTGCTTTTTTTGTTACTTGTCACACTTTTTTCATAATATTCATTCAATACCACAAAAATTTCTTCTGAATAAAAATATTTATTTCCAATTTCAAGTTTGATGTGGCATTTGCATGTATCACTAACGTTGTATCGTGGTTTAAATTTTTTTATATAAAACCATTCTAAAAGATTTTTTTCCTCTTTATCATCTATTGGATAAAACGAATATTCATCAAAATTTTTTTCTGTTTTATGCTGAAGTAATCTGTTGGATAGATAATCAGTTTGACCAACATATACTAATTCTTCATTATCGTATAAAAAATAGACGCCAGATTTTTTCTCTATGTCAATAGATTTTTTTTCTAATGTATTAATATCCAACAATTTCGACAAAAAATTATCTAACTTTATTCCTTTAGCGTTCACACAAGACGTTTCTAATGCTTCTTTTAGTTTTCTTGCATTTGTTTCAATCATTAATTCAGACAAAGTTTTTTCTACCATTTAAATCTCCATTACTTTAAATCTCTACAAAGATATTCTTCCCAAGTCATATCGCCTTTAACTTTTACTAATTTCTCATGTATTTCATCTTCCAATATTATCAATATCCGTTTCATACTAAGTAAGTAACTAATCATAGTTTATAACTTTTTTCTGAAAAAAAGCAAAACGTTATTAATGGTCTAAATATTCATTTTACTTACGCAAAATTTGAGCTCTAAACTCCCTCATCTGAGGTGGTGAGGAAGAGATGTGGAAGCGTTGAAACACCCGAACCCCTTTGCTTCTACTGGAACTCATTATTTGCTGGCTTGGAGGATTTGAATTGATGACATGCTTTAGGGCATACGCCCGCAAAATTGGAGGCTTTTTTTGATGCACGGTGCCAGGAGAAAGTCAGGAATAAACTTAAATAGTATGAAAAATTTACCTGACTTTCAACCTGACTTGTATGGTAATTTACGCATAAAACTTACAAGATTGCAGTACCAGATTTTTTATTTTTTGACTAAAAAAAACATATCGCAAAATGAAATTGCAAAGAAACTAGGAATTGCAAAACAGACTGTGAATGAATACGTGAAAAAACTCATTATTCTTGGAGCAATTAAAGAAAATAAAAAAAGCTCTTATCCAAAATATTACAAGCCCACGTATGTGATTCCAATTACTGACTTCACCGATGGAAAAAAAGGAAATGTGATACTAGGCAAGCATGCAAAAACACCAGAACGCAGGGTATGTTTACCTTATAAAGCGGTGAGAGACAAAAAAACAGGACGATTTAAAGGCACACGCCGACCACGTGAAATAGGATTTCATCGTGATTACGATACAGTCATTTCAGTCGGCGGAAAAAGAATACCGATGTTAAGAGTGCACAGTCTGTCATATGCATGTACGATACTACGTGAGCCAGCAGAGACGGTGCCGTGGGAAGAAAAGGGTGGACCAAATGGAATGAATCAATATGTCTACCATCACACTTTCTCCAATAAGAAATCAGAGATAGATGAGCTTAGGGAACTTGACGTTACGTTTGTGAGAAAAAAGACTGCCACATACGATGAGCTCATTATCTACATGCCAGAGAAATATCTTTTTGAGCACGAATTAAAAGCATCAGAAAAGATAATGGAAGAATTTTGCTGGGTTGCACGCAAATGGTTTCAGAACAAGTTCAAAACTTGGTTAAGTTTGGCATTGCCATATCGTCCGATGGAGATTGCACGTGAGCTCTTTGACCCTACGATGAAGCAATATGTCGCAGAAAAGGGAATGCTGAAGGTCAAGACGAAATTAGGATACGCAATGGCTGATGAATCCAAGAAAGGTTTCCCAGAGATAGAATACAACACTACCGATGAGATGGAAGTCGACCTTCACACGCCAGAGCGGATACTTTCTCTTGAATCTCAGATAGAATTTCTCATCAAACAGCAGACTGAAGCGATGCAGATGATTAAAGAGATGGGAGCATCTCAAAAGAAATTCAATGATGACATACAAGAGTTCATGGGCTTCAGAAAAAAGATGGAGGACAGACTTGCAAAGGAAAGCAAGGGCATGTTCCAATAATTAAACAATTAAACAATTAAATAATTGAGGTGAAAAAATATGCCAAGAGTGCCACAAAATATTGACTATTATAAGGGAAACGAACACACCAAGATGGAAGAATATTTCTACCGTTTGCAATTGATGGCAAACCACGGTCATACACCTGAAGATTTTGAAAGAATCAGAATGATACGGGATGGGTTGCTCAATCCAGATGGAAGTGAGATTGTTGAAGAAAAAGATGAGAAGCACAGTCATGAGCTGGAGGTGGTAGAAAAAGATGAACAAGAATAAATGTCAATATTGCCCGAAGAAATTCCAGAGCATCAATGACTTGGACAGGCATTTGAGAAAAATCCATGGTCTTTCTCACGCAAAGATAAGAGCTCTTTCAGACACCCAGACATCCGAACAGCAATCGATATTCGTGAGGCGAAATTTAGACCTTTTGAATGAAAAAAGGCATGAGGAGGAACAATAATGGACCCTTTACAGAGTAGTTCTGAATTAAAACCCGCAGTAAAGGAAAATCCCCTTTGGTTTACAAGAAGCAATGAGTTCTGTCTGCACACTGTCTACTTCTGCCCCAGATGTCGTTGCCAGAGGACCTGGCACAGCATCGCAAAGGCATTGTTCAAATGTGAACACTGCGGTCTTAGGATGAGGCATGATGAACACAGAAATAGATTTAGATTGGAGCAAGCAAATGAAGAAAGAAGAAACGTTTGGTGATAAATGCAATAAGGCTTGGAAGAACATTAATGATGACAAAGAACGTAAGAGAAAAGCATTGGATGTGAAAAAAAATGGTTAAAGGTCAGAAAGGAACGCATGGTGGTGCTGGTTCTGGATTTAGTTACGACTGTCCTTTGTGCAATAAACGTCATAGGGAAGGCAGTCCATTGTGGGAAAAGCACTTGCCTTACTACGAAGCCAGTTTGAAGAAAAAATAATGGATGTATAAAAATGAAACCATGCATCACTGAGAAAAACTGCAAATTGATTGGTGGCGAAATAATAGATGGTCATTGCATCTATTTTTTGCCAAGAAATCCAGTGGATATTGAAGTGGATTTTGGGATTGTAATAGATGAGAATGGGAAAAAGATAAAGGAGGACTTGTAATGCAAAAAACATTGATAGATTTTGAGGAAAAGGCTGAAGTTGATGAAAATCAGGTTCCATAGGAAATGAACGGGTTGGTGTCTATGAAAACTGAATTGCAAAAATTAGAATCATTCCTTGATGGATTGGTAATGCTAGATGGTCTGATTGGTACTTAATTAAGCACTGAACAAGTACCTTGTGTATTGTACTGCACAACTTATCAGGCATTGTTGTGTGCTGTACTACACAAATCAGGTTGCATTTTTCTTTTTCTTAAATCTATTACAGCACATCAACCAATCATCAAAATGTTTGTATCGTTTACCGCATTT
>Ga0031655_10001655_pt1 | contig 13254 bp, 13 predicted proteins | sample FrelakmetHBP12HB_FD_55187 | JGI IMG/M metagenome (GOLD analysis project Ga0031655, IMG submission 55187) | Freshwater lake sediment microbial communities from the University of Notre Dame, USA, for methane emissions studies -HBP12 HB | ecosystem: Environmental > Aquatic > Freshwater > Lake >... | reverse complement strand
TGTTCTGGGGACGCGGAGCGGTAGCCTATGCCCAGGATGTTGCAGTTATCGACACTGAAATGGTGAGAACAGCCAAATGGGTGGCAGCAAATGTCCCCCAAAACGACCTTGTTGCTGTACACGATGTGGGTGCAATGGGATATTTCGGGGATCATAATCTAGTCGACCTGGCAGGACTGGTTTCCCCAGAAGTAATCCCGTTCCTGAGAGACGATGAACTCCTGGCGGCTTACCTGAACCGACAGGGAGTTAGTTACCTGGTTGCCTTCCCGGACTGGTACCCTAAATTAACTGCCAACCTGACCCTTGTTTTTACTACGGGAGCACCTTATTCCAGGGCTTTCGGGGAACAAAACATGGCTGTTTATCTTTGGCCGAACCCTTAATCTTTTTGTGGCTTTACACTATACCCTCTCTGATCCCAACATTCCAGGAGTGAGAAATTACTCGAATATGGGGTAAAGTATAAAAATTGTCGACTTGATTGACCTGTGCTATACTCTATACAGTCCCGAATTTAGCGGGCAGGAAAATGGAAATAATACCCATTTATTTAATTGATGATCATCTAACTTTCCGCCAAGGGGTTGTTAATTCACTTTATCTATCTGCCATCAGACTGTCAAGAACCGTGTTTCTTCGATTCTGCATAACCTTTGGTGATGAAGAACGCACGCCAGAATAAGTCAATCACATGAACGAGGATGGATCAAGTTGTAGGATGGACCATCGAAGCCTCAGGAGTGAATGATGTTAATATCTGAAAACCAGCAAAAGATGGATACGCCCATTGAAGATCCCAAGGCTTTAATCCAATCGGAGTTGGATGAAACAACCCGCAGTTTAAAGGAAATCATGTTAATGCTGGAACAGAGCCGCGTGGAAATGGGGAAGTTAACACAGCGGAATGCTGCAGCGACNGCACACNTACAGCAAATTCAAAGTCAGATTGAAAAAATTCCCTTGGAGGAGATGCGCGGAGCTTATGAAACAGCCCTTGACGCACAGCAACGATTATTCGTCATGCGTGGACAATTGGAAAAGTTGCAAAATGACCAAATTCACCTGGATCGTTACACCGGTTTACTGGAACACCTAAAGACTATAGTGAGTGTTGGGGATGCGAATTATGGAAAAATTAACCGGAGTATATCCAGTGTAGAAATGCTGGTTAATGCACAAGAAGCGGAACGCCAGCGACTATCACGCCAAATGCATGATGGACCAGCTCAAGCTCTTTCCAATTTTATTTTACAAACTGAAATCGCAATGAAATTACTGGATGTAGACGCCGCGCAAGCACGAAANGAACTCAGCAACCTNAAAGTGTCNGCGATGAGCACATTCCAGAAANTCCGCAACTTCATATTTGAACTCCGTCCGATGATGCTGGATGATCTGGGNTTGGCACCGACCATTCGGCGTTATGCAGATGCGTTCAAGGAACAGTCCGGGGTTGAGGTAAATGTGACCATCACGGGTATCGAGCATCGGATGGAATCTTATGTTGAAGTGATGGTATTTCGAGCTATGCAGGAATTGTTGAGTAATGCTGTTCACCAAAACCAGGCAACATCCATAAAAATCCTGATGGATATGGGNGATGACCTAGTCAAGTTGTCGCTGGATGACAATGGCAAAGGATTTGACACNGACGACNTGGGAAAAGAAGCAAACTTGGGGTTGAAATTAATCAAGGAGCGCACAGAAATGCTGGGAGGAACTTTTGAAATAAATAGTTCTCCCGGAAAAGGAGCGCGTTTCACCCTATCCATTCCAGCTCATGGTTGACAGACATAACTGTAAAGAGATTGTAACGATATTTTCCTGTATTTTTGGGTTTAGTTGTTATATAATGACGTCATCTCTGAAACGGCATTCAGAGAAATCCAAAACGGAAAGGAGGTGAAACCCCATGTTATTCGCCCCGAAAGAAAAAGGCCAGGGCTTGGTCGAGTATGCGTTAATCCTTGTTTTGGTTGCTGTCGTTGTGATTGCTGTTTTGTTGATCCTCGGCCCCGTCATCGGCAACGTGTTCACCAAGATTAATTCCCAACTCGCCACCGTGTAAGTGCTTTGGCTCTACCTTAAAAAGGTACTCTGGTTTCCAGAGTACCTTTTGTGTTAAATCAAGCGTTAACAGGAAATTGCCTTGTGGGTAATTGAAGAAGGGAATTTGAAGCATGTGAGGTGCCTTAGGATGCTTTTTATCATTTTATGATTGGCGGCCTTTTGTTTGCTTTGCACTATAATGGATATATTCATAAACAAAAGAGTACTGCTCCATTAATTAAACCTGACGGAACAGGGAGACGATAATTATGCAATTAGATTCCCTTACCATGAACCACCTGCGAATGCCGCTAGTTGCCCCATTTGAAACGTCTTTTGGACGAACAAAGGATCGTGAATGTATCATTATTGCAATTGAATCCAATGGCCTGACCGGTTATGGGGAATGTGTGGCGGATGAGGACCCTGGTTATTCCTACGAAACAACAGGGACCGCCTGGCATATTCTAAAAGATTTTATTGCCCCACTGATACTTGGTAAGGATATAAGCGATGCGGATGAATACCAAAGACGCGTGGAAAGAATTCGAGGTCACCCCCTGGCAAAGGCCGGAGTAGAGATGGCTTTATGGGATTTACGCGGCAAATGCGAGGGCCGTTCGCTCCAGGAAATGTTGGGAGGCATCCATGATCGTGTCATGGTCGGAGTCTCAGTGGGATTACAGTCCGACCCAGAAGTATTGGTTAAAACAGTGGGACGATATCTCGAAGCGGGATATCAGCGCATAAAAATAAAAATAAAACCCGGTCGCGATGTAAGCGATGCAAGTGCCACCCGGAAAGCTTTTCCTGAAATTAAATTACAGGTGGATGCAAATTCAGCATACAGCCTTCAAACATGGCAGGTTTTAAAACCACTGGATCAATTGGANCTCCTACTGATCGAACAACCGTTGAATGAAGATGATATNTGGGATCACCGTATCCTCCAACAAGAATTGCATACACCAATCTGCCTGGATGAAAGTATTATTACCCCCCGCCATGCACGATACGCATTGGAGATGGGGGCATGCAAAATCATCAATATTAAAGCTGGGCGAGTCGGAGGCTTGAGTCAAGCGGTTGCGATACATAAAATGTGCCTGGAGCGGGGTGTTCCAGTGTGGTGTGGCGGGATGCTCGAGACGGGTGTGGGCCGGGCATCTAACTTGGCACTGGCATCGCTTCCTGGCTTTATCCTGCCAGGGGATATTTCCGCATCCGATCGTTATTACTCTGAAGACATCACCTGTGAGCGTTTTTTGCTTAATCGTGATAGCACAATCAATGTTCCTTCAGGGCCCGGCCTTGGCATCACTATGGATATGCAAGCCTTGAAGAAATACACTCTAACGGAATTACGCCTGGACGAAAAATGACTAAGATTGAATAAAGGTGGGTAAAATTAGCCTGCCAAAATATTATGCGGTAGTACTTACCTTGCTCCTCGTCGCGTGTGGGCAATTATGGGGAGGTCCAGACCTTTCTAAACTGGTCATTTCATCCGCGACAATCTCTACTACGGCTACTCATACTCCGTTTCAACCCGAGGGTTTAATCCCTTCCTCGAGTACGCCCGTCTCATCCATCCCTGAAAATCCAACGCTTACCGATGTACCAAAAACATTGTGGATCTCTCCTGCTACCCCGGATATGTTGCGCCAACTTGCAGAGGATATCGGCATTGCGCAAGCGGCCAGCCCCGATAAAGCGAGCATCCGCCTGGATATTTCTCAAACTTCTAATGACCAGTCGATCACCTGGATCTATGCCCTTGTCACACCATTCCCGACAATAACTGACGAGGTTGCCCTGACTACAATCCAAGATGCCTGGGCTGGGAAGGCTTCTGGACCCTTTGTGGGACAACCATTATGGATGACGGCATCCACCTTGGCTGCCTTCAGTGCGGTTTGGGGTGCCCCAGCCAGCGGGTCTGTTAGAGTAACAGAGGCGAACCAATTAGTCGACTCTGCCTGGGCAAATAGACCAGCCTGGGCTATTGTGCCGTTCGAAGAACTGGAGCCGCGATGGAAGGTGCTCAGCGTGAATGGTCAATCGCCAGTGCATAACGATTTCAATGTTGAAACCTACGCCTTAAAAATCAATTTTAACCTGCAACCGCCTGTTTTCCGGCTCTTATCCAGCAACCGGGATCCAGACAAGCTCACCGTGTTGGCTATGACTGGCGTTACTGCCTTAGTGCGCGCTACTGCCGACCGCATGGAGCGGTACGGTGTGCTTTACCCGGGAAAGGAAATACGTACTGTCTTGCGTTCAGCAGATATTACCCATGTAAGTAATGAGGTTTCTTTTGACGCGGATTGCCCCACACCGGATCCGTGGACAAGTAGTCTGCAATTTTGCAGCGATCCACAATACATTGCCCTGCTGGAAGACATTGGAGTGGATATCGTGGAATTAACCGGCAACCACTTGCTGGATTATGGAACCGGACCATTGTTGACGACTCTTGACATGTATGACGAGCGCGGCTGGCTCCATTTTGGTGGTGGACGGAACCTGACAGATGCTCGTCAAGCTGTCAAAGTAACCGACCATGGCAACAAACTCGCTTTTTTGGGTTGCAATCCAGTTGGGCCAGCGAGCGATTGGGCGACAGACACAAATCCAGGCTCCGCATCATGTGATTATGGACAAATGCAGACCGCGATCGCCGTCTTACGTTCGCAAGGATACCTGCCGATCGTGACATTTCAGTATAACGAATATTACCAGCCATCCCCAACCGATTATGAACAAAGAGATTTTCGATCAATGGCTGAGGCGGGAGCAATCATTGTCAGTGGTAGCCAGGCGCACGTGCCGGCAGCGATGGAGTTTTATGGAGGGTCATTCATCCATTATGGTCTAGGCAATCTTTTCTTTGATCAAATGTCATACCGGCTGCCAAACGGAACGGTCATTTTCGATACACGCAATGTTTTTGTAGACCGCCATATTTTTTATGAAGGCAGGTATCTTGGTACTGAACTATTAACCTACATAATTGAAGATTATGCTCAACCGCGCGCGATGACCGATACAGAGCGTACCAATTTCCTGCAAACAATATTCTCAGCAGCTGGGTGGTAAGCTATAAAGAGAGACATCCATGAACATTTTCGATATCAGTATTCTCATAAACCCCAAGATGCCTGTATGGCCGGGCGACCCACCAGTGGTTCTTGAAAAGGTTGCCTCGATGGATGATGGTGACCATGATAATATCTCACGGTTGGAATGCTGTGTACATACCGGGACCCATGTGGATGCACCCCATCATTTTCTAAATGACCACCGAACTGTGGAAGGATTGGCCCTGGATGTATTGACTGGCCCGGTGTTGATCATCCAAATGGCTGATGAAATCAATTTGATCACCGCCGATACTTTGGATAATGCGATGATCCCACTCGAAATAACCCGTTTGCTGATCAAGACACGCAACTCTAAACTATGGGCCTCTGGTAATAATAAGTTTTTCCAAGATTTTGTAGCGATAAGTCTAGAAGGAGCCAATTGGCTGGTGGAACGGGGAATCAAACTGGTAGGCATTGATTATCTATCGATAGCACCCTATAAGCAGAGCATCCCAACTCACAAAGCATTGCTCAAGGCAGGAATTATCATTTTGGAAGGCCTAAACCTGAGTGCAGTATCCCCAGGGAGCTATGAGCTTTATTGTCTGCCTCTAAAGCTTGAAGGGTCGGATGGAGCTCCGGCACGAGCCATTCTAATTGGATAAAAAACTCCCGCAGGAAACCCTGCGGGAATATGTTTATCTAATATCTACGTTGGCCACCACCGGTAGGTCCGCGGCGACTCTTTCCACCTCCGCCCCCTCCACTACCACGGTTATACCCACCACCGCCGCCATATCCTCCGCCACCGCCGCTGCGGCCATATCCACCACCACCGCCAAAACTCCGTTCTTCCTTCGGGCGGGCCAGGTTGACCTTGAGCGGTCGACTTCCCAAAGTATATCCATTGAACATCTGGATGGCCTTCTCAGCTTCACTTTGGTTGCTCATTTCCACAAACGCGAAGCCCTTGGATTGACCCGTATCGCGGTCTTTAATTAGGGCCACCGATGCAACTGTCCCAGCCTGTGCAAAAAGTTCCTTCAATTCATCTTCCTTGGTGTCGTAGGACAGATTGCCAACATAGATTTTCGTTTCCATCCGTATCTCTTCTCCTTATGAATTAGGCAGCGGGCTATGAAAAAGCCGCGAGCCCACCCTTACTACCTCCAGGTCTGTTGGCCAATCCACATACATTCCTACTGCAAGATAACTTATTGTAACATAAAAGAGCTCTACCCGACCGGATTATTTGGCGAGCAATGTATAACCCCCATCCACAACGATGACTTGGCCCTGAATCATGCCGGCGGCTGGAGTGCATAAGAAGGCCACCACTCCGGCTACATCCTGGGGAGTGACCAGGCGACCAGCTGGGGTGGAGAGACGGGCATTTTTTGTGATGCTTCCATCGGCCAACGCGATAAAATGCTTGAGGGCGTCCGTTTCGACCATCCCAGGTGAAACAGCGTTCACTGTAATATTCTTCGGTGCAAGTTCAACTGCAAGGTACCTAGTTAGGCTCTCAAGGGCGGCTTTGCTGGCGCCTACGACCACATAATCCGGCATGACGCGAGTCGAGCCCGGACTGGTAATACTAACGATATTTCCACCACCGCGCTTTTCCATCAGGGGAGTAGCGAGTTGAGCTGCAAACAGTAGCGAACGGGCATTGATGTTCATGGTCCATTCCCACCCTTTTGGTTTTTGCTGCATAGCGGGATGATTGTACCCTGAAGCGGCATTGTGGATCAGGATGTCAAGCCCGCCGAAGGTATGTTCGATCTCACTGAAGAGTCTATCCAGATCGTCCAGGTTGCCTACATCTGCTTTAATCAGGAGAGCGCGCCGACCCAGAGCCTCCACTGCGTGTAAGGTTTCCTCAGCAGAAGGACGATTCCGGAAGAAGTTGATCACCACATCAGCACCGTTGCGGGCAAAGTTCAAAGCAATGGCACGCCCGATGCCGCGACCCGAACCGGTGACCAGAACCAACTTGCTCTCGAAAGGCAGGTATTCGGACATTTTATCTCCTTATCGACAGATCCCAAATCGAGTATAACACGGTGATAAACGCGATCGAGGTTTGGAGCCCAAAAATCTTCCAGTCTTTATTGTATGATCTTTTTATTCCATGTAAACAGAACGATCAGGTCGGGGCAACCTTGTATAGTAAAATACAAAATGGTATTTGTAAACAACGAAAATATTAACGATGAATGCAATGATAAAAGCGGTTCCTTGAAAATATAATCCGAATCATGCACCGGCCTCATGAAGAAATATTTTGGAAATAAAACAATAACCCTCATTTTGGGTGGTCTAGATCTCCTGGCGCTCTTTTTGTTGGTTGCCAGTCTGGGTCAGTTACAATTTAAACCAGCCAAAGCATTTACTTACGAGCAGTCATCACCTTCTGCTGTACAGGTGATACCTCCCACCTGGAACGGCCTGGTGTATGTAATTATATTAATGGCATTGGTGTTGATCTTAGTGTTCATACTTCTTCCCCCTGATCAGCGGAAGAAATTCCTGATGTCCCTTGGGATACTTGGTTTGGCAGCAATCGTAACCATTTTGGTCCTTTCGCACTTCGCCCTTGGGAAACCGGTCCAGCAGGAACAGGAAAATTCCGGGAATGCGATTATTACTCCGCAACCAGGTCCAACCGTTACGCTGGCACCTGAAGTCACACCCTCGGTTTTCACTCCACCGCTGGTATCACCGTGGAGTTCGTTTATTGTGGCATTGGTTATTGTACTGCTGTTTGCCGGAGTTGGTTGGTGGGTGGTTTGGTCCAGAAGGAAAACCAAAGCACCCTATGAAAGTCTGGCTGAAATTGCCCGGTCAGCTTTGGAGGATATTGAAGCCGGAAAGGACTGGGGGGATGCCATCCTAAATTCCTACCAGCGAATGAACAAAGCGGTGGCTGAATGGCGCGGTATCCATCGGAAGGCAAGTATGACTCCAAGGGAATTTGCCGATTACCTCATATCTGTGCACCTGCCACAGGAGGCGGTACTGCACTTAACGACGCTCTTTGAGCGGGTTCGGTATGGGGATAAGAAATCCACCAGCATTGATATCCAAAATGCGGTGGAATGTCTGACAGCCATCCTTGACTATTGCGAGGAGGTCAAATGAAACGTAAATATGGTATCCTACTTGCACTGGCGCTTGTCGGAGCCGGTCTGCTGGCATTCTTACTGCAAGGCGCAGTAAAGGAGGGAATCATTCTGCCGCTGGTAAGATTTGCCTGGGTAATAAAGGGCTATTATGGTGCCTTCCCTCAGTCCGTTTACTGGGTAATTGCCCTGGTTGCGGGTGTTTTGTTGGTTGCCATTGGTTTTCGACTGCCAGAATGGGAGAAACAGCATCAGGGTGATCCATGGAAATCCCTTCCGGGGCCAGTAAAGGAGTTATCTTTTTGGGTCCAGCGTGCGAAAAATGGGTTATATCCAAAATGGCATATTGCTCACCTTCTGGCGGAATTAGAACTGGACATTTTGNATCAACGTGGGAAACGTGAGAAACACATCGTGCGGATCAGANAACGGGATTGGGCACCGTCTGAGGAGGTCGAAAGGTACCTGGATGCGGCACTCAATACCAATTACAGCGACTATAACCGGCCAAAAAGATTCAAAGCGAAATCTCCCTCACCATTTGATCAGGACATCGAACCAGTAATCCTGTTTCTTGAATCTCTCCTGGAGAATGAAAATGACCACAATTCTTGAAACATCCAAAATATGTCAGGATATCATCAAAGAAGTTGAAACAGCCATCGTCGGTAAGCGAAAAGTTTTGGAGATTATCATGGCGTCCGTACTCGCCAGCGGACATGTCCTGATGGAAGATTACCCCGGATTAGGCAAGACACTGATCGCCAAATCCTTCGCAACGGTATTAGGACTGGACTTTAAACGGTTGCAATTCACTCCAGACCTGTTACCGGGCGATATTACTGGTGGGTACGTTTACAACCGCGCCGAAAATCGTTTCGATCTGCATCAAGGGCCAATCTTCGCCAATATCATCTTGGCTGACGAGATCAACCGCGCCTCCCCCAAGACCCAGTCTGCATTGTTGGAAGCCATGCAGGAAGGTCAGGTGACATTAGAAGGTGAAACACTCCCGCTGCCGGAACCATTCCTGGTGCTGGCGACCCAAAACCCGATCGAGTACGAGGGTACTTTTCCCCTACCCGAGGCGCAACTGGACCGCTTCATGATCAAGTTAACAATCGGCTATCCTGACCTTACAGAAGAGACTGAGATCCTACGCAGGCGCCACAATCGAAGGCAGGAGGATGTTGTCCTAAAAAAGGTCGCCGACTCCAGTAAGATTCTAGGGATGCGCAAGGTGATCGAAAGCGTACATGTGAACGAAGATCTGGAGACTTACATAGCCACAATTGTCCAGGAGACACGACATGACCGGCACGTTGCGGTTGGGTCCAGTCCGCGCGGCTCGTTGGCTTTTCTCAAGATGGCGCGGGCCTATGCAGCCTTAATGGGGCGCGATTATGTTCTGCCCGACGACATCAAACGCTTTGCTGTCCCGGTTCTAAGCCACCGTCTGATCCTCCAGCCTGAATACTGGCTTACTAATCAGGTAGCTGACAGAGTGATTAGTGATATTTTTACAAAAGTACCTGTACCGGTATTGAAGGAAGAATAAAAAACCAACCCCATCCTGGCTTCCGCATGCCTAATATTAATCTTTGATGAATAACCTCGCCCAGTACGCATGAAACGAACTTTTGTCCTTTCCCTCCTTATATTTCTGCTTATCTTCGCCGGTTTGGCAACCGTCCATCCCGCAATTATTGCGCTGGCGTTTCCGCTCATCTTGTACCTGGTAGCAGGGTTGTGGCGCGCCCCAGAATGGGTGGAGTTGCAGGTGGAACGCACTCTCAGCGCAGAGCGCGTCCAGACAGGAGATGATGTGACTGTCACTTTGACAGTGAGTAACAATGGGCATGCTCTGGAACAAGTCTTGCTCGATGATCAAATCCCGGATGGGCTGGTGGTGAGCGATGGCTCGAAACGACACTTGGTCGTGCTGGCAAGCGGGGAGTCTGCTACGTGGAGCTATTCTTTACAAGGTCAGCGAGGATATTATGGTTTGAAAAAAGTCTGCGCAACCGCCAGCGAATCCCTTGACTTAGTGACGGTCGAACAGGATTTAAAGACCGACGGGCAACTGTTCATTCTGCCGCCGGTTTTGCGTTTGAGGAGGGTGGCAATCCAGCCACGCCGAACGAGGGTTTTCTCGGGGACGATCCCGGCGCGGCAGGGTGGTTCAGGAGTGGAATTTTTTAACGTGCGTGATTACCAGCAGGGCGATTCACCCCGCTGGATCAACTGGCGGGCAACCGCCCGGCATCCCCAAAACATATTCAGCAATGAGTTCGAGCAAGAACGATCCGCGGATGTGGGGATTATATTGGATGGCCGCCGACGGACGAACGATTTCAACAATTGTTCCATATTTGATTATTCTGTCCTGGCGACCGCGGCTTTGGCGGACGCTTTTTTAAATGCTGGCAACCGTGTAGGTCTGCTATTCTACGGTCGGCAGATGGTATGGACGATGCCTGGCTACGGCAAATTGCAGGGCGAACGCATCTTACATGACTTATCCAGGTTGGAGCCAGGTGATTCGCAAAACTTCAATGAACTTTATATTCCACGACATTTGTTTCCGTCACGTTCACAGCTGGTACTGATCAGTCCTTTGCTCGCTGAGGATTATGATGTGCTGGCTGCCCTGCGGATGAAAGGTTACCCCTTACTGGTGGTCAGCCCCGACCCAGTATCGTTTGAAGCCGCCGGGCTGCCCAAAACAAAAAATAACCTACTCGCGACGCGCATAGCGAGGTTACAGCGATTGACATTGATGCGTCGTATCCGTGGAGCGGGCATCCATGTAGTGGACTGGGACATAGCCCTGCCATTTGAAAAAATAGCCAAGCGGGAACTGGAGAAACGCGCGATCATACCAAGAGGGGAACTGCGATGATTCGTTTTTTACGCCTAGCCTGTACGATCCTTTCGGTTGGATTCCTTACAACTGGATATGCCCTCACCAACCGGGAATGGCAGGCGGTCGGAATCCTCTCTTTTGGAATCTTGTGGGTCATTGGCCTGTTACGTTGGTGGAAATGGTTCCCAACCTTAAGCCTTATCACCACCTTTGGGATGGCTGGTGTGGGACTATTCCTGAATATCTCCTCCGGAATCATGGTATCTGGAGCAATGTTTGGCTTCCTTGCATGGGACTTGGCTGAGTTCACCGCACACCTGCGACTGTCTGCCCCGGAAGATGATACATCCAGGTTGGAAAGGACCCATCTAAGGCGGATGGGAATAATCACTCTCGTTAGCAGCGGTCTGTACGGCCTGGCTCTCGTTCTACAACTTAAATTCTCATTTGAATGGATTGTTCTCTTAATGTTTTTTGCGGTATGGGGGATCGGGAGGATTGTAAATAGGATAGTGAGGAGGGAAGATTAGATCACCAGCTTTTCAGCTGGCTTGTGTATCAGAGAAGGATCTGATGAATAAACTTTAATTGCTGCATAATTATAGGATGAGATGAGAGTTGTGTAAATGTGCTTACCCGGGAATCCCACAAACGTTTAGGCCTGTCAACCCCAGGCGAGGAAATTTCCCTTATAATAGTTTGAGTAAGTTTTGTTAATTCAAACGAATCCCATTCTGTGAGGGCTACCATGTTTGATCTTCCCGATAACGAAATCCTTCCTCTATCAAAAAAGCATGTATTCTGGACTTGGTCAGCACAGGCCAAGGTCAATCCGATCCCGGTGAAGACGGCCAAAGGGGTCTACTTCTGGGATATGGACGGCAAACGCTACCTGGATTTCAATTCGATGACGATGTGTGTCAACATTGGTCATGGCAACGAACGCGTGATCGAAGCGATGGTTAACCAAGCGCGTGAACTGCCTTACGCTGCGCCAGGCATGGCAACCAAAGTGCGGGCAATGGCAAGCAAGATGGTCGCGGAGGTCACACCGCAAGGTAGGTTAAGCAAGGTGCTTTTCACCCTTGGTGGAGCGGATGCGAATGAAAATGCCATCAAATTGGCGCGCGGATACAGTGGAAAATTTAAAATTCTTACCCGGTACCGCTCCTATCATGGGGCATCCGCCGGTGCGATGGCGCTGACAGGCGATCCACGGCGTGTAGCCTGGGAACCGGGGCTGATGCCAGGCGTCGTCCATTTCCTGGATCCATACCGTTATCGGTCCACTTTTCACCGTACAAATCCGGATATTTCTGAGGCAGAATTTAGCCAGGATTACCTTAACCATCTTGAAGAGGTNATCCAGTATGAGGNTGNGGAAACGATCGCGGCGATATTGATCGAGTCTGTCACCGGGACGAACGGGATCATTATCCCACCCGATGGGTACCTNCAAGGTGTGCGTGNTCTATGCGACAAGTATAAGATTGTCATGATCGCGGACGAGGTGATGAGCGGTTTTGGGCGAACCGGGAAGTGGTTCGCGGTGGACAACTGGAGTGTCGTTCCTGATATCATCAGCATGGCAAAGGGGTTGACATCGGCATATGCCCCGCTGGGAGCAGTGGCGATGAAGCCGGAGATTGCAGCAGCGTTTGATGAACGTACTTTTGTAGGCGGACTGACATACACTTCTCACCCTGTCTCGCTGGCGGCAGCGGTAGCGAATATACAGGTTATGAAGGATGAGAAAATAGTCGAACATGCAGAAAAAATGGGGCCGATACTGAACCAAATGTTGAAAGACCTGGGCGAGGCCCACCCATCAGTGGGGGATACCCGCAATATTGGGCTCTTTGGGATCATTGAGATGGTAAAGAACCGAAAAACGAAGGAGCCGATGGCACCATGGAATAGTACCAGTCCGGTGATGGTTGCATTCCGCAAGTACTGCACCGGGCACGGACTCTATATCGATACTCACTGGCATACTGCGCTGATCATCCCTCCGCTGATTATAAATGAAGAACAACTAAAGGAGGGGTTTGACATTTTGGATAAGGCGCTGGACATCACGGATGAGGCAGCATCTGGGGATGACTAAAGAACATGGGATCCAAAA
>Ga0031655_10001638_pt1 | contig 13291 bp, 11 predicted proteins | sample FrelakmetHBP12HB_FD_55187 | JGI IMG/M metagenome (GOLD analysis project Ga0031655, IMG submission 55187) | Freshwater lake sediment microbial communities from the University of Notre Dame, USA, for methane emissions studies -HBP12 HB | ecosystem: Environmental > Aquatic > Freshwater > Lake >... | reverse complement strand
CACCTTCAGGGTGGACTACCATGGGAGATATAAAACAAGGCGATAAAGTATATGGTATAGATGGTAAACCTTGTAATGTTGTATATGCTCATGATATTTTAGAAAATAGAGATTGTTATAAATTAACTTTTGATAATGGTCAAGAAATTGTAGCTGATGCAGAACACTTATGGTACACGCAAGATCATTATGACAGGTGCCATAAAAGGTTACCTTCAAAGAGAACAACAGCTGAATTAGCAAAAAAAATTACAGTCCATAAAAAACACCCACAATTAAATTATTCAATACCTCATACAGGGCCCATACAATATAGTCAGCAAATTCTTCCAATAGATCCATACCATCTAGGTTTATGGTTAGGCGATGGTAGCAGACATTCGCCGGCAATTGCTGTTAGTAAGCAGGATATTAATGAGACCGTTAATTGTATTAATATTAATTCAGAAAAAATAAAAATAACCGAAATTAATTATGGACATTATAATGTATCTTTTTCAAGAGCAAAATATAACAATAAAAAGTTTATGACTCATTTAAGAGAGTTAAATCTATATAAAAATAAACATATTCCTCAAATTTATATAAACTCATCAGTTGAACAGCGTCTTGAACTTATTAGAGGTTTAATGGACTCAGACGGTTGTGCTGATGGTAAAATGAATACGTTCTACAACACCAATAAAGTATTAATAGATCAAATGCAAACAATACTACATTCTTTAAGAATTAAAACTGTAGTTAGTAGATTTGACCATAATAAATCTCCAACAGGTAAACCAGGATTACCATTATATAAAATATCGTTTGCAACTTCATATAGTGTTTTTAAATTACCGAGAAAAAAGAATAAACAACACATTTCATCGTCAATTCACGTAAAAAACGTTTTTATAAAAAATATAGAAAAAGTAAAATCAGTACCTGTAAGATGTATAACTGTTGATAGCAAAGAAGGTTGTTTTCTTTGTGGTGAAACAAATATATGTACTTCAAACACGACGTTAATGACAATATATGCTCTATGGATAGCATGTTTCCAAAATGATCAATCTATATTAATTGTTGCTAATAAAGAAGGTACAGCTATAGAAATTTTTAGACGTATTAGATTAGCATATGAAGAACTACCAAATTGGTTAAAGCCTGGTGTTAAGGAGTATGGTAAAACGTCCATGTCATTAGCTAATGGGTGTAGAATTGGTATCTCAACCACAACAGGTACCGCTGCAAGAGGTCAATCTATCAATTGTGTGCACGGCGATGGTAAAATAACACTTAGAAATAAGCACACCGGTAAATTAATAAATTGCACAATGCAGGAGTTGAAAGAAAAAATGAAAGATACAATACCTACAAAATTAATTTAATAAATGCGTATTTATCATATATTAATTGTTAAATAATAATGTGGGACCAAACGATCCAAATATTAATAGAACTTACAATTACGTGTATAAAATAACTTGCAAAGTTAATAACAAAATTTATATAGGTGTGCATAGGACAGATAATTTGGACGACAATTACATGGGCTCTGGCACTTTGATAAAACGAGCAATAAAAAAATATGGAATAGAAAATTTTATAAAAGAAAATTTATTTTTTTATAACACGTATAAAGAGGCTCTTGAAAAAGAAAAGGAGTTAGTTAATAAAAATTTTATAAATAATGGGGTAACATATAATTTGAAAGAAGGTGGGGCCGGTAATTGCAGTTGGAATGAAGACATCAAAAAAGAAATGTCCACTGCTGCCAAAAAAAGATGGAAGTCAGTTGGTTACAGAAAAAAAATGCTTCAAGTGTTAACATCATTTTCACGACGTGAGAAAATATCAGTAAAGGTAAAAGAATGGGTCAAAAATAATCCAGAAAAGCTTAAAGAACGACAAACTAAAATAAACACCAACCCCCAAAAAATAGAAAAAACAGCTAACACTCACCGTAATATGAAAAGATCTATACAAGCAAAGATTAATATGTCTATAGCAGCTAAGAGATTAGATAAAGACGTTAAACTAAAGCGTTGTGGTAAAGGATGCCAGTATATACATAACCCAATAACAGGAGAAGTTAGACGGTACACCGGTAACGATGGTAATATTGCGTATGGTTGGTTATTAGGTGCTGGTAAAAGACAAAATGTGTCAGGGTACAAAAATATGAATCAAGGTTCAAAATTTGCTTATGATCCGGTAACTTTAATAATGAAAAGATTTCAAAAAGACCAACCCGTACCAATTGGATGGGTTTTAGGAAGACCTAAAAATATATAATTTATGGCTGATTTACTCAAACACACAACATACAAAAACGACGATTATGAAATTTTAACAGATGAGGGGTTTGTTCCGTTTGAAGGACTAATTGTTGGGCATACAGATAAAGTTGTTGAATTAGAATTTGATAACAAGTTTAAATTTATATGCACACCAAAACATAAAATTTCTATAGACGGTAAAAAATATGTGTTTGCAAAAAATTTAAAAGTTGGTTCAGAAGTTTTTAATAAAAAAAAAGTCACAAACAAACAAATAATTAAAAAAACAATAGATGTTTACGAGATACTACATTCTAAAAACCACAAGTACATTGTTGATGGCATATTAAGTCACCAATGCCTAATTTTAGACGAATTAGCGTTTATCGAACCACACTTAGTTGATGAGTTTTGGAAATCTGTATACCCAATCGTTTCATCTTCTAAGAAATCAAAAATTTTTATAGCATCAACCGCTAATGGAACTGGCAATTTATTCCACAAATTGTATATAGGTGCTGAACAAGAAAGAAACGGTTGGGTTAGTGACAAAATTTTATGGAATGAAATTCCTGGAAGAGACGAAAAATGGAAACAAGAAACTATTGCAACAATTGGAAGTTTAGATGCTTTCAATCAAGAGTTTAATTGCGTTACCGGAAACACTCTTGTCGGTACAACTAATAATAATGACTGCACTACCGTTACCATTGAGCAAATTTGGAACAGCCCTGAAATAGAGCAAAGCAAAAAAGTATTAACACCATATGGGTATAAAAGTTTTGCTGGCATAAGACGTCAAGAAAAAGAATGCTTTGAAATACTATGTGATACCACATCATTATCAGCAACAGCAGATCATAAAATATATACCTATAAAGGTGATTTTAAAAATGTTTGTGATTTAAGTCTCGGTGATTGTTTATATGTTAAAGACGGTTTCACTAAAATTTTAAAAATAACACCAATTGGTAAACAATACGTTTACGATTTAATTGACGTTAATGATACAAAATCATATTTCACAAACAATATTCTTTCTCATAACTGTGAGTTCCTTGACTCTGGTGAAAGTTCAGTTAATGATGATTTGTTTGAAAGAATGTCTGTATATACTAGACAGCCAATGTATGCCATGGAAGACGGTAGATATCTTATTTGGGACGAACCAAAAGACGACAGAATTTATGTAGCTGGGGTAGACGTCAGTGAAGGTATAGATAAAGATGCCTCAGTTATTCAAATATATGATATAACAGATTTAACTGCTATAAAACAAGTTGCTTGCTACCATAATAATGGTATATCACCGGTAAATTTTGTCAGTAAACTAAATGAAATTTTAACACAATGGGGTAAGCCATTAGTTTGTATAGAAAGAAACAATTGCGGTGCTCAAGTCGTTGATAACTTAAGAGCCAATTTTGATTACGACAATATAGTTTCATGGGGTGCAGCAACAGCTGGTAGATCAAAAGATCAATTAGGTATAGTTGTACACACCAACACAAAGTACACTGGCATTACAAATATGCGTTATTGGATGAACCAATTAGAAGTTGTACAAATAAGAGATATGGCAACTTTAAAAGAGTTTAAAGACTTCGTAAGGCATGCAAACGGTACTTGGTCAGCTAAAAAAGGAGCTGGTTACCATGATGACCGTGTAATGAGTACAGTTTGGTCATTAGTATTACTAGATAAATCTATTGTAGACAAATATTTTGAAGTAATTCAAGTTGACTATAACAATAGACCTCTCAAATTAAAGCAGATTGATTTCGGTATTAAATATTATACAAACGCAAGTTCTTTATATAACGAAGCAAACGGTTCAAACTCAGCACTACCTTCTATTATGAGTGATAAAGACCAAGGTAATTCTGATTTAGATTCATTACTTGCTATAGGATATAAACCATTACAATAATGCCTGATACAAACCCAAATTTAGTTCAATCTCAACTTAATAAAAGCAGACTAGATAAGTTTCTACTTGTTTTTAACTTACCCCCTATACTTAGAAACAAAAACAACAACAATTTATCAGTTAGAAGTAATAACCTATTAAATCAAAACTCTTTACAATTTTCCGTATATGGTTCAGTGTTGCCAACAATATCAGTACCAGAATTTACAGCAGGCTATAGTGGCCAAAGCTATAAGGTATCATCAAATACAAGGCCGCCTTACCCAAACATATCGGTAAATTTTACTGTTGACAACCAATTTAACAATTACTGGGTTATCTATTATTGGCTAAACCTTTTAAACGACCAACAAGAATCTTCATACGACGTAAAACAGCCAATTTCTGATATATCAATTGTACAAGGCAACAAATTAAATCCAATTTTACAGCCCCAATCATATCAAACCGATTTTACTTTGTTCGGTAAAGATGAATATGATAATAATATAATTCAATTTACTTATACGAAAGCTTTTCCTGTATCTTTAGGAAGTATAAATTATAACTACAGGGAGCCAGGCGAGATGGAAACCACATTCGAGTTTGCATTCTCGCAGTTCTTTGCACAACTTTTATAAAAGTTGGTGCGAAAATTTATAAATATAATATATGGCACTTTCAATTACGTCTCCCGGTGTACAAATTAAAGAAGTTGATATTAGTCAGACATTAAACCTACCAACAGGTACAAATGTTTTAGTAGCAGGTTTTGCTCCTCAAGGCCCAACTGATGAAATTATCACAATTACAAGCTTATCCGAATGGCAAAGCGTATTTGGATTACCAACAAATGCAGCAGAAAGATATTTTTACCAGTCTGTAGTTCCATTATTCAATACAAACGCAATTGTTAATGCTTACAGATTACCATACGGTTCTGGTTTAGGTACAGGCTTTGGTGCTAATTACGGTGCATTAGTTTACCCGGTAACAGCCGTTGACGTGAATTACAATGCTGGTGCAAATCCAAATTACGGTAAAGCATTCACAACATTAAACGCTGCCTCAGCAAACGTAATGTATTTACTTGGTGAACCAACTCACTTAGAGTTAACACCAACACAGTACGCTGCATTACAAAGTGGTACAGCAATTACTTGGAGCAACACACCAAACCCATCTTACACATTTAATACAGATCTTTCATCATTAGTAACAGCTGGTCTTATTGTAATAAACACAGGACAAACATCAGTTGATAATGCATTCCAAGGTTACTACATGGGTATTGCAGATAATTCAAACATTAACCCAGCATCTAACTTTACAGACATTTTAACTATTCAAGCAGTTGCAACAGCAGCCCCTGCAACCTACAATTACGTAAATGTACCAACAACAAGATTAGCTTTTGCACTTTCATCACTCAGTGAAAACAATGTTTACAATTCAGGCCAGATCAATGCAACAACTAATACAGGTGGGAGCATTTCATTTGTATTAGAATCATCACCACAATTCAATATTGGTACATTACAATTTAACGACACATTAATCTTTGGTTTGTTTAAGTTAAATCAATCACCATTCAACCCAACAACAACGCAACTTTCATATACATTCAGCGAAAATTACGTTGCATCTGTTGACTATTGGAGACAAATTAACAATCCAAACGGTGGTAAAGCACAAAGCTTCTTCATTCAGAACGTTGATCAAGCATCACCAAACATTCAAGTATATGTAAACAGTTACATTTCACACAAGAATGGTCAAACTTGGTTAAACAATGCTGGCACCCCATCAAACTCTATCAGAACAATCACAAGTGCTTATAGCAACCCATCATCGTTGCTACAAAACTTATCTGCACAATTCGGTATTGTAAATATCAATACATACAATGCTCAAGTAGCTGCATTAGCACCAGTATTGTCAGCATCATATTACGCAATGGGTGCAATGGATGCATTATTCCCAATTGGTGCATTTGCTAGTACAAACCAAGTTACAAAAGATTTAGGCAGTATTCCAACAAAGTTAAACAGAATGTTTGACATTGCAGAAAATGTAGAACTATACCCAATCGACATTTCGATTGATGCAGGTATTTCAACAATATTTGCTGATAGTCAATGGGTAACAACACAACAGCAGTTATCATCCACGGTAACATACTTTGACGATACAATTGTTGTTACAGCAGTATCTGGTTTACAGACACCAAACTTTATTGACATTGCTCAATTCTCACCAGATGGTTCAGCTTACTTAAATAACTGGTTAACAATTGTTAACCTATACGCTGGATTTGCTGGTTTACAAAGAAAGGATCACTTATACATTGCAGACTTACCAAGAAACATCTTTGTGCAAGGTTCCGATTACGTAACTCTCAATAATCCAAACAATAACTTCCCAGTTAATATTTTCCTACCAATTCAAAACTGCACTGCAACAATTAATACAAGTTATGCATGTGTATATGGCAATTGGATGAAAGTATTTGACAATAACTTAGGAAACTTTGTATGGGTTCCATCATCTGGTTTTGCTGCAACTGCAATGGCTAACACCGATTCAAATTACGAGCAATGGTATGCACCAGCAGGCTTTACAAGAGGTAACTTAACTGGCACCGGCGTTGTTGATATTGCATTATATCCAAAGCAAAAGCAAAGAGATCAATTATACAACGTTTCAGTCAACCCAATCACATTTTTCCCGAATGAAGGGTTTGTAATATACGGTCAAAAAACACTATTACGCCAACCAAGTGCATTCGATAGAATTAATGTAAGACGCCTATTCTTATATCTTGAAAAAGCTACTTATAACACAGTTAAGTTCTTCGTATTTGAACCAAATACAGTGTTAACAAGAACAAGAGTAGTCAACGTATTAACGCCACTATTCACGAATGCACAGAACACAGAGGGGTTATATGACTTCTTAATTGTATGTGATGAGCGCAATAACCCACCAAATATTATTGACGCTAACGAGTTAGTAGTTGACATTTATTTAAAGCCAGTCAGAACGGCTGAATTCATATTAGTCAACTTCTACGCAACACGTACAAGTCAAAACTTCAGTGAATTAGTTGGTGGTACAGCATAATAATATGACAAAAGGCCAAACAGTATATTTCACCACTACCTTTGATGAAAATGAACGTGCCGGTGTTATCCAAGAGGTAACATCGGTAGGCTATCAAATCAACAACGTGTGGTACAGTAAGAAAGACATCAAGGTTAAAAACATATTATTAGATAGCAAAAACGAAGTAACGAACCAGCAACTTATATTAGGTTGACTAAATAATATTATGGCAGACACAAATCAAACAATTGCTGACTTCTATACACAGGCCCAGGCCAGAGATTTCTCACGTAGCAATCTTTTCAGAGTACTCAATATTAACTTTGGTAACACAAGCTCACAAGTCATCACTGAAAATGATTTAGTGTATGCCAAAACAGCAAGTTTACCAGCCAAGTCAATTACAAACAATGCTGTACCATATATGGGCCTTCAGTTTAACGTCCCAGGCATTGCTCAATACCCAGGCAGTGATTCATATGTAATTAACTTCTATGCTGACGCTGCTCAACATATTAGAGAGAAGTTTTTAGCTGTTGTAAATGATACATTCAACGACGCAACAAGTACAGGTAATTATTTCACACCAACACAAACAGCAGTCATCGATTTACTTCAGTTAGATAAGCAATTAAATAAGATCGCTAAATATCAGTTAGTTGGTGTTAGTATTAGAAATGTCGGTGCATTAACATATGATATTACTTCAACGGGTGAGATTCAAAACTTTGATGTTACAGTAGCTTACCATTACTGGAGAAAAACAGGCTAATACATAAGATAACGATTTAAACTTAACGCCGTATTTACTACGGCGTTTTTTATGATTAAATATTAGAATGGCAGGTGGTATATTAAATGCACTAGGTAACGCAACTACAGCTTTAGCAACTGTTGGTGGCATTAATCAACCTGGCACATTAGCAGCACCAAGCACAATTATATCAAACGTGGCTGTTCCAGGGATACCATTGATAAGTTTTAGAGATAACTTTATAGTATCAATGGAAACGTGGGTGGCTGCTATACCATTAAAATCACAATTTATAGTTATTATTGACCCATTCCCAGGGGATTTAAACCAAAAAGTTTTACAATCTTTAGAACCAGTTAGTAGGTATGATGGTAGTAAAAAAGGCTGGGCAATAGATAAAGCTTTAGCAACCACAACAAACTATTTCTTTCAAAATTTAGTTGGTTGTATATTTGCTGATGGTGTTAATATTCCCAATGATACTTTAACAGCAGGAACTGCTACAATAGAAAATAATAGGGGGTTTGTACAAGGTAGTATTTTACAAAACAGAGATGCGTTTTCTGGTAATAATTTAACAGTAAGATTTAGAGAAACAAATACATCATTTACAGATTCTGTAATGAGACCATGGGTTATTTTAGCCGCACACAAAGGTTTTGTGTGGCGTCATACAGATACAAACATTAAAACTAATATTACAGTTATACAATACGCTAAAACATACCAAAATGTTTCCCAAATACCGAGAAAAATATGGACATATTATGATTGCGTTCCGCTTTCAGTTGGAACACGTGATTTTGNCTATACTGAAGACANTNCAACGGAACATTATGACGTAANTTTCCTTTACAACTATTATACAATTCAAGATAATTTATACTTACCTCTACCAGAAATATTAAAAGCTCTTTCAAAAGGGCTCCCATCATTAAGANGACCTGTATGACATTTGATTTTTCCTATAATTGCAGTTTAGAGAAACAAATGCATCATTTGTTGATTTTGTTATGAGACCATGGTTAATTGCAGCAGCCCATGCAGGTTATGTTGCAAGACCACCAGGTGATGCGCTCAATATGAAATGCAATATTACTATATTACAGCTTACTCGTACAGCTCCTGGATTTCCTATTGCTGAGAGAAAAATCTGGCATTTTTATAATTGTGTACCGTTGAATTTAGCTACACGTAACCTATCATATGATGCAGAAGCAGTAGAGACATATGATGTTTCATTCATCTATGATCAATACGGCGTTGCAACCGGCATATGAGTTATCAATTCACCTACAACGTTACTTTAAATAACGGCAAATCATTTAAAATACGGGAGATCACATTTGCTGAATACAAAAATATTTGTAAAGCTATCTTTAATGAGGCTAATACCGGTGAGCTAAATAAAGTGTTTAATAGCATTTTAGCAAACTGTTTAGTTGAAGACAAACCGCTGAATTTACTCGAAAAGATAATAATCCTTTTGAATATAAGAGATTTAACGTTGGGTAAAGAAATAAAGATGACATATAATAATGCAACTATTAACCTTAACACAGGAATCTTAATCTCCCGTTTAGATATTGGTTATAGTCCGTTTGAATATGAGCATAACGGAATGATTTTAACATTTGGATTGCCAAGCAATTTTGTTATCACAAATAGTGATGCAATAAGATGTGTATGTGAAAGTCTGATACAAATCAAAAATGAAGACCAAATAATTCCCCTTGACGGATTAACTGAAGAAGAAAAGAGTAGAGTAATGGTACAATTTCCAGGGCTACCAATTGTAGATATTTTTAAGCAAATATTTGAACACTACAAAACGATTTCATTAAAATTTCCAATGATGGGCGATTTTGAGTTCAATTTATTTGATGCAACTTTTTTACACTTTTTTAAGTTCATTTTTGATGAAAAATTTGATTCAGTTTTAGAACTGGAGTACAATTTAAGAAAACATTTAAACTTTAACAGTGACGATTTCAAAAGTATACCTTATCCGGAAGCTAAAATTATGCTAAACAAACTTTCAACCGAAACGAAAGAGCAAGCAAAGAATGCAAACGGTGGTAATATGAACTTGCACGATTAAAATATTAGTATGAGTAAAAATTTCAATGATGTATTAGCAGAAATTAAAAAAATTAAGACAACCATACCGGTTTATGTGCCATCGCAAGGTAAAGAGATTGAGATTAAAGCCCTTACCCTTGCTCAGCAAAAGATTATCATTGAATCTTCAGTAGATACAAGCTTATCAGTCCTATTTTTCAATACGACATTCTGCAAAATCTTAGAGCAAAACTTGCCAGATAAGATTTCTAATTACGATACGGTAGACCGTGTAAATTTTGCGTTAGCCTTAAGAAAGCAACTAAAAGATACAGTAGAACTTGATGGCAACACATACAACATTAGCTCAATTCTAGAAGCAAACAAAAGAAAGAGTGCAAAGTTTGAGCCAACAGTTGTAGAATCAACAAATTTTAAGATTTACGTAAAGAAGCCTGATATTGAATATGATAACCGTATCAACAGCATTCTTCTACGTAAGTATAAAGACGAAAACATTAAAAGCAACAAGCTAAAAACCTTAATTAGCGATCTTTTTGCATACGAGATCTTCAAATTCATTGAAAAAATTGAAGTTCAAAGTAGCGGCAATCAAATTGACCTAAAATCTAATATCAATGAAGGTGTTGAAATGATTGAAGCTATTGATGGTAAAGAATTTGTTAATGTCGTTAAGCAAATTAACATTCTTAGAGATATAGAGAAAGAATTCACCAAAATTCCTGATACAAACCTTTACATAGATATCGTCCCTGACTTTTTTGTCGTCTAAGTTCGCCATTAAATATTTAAATGGCAGAAACTAATATTCAGACTCTAGAGCAAGCTATCATGCTGCTCTCTAAGGTTTCGTCTAAATTGGCTGATAAGGTAGATGATTCTAAAAAAGCTAAAAAGGGCGAAAAGAAAGAGACTTCTGTCGTTGAAAAGGTTACTAACGTTGATAAAACAAAAAAAGAAAAAAAGACTGATGATAACAAGGTAGTTAAACTTATTTCTGCGCTTGGCAAAGAGAAACAACAAGAAAAGCTTCAAGACCAACTAGAGGTGGTCAAAGAAGATCAAAAAGTAGTTATTACCAATTTTGGTAGAGAAGCTAAAACAAGCTTAAAAGAAGCTTTTGGAATGGGCGATAAAGAAGAAAAACCAACATCAGAGCCAGATAAGAAAGAAGGTGGTAGCTGGTTAACAAAATTAATCGGGCCAGGTTTAGCAGTTTTAGGTGCTGTTGGTGGCTTTATTGCAAGCTTACTCAAAGGTGGTTGGGGCGAAATATTAGTAGATTTTAAGAAGGGTAATTTTAAGGACGCTTTCCAAAAAATGCTCGGCAAAATATACGATATTTTCCGTCCAATAATACACTCTTTACCAATCATTGGACCAATGTTCTCTTTTTGGGATGCATTTAAAGCGTTCAATTCAGGAGACGTACCAGAAGGTATTAATAATTTAGCACAAGGTATTATTGGATTGGTTCCTTTTTTACCAACTCCACTTAAAGCAGCTATATTTGGAGGTCTCGATATTGTCACTCAGTTATTAGAACCGAGAGATAAAGAAGGTAATGTAGAAAAGACTGGTCCAAAAGGTGCCGGCGGCAATATTATGGCCGCTGCATTAAAGTCAATTGGCAAAATTTTCAGTAAAGGATTTTTAAAAAGATTACCCGTAATTGGCGCTCTATTTAACTTTTACGATGCTTATATCGATTTTAAAGCAGGTGGAGCTGCTGGTATAACAAAAGGTATTCTTGACGTTGTTGCTGGTATAGCTTCATTTATACCTGGTTGGGGTACAGCAATAAGCATCGGCGTTGATATTTTAAATGCATTCTTATTTAAAACCGAAACAACGACAGATGCTAACGGTGTAAAGAAAACAACCGTAAACACGAGAGATTGGGTTGGTAAGTTTGCAAGTTGGATTAAACCAAAGCTACATTATATTCCTATCATAGGACCAATCATGTATGCATATGATGCCTATAAAGCATTTAAAGGTGGTGATTGGGTTGGTGGTTTAATTGCAACTGGTCAAAGTATCGTTGGAATGGTCGGTGGTCCTTTAGTTGGTGGTGCTCTCAATATTGGTATTAATATGTTGAGAAACTTATTCTTAACTACCGAGACAAAAACAGATGAGAGTGGCAATGTAAGCACTAAAACCGTAACAAATAGCTTTTTCAAGACTCTAAAAGATAAAATTCTTAGAGCAATCGTTAGCTGGCTACCTGAATCTATTTTAGGTGTTGGTATTAGATCTAGAGTTGCTAAGATGCTCGGTGTTGATATGGGTACAATTAATGATGAACCGCAACAAGCACCTAAAGACCAACAATTACCTCAAAAATCTGATCAGCAAACAGATGCACCAACACAACCGGTAGGTGATTTTATACAAGCACCTGATGGTAAAATAATACAACCACACGCTGACGATACTATATATGCAATGAAACAAGGTGGTCCTCTTGATAACTATTTTAACAACAACATAAAAATTGCTACTGAGAATGTTGCAATGTTAAAAAATTTAAGTGGTATAATGAAAAAGCAAATTGACATTTTAAATTCAGTTAATAACCACTTAGCTGGTATTAAAGATAATACTGAAACACCACCCCAAACAAATATTTTCAAACCTTCTTATTCTAATAACAATTACGGTATGACTAACTCTTTAAGGTTAGCCCAAGGAGTAGCATAAAATTAAATATATAAAATGGCTAATACAAATCCATTAACCAATACAGCTCAACAAAAAGCAACTGTAAGCCCATTCATTGTAAATGGATCTTCATTAGAGTATTATAACGCTGCTACCCCTCTTTGGAAATTATCACAACCAACAGACACAAATTCACTACCCATTTTAGTAAGAAATACAAACGTTAGTAATACAGCAAATGGATCCACCCAAACCACCAGTACAACAAATCAAGGTATAGGAATTGTTAAAAATTATGGAGGGGTTAATGTAGCAGTTACCGCTAACGAAGCTATAAATGTAGTTAATGATTTTGACTGGACAGTATCTTTAGGTAAAACACCAAGCACAAATAGTAGAATAGATGTACCAGTTATTACTCTTGCTGAATATAGATTATTAATGAACAGCAACATTATTAATCTTGCAAATTCTATTTATGCTTCTACTCAGAATTTTAATAAAATAACCAAC
>Ga0031655_10001637_pt1 | contig 13294 bp, 9 predicted proteins | sample FrelakmetHBP12HB_FD_55187 | JGI IMG/M metagenome (GOLD analysis project Ga0031655, IMG submission 55187) | Freshwater lake sediment microbial communities from the University of Notre Dame, USA, for methane emissions studies -HBP12 HB | ecosystem: Environmental > Aquatic > Freshwater > Lake >... | reverse complement strand
ATCGCCACCCCTACTGATTACCGTTACGCTGTCTTGACCTTCCTGGCTGGAACCGGGTTGGGTTATTTCCTCGAGGTGTGGGGCACCACACGTCAGTGTTGGACATATTACACTTTCCAGACGCCGCCCTTCTTCGCTGTTCTGGCACACGGAATGGCAGCGGTCGCCTTCTGGCGGGCGGGGCTGGTGGTTAGGTTGGTTTGGGGAAAGCTGGTTTATTGGCTGCGCATCAGGCCAGGAGTTGTTTCAGGCCCTGAAGTTAACACCAGGTTTAGTAAGACCATCAAATAATGATGGTCTTACTAAACCTGGTGTGTAAATTATGATTGTTATGGGTTCACTACTTTGAAGTGAACCAGCGTCCCGTTCCCGGCATCTGTCACCCACACGCCGCCGGAGCCATCCGAGGCGATACCGCTAGGCATGAGGAAAGTGCCCGCCGAGCAGCCATCCCAAACCTTCACCGGCTGACCATCCGGGGAGAAGGTGATCACCCGGCACATTTCCGGGTCAGTGACCGATACATTTCCGGTTGTATCTATCGTGATGAATGGTTTGTTTTCTGCAGATTGCCCATTCCACCCGTTCACCGGCCATTCGGTGGTGGCAGTATAAACCTGCCCGCTTTGATCGGGGGTGAAAACCTGGACGCGCTGGTTCCAGGTATCGGTAACATATACATTCCCAGCCGCATCCAGGGCGATTGCCACCGGCTCATCCAACTGGCCGGTGTCCATCCCCGCTGAACCAAACTGGGTGATGGGTTCCCCATTCGGTCCGAAAACGACGATGCGTTTGTTGCCNGTATCAGCTACGAAGACCCGCCCTTTTGCATCGACAGCTATGCCGCGCGGACCATAGAAGGCATCCGGTGTATCGCCCTGTCCGAAATACCCCCACATACTCACGAACTGCCCATCTGCAGTAAATTTCTGAATACGATGGTTCCAGGTATCCGCCACATAAACGCTGCCATCCGGNCCCACCGCTATACCCCAGGGTTCATCGAATGTTCCACCGGGAGCCGCCCCGGNTGCAATNCTGGCAAACGTGCCCCACACCTGGAGCACCTGACCGCTCGGGCTNAGGTGTTGGATGCGGTGATTCATCGAATCAGCCACGTANAGGCTGCCATCCGCTGCGACAGCCACCTCCCGCGGTGACTGGAATTGACCTGGCTCGCTGCCTGCTGNGCCCAGCACCTGGTCCGGAGCGACAGGAACTGTGATGGCTGCATACGGATCCACAGGAATGGTTATCGTCTGGGCCTGGGCGCCATACGGCCAGAGTAGCGCGCCTATATCCTTGCGAATATAGTAATGCATCCGGTTGGAGACACCCCAATCGGTCAGGGTGTAGGAAGTGCTGTTCCTGAGTGCAGCCCACTGGGTAAAATCGTCGTTCAACCAGATTTGCAGGACAGCACTGCGAATTTGAGCGCCTGTAATTACAGGATTGGCATCCGGCTCGCCGATGAAAAACGGCTGGATATGCTTCCAGGCGTATTCAATATAATCCGTTATCGTCATCGGCGGGATCGGGGTGCCGCTGGCAGCATATTGTTTCTGCAGGGCGGCATTGCGTTCGGAATCGATTGTGCTCCACTTAATATTAAAATAATCCATATTAGGCCACCACAAGCGGATGGCCGAGAATTCATCATAGTTCTGCCTGACAACAGGCGCAAGTTTGGTCAAGTTCTCATCCCCCACAGTGATCACCACCGCCCTTTGCAGGTCACGGGTCGGGTTCACATCATAGTCGATCTTATTTGCGAAATCGCGCATGTACCACCAGTAGGGGTAGCGCACGTTGTTATCGTAAGCCACTACCATATCCGTCGCTGAACCGGTGGTGCGAATGGACATTTCCTCGATCTGGCTGAGCAATTCCTTTGGAGCCGGGGCTCCATGGGCATAAACCAGATATTCGGTGGGGCCATCATAATTGATATAAGCGGCTCGGAATGCATCCCGCCCGGTCAGCAGCGCCAGGAAGCCGAAGAGGATAAATGCAGTCACCCGGGCATAGTTCCGGGCGCTCCACGCGACCACCTTACCCCATGGCACGGTCTCGACCAACCAGCCGATCGCCCAGCCTGTCGATAGGATCATTGGCAGGGCGATGTGGATGGTCAGCCAGGGCATCTTCTCCCCCGCATATGTAAATACCGCCAGGCTGCTGACCGACCAGAACACCAACAGTGCCGCCACCGGGACCGGGTGTTGGTCGCTGTCCGGCTGGATCCGGGTGAAGGGCTGTCCCGGCTGGGTCTGCCATAAATGTGCAAATGAGGCGATTCCCGCCGCCAGGATAGTCCCCAGCGCTGGCAGGAATTCATACATGGGGATCAATAACAACGCATAATAGTACAGAGGCTGGCTGCCCCTCTGCACCGCCTGTTGTTCGATCCAGTAACTGAGTGCCCCAACCAGCCCGCCCACGAGTCCTTGCGGGTTCGTGAAAAAGGTGGTGTACAGCACAACAAAGGGGACAAAGAACAATGCTGCGTGAAACAGCCACTTGCGCCCAAACCAAAAAAGACCCAGGGCAATGCCTATTGCACCCAGCACACTTGCCACTATCGTCACTCGCAAAACGCCGGTGGATGTGTAATCCAGGGCGGTATATCCCAATAATTGGATCGGGAGCGCACTCAACAACGGCAGGAGGAACGTGACCAACAGGATCAGCATATCGGCCGAACGCTCCGCCTTTATCCCTGCCCATCCCAGGCCCCGCACCATTTCCACTCCCGACCAGACCAGCGTCCCGGCACCACCCGCCAATAGCAAACTTACCAGGGTGATCATTATACGGGTTTGCTCCACGGGGGTATCGGCAGCCGGTTTGTGGGTTAGATAGAATCCGGCCCCAGACGCTACCAGCACAATGGTCAATGCAAGGCCGAGCAGGAAATTTGCCCGCCGTCTTGGCTGGATCCACTGGCGACGGGAGATCCGGTCGATAAAGTAAGCCGCCAGGAAGAGGCACTCCTCGGCGGCAAATATATAGGAAGTGGCTTTGTCGGTGAAATGCAGCATATTAACTGCTGTAAACAGCAATAAAGCCCAGGTTTCACCGCGTTCGAGATAGCGCAGGATGGCATACAATATTAAAATACCCCATAGAACAATGTATGATTCGTTCCTGGCATATCGTGCGTAAAAGAGCATAAGCGGCGAGATGATGATCAGTGCCCCTGCCACCAGCGCCCCTGTCCGACCCAGGTAACGCCGAAACGCAAATAGGGCCACCCCGATCGTGACTATACTAAGCAGCGCAGCCGGGATNCGGCCGGTGAAGTCGTTTTCGCCAAAAAGNGCAAAAGAGAGAGCCATCATGTGGAATTGCAGTGGCCCGTGGCTCATCGGGTCGTACTGGTAGCCTGTGCCTGAATACAGGCTGTTGGACGGAACNAAGTGATTGTTTTCGTCGTGGCTGATAACGCGTGCCCCCAGGTCATAAAACCGCGAGACTAGGGNGACTGCCAGTAGCAGGACCACCAGCAGGGTCTCCAGGTTGAGCGGAAACCACCGTTTGAGCGGTATATCGAGGNCGGAAGATTTTTCAGGGTNGGGGATCATCTCCGCNATTGTACCAAACCTTAANGCGGGCTGGGGAACCTTTCAAGGTTNTATATTTGCTTATCAAATTCCCCNNCTTCCTAAAAAAAATAAGGCGTCCCTATCTATGATTACTCTTTCCACCTGGCATACACCGCCTGGGAGAGCAGTCTTCCGGCACTCTTTTCCTCNGTGACCAATTCCCCACACTCCAGCTTTCCGCCNTAATTTTTCATTATCTCCCCCAGTACGGAATAGGCATGCAGGGCTGAAAGTTTGACCGCGTATATCGTCAGCAAAACGAACAGAGGCTGGTCACTCAACACCCGCTGGCAGGCTTTTAGTAACTCAGGCAGGGATTTGTAGACTTCCCACACTTCTCCTTTTGGCCCGCGCCCAAATTTGGGTGGGTCGAGTACGATTCCGTCATATTTTGCGCCCCGACGGCCCTCCCGTTCGACAAATTTTAGCGCATCGTCCACGATCCAGCGCACGGGTTTTTCCCCTAGTTTTGATAAGGCTTGATTCTCCCGTGCCCAACTTACGGATTTCTTCGAAGCGTCCACATGCGTGACCTTTGCCCCGGTCGCTGCCGCTGTTAGTGTAGCCAGTCCGGTATAACCGAATAGGTTGAGCACATTAGCCGGAGGTCCTGCAGGGTTGGATGGTGGATGGTTTTTATGGATTAGGTTCGCCATCCAATCCCATTGGACCGCGCACTCCGGAAAGACACCCAGGTGCCGACCCGGTGTGGTCATCACCGAGAAACAAAGTTCTTCTCCTCCTGAGTCCCTTTTCCCGTTGATCGGATACCCCATTTCCCACTTTCCGGGAATTTTTTTGGCATACTGCCAATGGCCGCCGCTCTCCTCTCCGGATGGCAGGAAGAAGGCATGAGCCTCTTGCCATTTTTCTGCAGGCAGGGACTTCCTCCACAACGCCTGCACTTCCGGTCGGACAAAGGTGTAGGAGCCGAAGCGCTCCAATTTTTGACCATCTCCGCTGTCGAGGAGTTCGTAGTCCGTCCAGTTTGTAGAGAATTGGAGATCAATTTTTGGTTGCATAAGGAACGTCATGGATAAACTGTACGTTTAAATGCATGATAGGTATCTGTAAAGTGAGAATATTGTTATTGGTCATTAATACTACTTGTAATCCACATCAAAGATGTGCTAAAATGAGNATGTCCGTGGGACAAAGTGGGACGAAGTGGGATGCCGGTTACCCCGGCATTCGGGTTTAATTGAGGACTTAGAACTAATGTTCCTAAATCAATATCAGCATTCCTTTGATGATAAAGGCCGTCTGACAATCCCGGCAAAGTTCCGGGAGCTTCCAGAAGATGGCGCTGTTGTCGTCCAAGGTCTGGATCGAAATCTTATGGTATTGCCTCCCGCGGTTTTTCAAGTTCTCTATGATCGTCTACTGGCGATGAACCTGGCTGATCCCACTGCCCGTTTGTTGCGCCGCATCATTCTTGGTAATGCACTGCAAGTGTCGCCCGACGGTGCCGGTCGCATCCTGCTCTCGCAGAACCTAAAAAATTACGCTGAATTAAAAACCGATGTCGTNTTCGTCGGCCAGGGTGATTATTTTGAGGTCTGGTCCCCTGAACTTTGGAATGAACAGGAAGTCCAGGTTAATGATGCCCAAACCAATGCTCAACGCTTCGCCGCGCTTGATCTCAAGACCCGTTGAGATGTTCCAGTCGCACCAACCAGTACTTTACCAGGAAATTATACACTTTTTACGCCCGAAAAGCGGAGGATTCTACGTGGATGGCACACTCGGTGCGGGTGGCCACGCCGCCGGTTTGCTCGCCGAAAGCGAGCCCGGAGGCCGGCTGCTTGGCTTGGATGTGGACCCTCAGGCACTTGCCCTGGCTCAACAGAAGCTCGCTCCCTTCGGGGAGCGTGCATGGTTAAAGAGAGCCTCTTATACCAGTCTCCCTGGGNAATTAGCTGAACTCGGCTGGGACTCAGTGGACGGNATTCTGCTCGACTTGGGTGCATCTTCCATGCANTTCGACAAGCCCGAACGCGGCTTCTCATTCCTGTCCGATGGCCCGCTGGATATGCGCTTCGACCCTTCGAACCCGCTGACCGCAGCCGAGATCGTCAACTCGTGGGCAGAGGACGACCTGGCGGACATCATCTTCCGCTTTGGAGAGGAACATGGCTCCCGTCGCATTGCCCGGGCTATCGTCGCCGCCAGACCGATTGACAGCACCAGACAACTGGCGGGTGTCATCGAGCGGGTCCAGCACCGGCACGGTCCTCACCACCCTGCCACGCAGACTTTCCAGGCCCTGCGCATTGCCGTCAATAACGAACTGGAATCCGTGGAAAACGTCCTGCCAATGGCAGTACAGGCTCTCAATCCGGGCGGTCGGCTGGCGGTTATCTCGTTCCATTCGCTGGAAGACCGGCTCGTCAAGGAATATTTTCGGCGGGAGAGTAAAGATTGTATTTGCCCGCCCAATCAGCCGGTCTGCACTTGCGGTCATAAAGCAAGTGTCAAGGAAATCACCCGCCGTCCTGTCATCCCTTCGGAGGCGGAGATCAACCAGAACTCCCGCGCTCGCAGCGCCAAGCTGCGCGTCGCTGAGAAATTGTAAGTAAGCCAATGGGTGTTGGCTCAGAACGGAGGTGCAGCGTCACCTACATCATCAGTTAGTTATTGGAATTGGAGTATATGAACAACGTTACTCAAATCGTCCAAAAAGTTCATCAGGCCCCATGGCGTGTTCAACGCCAATGGGTTGTTCTGTTTCTACTTGGCTTGGTAGTCATCGCCATGGTGGCCGGGGTTTACCTGAACGTCACGGTCCGGGCCACCCTGGCTGGGCGCGAAATCCAATCGCTGCTCAATCCATCTTTGATCAACCTGAATCCTGACTTACAACCCAATTCGATCGCTACCAATCAGTGCATCAACTCTGAGCTGGAGATGCAGTTGGCTGATTTGACTTCTGTTAAATCCATGGCTCAACGGGCTGAGGCCATGGGTTTCCAACCTGCTTCTCCGGATGACACGATCTTTGTGGCTGTCCCGGGGTACGTGGAACAATCAGGCGTGGACCTTTCCACCCCGGGTTCGAATCACACAGCCGCTCCCGCCATTCTCCCGGAATATACCGAATCCTGGTTTGATTATTTCCTGAATCAACAATCTTCTAGCACCTCCACCGGGGGTCAGCCATGAAACGCCTGCTAAATGGGTGGCGTTATTTGACCATTGCTGCCATCATGGTTTTGTTGGGCGTTGGTATCCTGACCCAGATCATCCGTGTCCAGGGCAGCCCGGAGGTTGCCGGGGTCATTGATCAGGGCAACCTTATCTGGAAAGATTTTTACCCCCCGCGTGGGGAAATTTATGACCGCAATGGCAACCTGCTGGCTGGGAATCAGACGGTTTACGAAATCGATCTCGACCTCACCGCCAACCCGGACATGCCCACCATCAAGCTCGCCCTCCAGATGTCTGGGATCGACCTTAACGAAGTTGATTACCGAATTTCCCAGGAACCTCCCACAGCCAAGTACATCACTCTGGCCGATTTCGTTTCTGCCGATAAAGCTCAGCTCTTGATTAACCTCCAGAAAAAAGCCCATGGTGACACCAAAGGGCTGAGTCTGGACGCTATTTACTTCAAGGCCCATTTTGCCCGCAGTTATCCGGAGAATGATCTGGCCTCCAATGTGCTCGGATTCGTAACCCAGGACAATCATGGTTACATGGGCGTCGAAGAAAAATATGACAATATCCTGGCCGGCATCCCCGTCCGACTATTGGTCCCAGCCGATCCAAGGCGAGTCACAGAATACCCCAATATTCCTCCCGGTCAAACCATCATCCTGACCATTGATCGCGAAATTCAGGCCTCGATTGAACAGATCCTGGATCAGGCATTGACTAGTACTGGTTCCTCCTCTGGAACGATTGTCATAATGGACCCACGCACTGGGGATATCCTGGCGATGTCTTCCACGCCTCGTATGAACCTGAACGATTATCAGAGCATCAGTACAGTCTTCCCTGGCGAAACTCCCTTCAACCGGGCTATTAGTCAGGCCTACGAACCCGGTTCGGTTTTTAAAATCCTGACCATGTCTGGCGCCCTGGATAGCAGTACCGTCAAGCCCGACACTGTTTATTTCGACCCTGGCTATATAGTGGTCGGAGGTCATCGCATCGAAGACTGGAACGGACTGCCCTGGGGTTACCAGGATATGACCGGTTGTCTGGCAAATTCTCTCAACGTTTGCCTGGCACATATTTCCGGTCTGATGGGAAATGACCTCTTTTACTCTTACATACAGCGCTTTGGGATTGGTCATGCCACCGGTATTGACTTGGCCCAGGAAGCGACTGGTCATTTAAAACTCCCCGGCGACAGCGACTGGTATCCGGTGGATCTAGGTACCAACGCCTTCGGTCAGGGTGTTTCCGTGACCCCTATTCAAATGGTCATGGCCGCTTCAGCTCTCGCCAATGACGGCAAGATGGTCTATCCTCATGTGCTCTATGCCCAGATCCAGGACGGCAAACAGATTGACACAAAAACCCAGATCGTTGGCACGCCGATTTCTGCTGATACTGCCCACACGATAAGCAACATGCTGGCCAATGCCCTGGAGTCTGAATCTTCCGACGCAATAGTACCCGGCTATCGCATTGCCGGAAAGACCGGCACGGCTCAGATTCCTCTCCCTACCGGAGGGTACGATCCCGACAATATTAACGCTTCCTTTATCGGTTGGGGCCCGGTGGACGACCCTCGCTTCATCGTCTATGTCTGGCTTGAAAAACCACAAAGCAACAAGGCTGCCTCGGTGGTAGCCGCTCCAATTTTCAAACAAGTCGTCGAGAAGCTGATCGTCTTGATGAACATTCCACCCGATGCCACCCGCATTCAGATGACCGGAAGATAGAGTGCCATGTTAATCCTGGCTGATGCCATCGAAGCTCTGACTAAAACACGCCCTCCACAGGCCACAACGGTCATTACCGAAGCGGCGATTGACTCGCGCCAGGTCATCCCCGGCTCGTTGTTCGTCGCCATTCCGGGTGAGCGCGTGGATGGTCACGATTTTATAGCCGACGCTTTTCAGCGCGGGGCTTCGTATGTGTTAATCCAGAAGGATGTTCCCGAAGATTACAACACCCTCGACCTTCGTTCTGCGTCCGGAGTGGTTGACCTCCCCCAATCTTTCGATCCACCCATCTGTTTGCGTGTTGAGAACAGTCTGGCAGCACTCCAGCAAATAGCTCGCTTCTGGCGTCGCAAACTGAACCTGCGCGTGGTCGCAGTAACCGGCAGTGTGGGAAAATCAACCACAAAAGAAGTTATTGCCGAAGTGCTCGACCAGCGTTACCGCACGCTGAAAAGTCCCGGCAACATGAATAACGAGATCGGCCTGCCCCTAACCATCCTGAAACTCGGCAGCGGTTACGAGCGTGCTGTACTTGAAATGGGTTTCTATGTTCCTGGGGAGATAGCTTTCCTGTGCGAGATTGCCCAGCCGGTGATAGGTGTGGTGACCAATATCGGTACCGTGCACGCCGAGCGGGCTGGGTCACAGAAGGCTATCTTTCGTGGAAAATCCGAACTGGTGCAGGCGCTCCCATCCGATGGTGTGGCGATCTTGAACCTTGACGACCAGCTTGTAAAAAAAATGGCTGATTTCACCCATGCCCGTGTCTTCTTTTATGGACTCGATCCTTCTGCTGATCTGTGGGCCGACGAAGTGGAAGGCCTCGGCTTGGAGGGTATCCGCTTCAGCCTTCATTATCAACACGAGACTCTTCATGTGCGCGTCCCGATGATTGGATTGCACTCTGTCCATACTGCATTACGCGCAGCCGCAGTAGGCCTGGTCGATGGGTTAACCTGGAAGCAGATCCTGGATGGCTTGCGCCAGGGTCACTCTCAACTTCGTTTGTCGGTCGTGCGGACGGAGAGCGGAGCATTACTGCTTGATGATACCTATAATGCTTCACCCGAGTCAATGTTGGCCGCTATAAACCTGCTGGCTCAACTGGGAGGCCGTAAGGTGGCTGTGCTGGGTGATATGCTGGAACTTGGCCCATACGAGAAGCAGGGACATGAGATGGTGGGGGTACGCGTCGCTGAAGTGGCTGATGAGCTGATAACGGTTGGCCCTCGCGGGCATTTGATCGCCTCCGCTGCAGCTAGATCTGGGCTGGAATCCAAAAAAATCGTTGAGTTCGAGGATTCCGACGAAGCAATCGCCCACCTCCGCAAGTCTCTGACTAAAGATGACGTGGTTCTGGTCAAAGGCTCACATGCTGTTCGCATGGACCTCGTTGCAGCAGCTCTGGAGGTCCCTGAATGAACGATGCATCTCTGGCACTCAGTCTTGCTGGATTGGCATTCATGATGACCGTCATTTGGGGTGGCCCATTGCTGCGCATCATGCAGCATTTCAAAATGGGTAAACAGATCCGCGTGGAAGAGCCAGGTAAGCATTTCCTCAAAATGGGCACACCAACCATGGGTGGTTTAATGATCATCCTGCCGGTCGCCTTGATCACCGTGATGCTGAATGCCGCCAGCCTGATTGGCATGAAAGTGCTTGGCAAGTCGGTATTGGTGCCTCTGGCCGCGATGCTGGGGTTTGGCCTTTTGGGTGCCTTCGACGATTGGCAGGGGATCCACGGCAAACGCAAAGGGGAGGGGATGCGCATCCGCACCAAGCTTGTTGCCCAGGTTGTATTGGCACTAGTGCTTGCCGGGGTTCTCCGATACATATTGGATGTGCCCGATCTTTTTATCCCGGGGATTCATTTTGAGATCGAATTGGGCTGGTTTTATATCCCCCTTGCGGGATTTGTAATCGTTGCCATGTCGAACGCGGTCAACTTTACTGACGGATTGGATGGCCTGGCCGGACTGATCTCAGCCACTATTTTTGCCGCTTATGGCGGAATTGCTCTTATGCAGGGACAAGTTTTCGTCGGTCGTTTTTGTTTCACCATGGTTGGGGCGCTCTTTGGCTTCTTGTGGTTCAATGTTCACCCTGCCCAGTTGTTCATGGGTGACACCGGTGCACTTTCGCTGGGTGCCACTATTGCTGTGATCGCCTTGATGACCGGTCAGTGGGCCATCCTCCCCATCATCGCCATCATCCCGGTCAGCGAAGCGTTGTCTGACGTGATCCAGATCGCTTATTTTAGAATTACCCATGGACGTCGATTTTTCAAAATGGCACCGCTTCATTTGCATTATGAATTACTTGGCTGGTCAGAGATGCAGATAGTCCAGCGCTTTTGGTTGATCGGTCTGCTGGCCGCCATGTTGGGTATTGGATTGGTAATGGTGTAAAAACGTGAAAACGGACTGGAATGGAAAACGCGTGACCATTATCGGAGGCGCCCGCCAGGGACAGGCAGCTGCGCGCTGGCTGGGACGTCACGGTGCGAAGGTGACAGTGAACGACCGGCGCACTCCCGAGCAAATGGCTTCCGCTCGTTCCGCCCTGGCTGAAATAAAGGTGAAATGGGTATTGGGCAGCCATCCCGTTGAAATCCTTGATTCTACAGATATCGTCTGTATTTCCGGTGGTGTGCCTTTGGATAACCCGATCGTAGCCGAAGCGACCCGGCGAGGCATCCTGCTCACAAATGACACCCAAATTTTCATGGAAGTCGTCCCGTGTAAAACGATTGGAATTACTGGGTCTGCCGGAAAAACGACTACCACCACGCTGGTCGGACAGATGGCTCGGACCGCATACGGCAGTAAGGCTTTTGTTGGCGGAAACGTCGGCGACCCTCTACTCAACTATGTGGATGAGATGGTCCCGGATGATTTGGCTATTTTGGAAATTTCCAGCTTCCAATTGGAGCAGATGACAACTTCACCCAACGTTGCTGCTGTTTTGAATATCACACCCAATCACCTGGATCGGCATGGCACGATGCAAGACTATACAGCCACCAAGCAGCGTATTCTGGATTATCAGGGAAAACAGGATGTAGCCGTGCTTGGCCGTGAAGACCCCGGCTCATGGAACCTGGGCAATAAGGTGGTCGGGCGATTGGTTTCCTTTGGGTTTGGTCCTATCCCGGGCGGACAGGATGGCAGTTTCATCGCGGATGGCATCCTCCACTTGTGCGAACGGGGGGTGGAAATTCCCCTCCTGCACCGTGACCAGATCCAATTGCGCGGCGATCATAATGTAATGAATGTCCTGGCTGCCTTCGCCATTGGTTACGCTGCAGGCCTGCCGTTGGATGCCATGCTGACAGCTGTCGAGGAGTTCCGGGGTGTGGCCCACCGCCTTGAATTTGTCCGTGAATGGAACGGTGCCAAGTGGTACAACGACTCCATTGCCACCGCACCTGAACGGACGATGGCCGCTATTCGGTCTTTCGACGAACCGATCGTCTTGTTGCTGGGCGGGCGTGATAAAAAACTGCCTTGGGACAGCCTGGTGGACCTGATCCGTGAACGGGTGGATCATGTGGTTCTCTTTGGCGAGGCGGCGGAGTTGATTAGCACGTCTCTTGGGACACCAGTAGACGCCGCCGCCCATATACGTTGAGCCGCTGCAAAGGTCTGGAGGAAGCCGTCCAGATTGCCTCCCGCTTGGCGATGCCGGGTAATGTTGTCCTGCTTTCACCGGGTGGTACCAGTTTTGACCAATTCAGCGACTTCGAAGAACGTGGAGAGGCTTTTCGAAAATGGGTATTGGAACTTTTGTAAACCGATCAACTAAATCCGCTGCCCTGTCTGCGCGCCGCACTCGTGCTTCCAATGGCGATTTGATTCTGGTAGCCGCTGTTATTGCCTTGGGCATCTTTGGCTTGCTGATGTTGTATTCGGCCAGTACCGATTTTTCCCTGCAAACTTATGGCTCCGCCTTTCACATCTTTGATAAACAGGTTTATTGCCTGGTGGCTGGTATCTTCGTGGTAATTTTATTATCCCGTTTTGATTACCACCATTATCAAAAACTTGCTTTACCACTGATGGTATTAACGATAATCCTGCTCATCGCTGTTCTGATTAACAACGAGGTACGCAATAACGCAGTGCGAACCTTCTTCAATGGTTCAGTCCAACCCTCTGAATTGGCGAAAGTATCAATCATCATCTATCTGTCTGTTTGGCTCTACAGTAAACGCGATTATATGCATGATATCCAATTGGGACTGATCCCGTTGGCTGTCATTTTGGGAGCGATTGGTGGTTTGATTGTCGTTCAACCGGACCTTAGTGCTGCCATTACCATCCTGCTTCTTGGTGGCCTGCTATTTTTCCTGGCAGGGGGTGATCTGCGTCAGATTGTTCTCTTTTGCTTTGTCGCCCTCGTGGCCGGCTTCTTGGTGATCCAGCTCAGTCATACCGGTACTGGAAAGAGTCGTATCAGTTCATATATCGCCGGATTGAAGGATCCATTGAATTCTAGCGATCATGTTCTATGGTCGTTGGAAGCCATTTACAAAGGTGGTTGGTTTGGCGTTGGAATCGGCCAGGCTACTACAAAACTGATTGGGCTTCCATTTGCCGCCACCGACAGCATCTTTGCCGTGATCGTCGAGGAGCTAGGGTTGTTCGGTGCATTTGGGTTGATCAGCCTGTATGCTATCCTGGCATGGCGGGGCCTGAAGATTGCAAGCCGGGCACCCGATTCGCTTGGGTCTGTTATGGCTGCTGGGTTGACTTTTTGGATCGTGATCGAAGCCGGCATAAACATGGC
>Ga0031655_10001624_pt1 | contig 13347 bp, 10 predicted proteins | sample FrelakmetHBP12HB_FD_55187 | JGI IMG/M metagenome (GOLD analysis project Ga0031655, IMG submission 55187) | Freshwater lake sediment microbial communities from the University of Notre Dame, USA, for methane emissions studies -HBP12 HB | ecosystem: Environmental > Aquatic > Freshwater > Lake >... | reverse complement strand
CAGATGAACAGCGCGCCCTGCTGAACGATCTGGAAACCTGCGCCTCGCCGCGCACCTGTCCGCACGGCAGGCCGACCATGATCCATTTGTCCGTGGATACATTGGAACGTCAATTTGGACGCAAGGGCGCGCGGTGATTTTTTAAACACAAATAACAATTAGGTACACCAAGATTTGGTACTTACAATTCAATGCCTTGGTTTCCAATATATTAATAGGTGTTTCCATGCAATCCCTCTGGCTCGAAAATCAGACCCTTTCCCTGCGCGACATGCCCCATCCCAATAAACCAGGCGAGGCGCTCATCCGCGTCCGGCTGGCAGGCATTTGCGGTACAGACCTCGAACTGGTGCGCGGTTACTATCCCTTCACCGGTGTGCCAGGCCATGAGTTCGTCGGTGAAGTTGTTGAAATACCCGACGCTTCGGCTGCGCTCAGCATGGCCTGGATTGGCAAGCGTGTTGTCGGTGAAATCAATGTGGTCTGCGGTGAGTGCGAGCAGTGCCGGAATAGCCGCCCCACCCACTGCGAGAAACGGACAGTGCTGGGCATCGCCGACCGGGATGGCGTTCACGCGGAATACACGTCCCTGCCGCTGACGAACCTGCACCTTGTCCCCGATTCGGTTACGGACGAAGCCGCAGTCTTCACCGAGCCTCTAGCCGCAGCGCTGGAGATCCAGGAACAGGTCCACCTTCAACCCACTGACCGCGTCCTGCTCATCGGTGCGGGGCGACTGGGGCAGCTCGTGGCCCAGACACTGGCGCTAACTGGATGTGATCTGCATGTGTCGGCGCGTCACCCATACCAAAAGGCCCTGCTGGGAGCGAGACAGATCCGGTTGATCTCAGAGGACGAGATACAACCACGACGCTGGGATGTGGTGGTGGAAGCCACAGGGTCGCCGTCCGGCTTCGAATTGGCTCGTCAGGCGATCCGTCCGCGCGGGACACTTGTGCTGAAGTCCACTTACCAGGGTGAGATGACCGTTAACTGGTCACCGTTCGTGGTGGATGAAATCACCATTGTCGGCTCACGCTGCGGCCCATTTACACCGGCGCTGCGGCTGCTGGAGNGNGGCNAAGTGGACCCAACNGTGCTCATTGCGGAGCGTCATCCGTTGAGCAGGGCGTTGGAGGCGTACGAAGACGCCAAAAAACCAGGGATGTTGAAGGTGTTGTTGGGATAAAAATCCGGTATGCAGGGCACTGCATCCCGGCTGGTATAGTCGCCCTTTGGCAGGTGGATGATGAAGACCACACCCTTGCCAGGTTTTGTTTCAACCTCGATACTGCCTCCATACTCGGAGACAATCTGCTTGCAAATCGAAAACCCCGCCCGGTGTCAAGGGCTGTATCCCCGGTAGCGTGCACCCGGTTGAATTTCTGAAGGAGATGAAGCGGGGACTTTTCAAGGATGCCCATCCCGGTACCACGGTGAGCATCCTATCCTGCTGACAGCGAAGCTGTCATTGCCCCAGAACCGTTCGAGCGTCGTCGGAGAGCACGGTGGAGACGGCCTAGGCTTCAGTAATATCGGCGGNGCAGATGATGCCGTTGAACTAAACCTTAAAATTGAGAGTTAAAACCAGATCACGAGAAATGGCAATCAGGCGCCGGCAGCCCTCGAGCCGTTTCTCAACACCACTTATTTTTTGAGTTGCTTTTCAAAGCCCAATATTTCCATTGCCAGATTGGTGAATTGCTGGGCCATNAGGCTGTCGGGACGGTTGGCAATAACTGTGGTTTTCATGCGAGTGGCGGCATAAATCAGTTCGGGTGCGGGAGTGATGGCAATCAGCGGGATCTGGCCGAGGAGTTCTTCAATTTGTGACATGTTGAGCTGGGTATCCGAGCGAATGCGGTTGACCACGATGGCGTGAATATTCTGCTTGCCTCCGGTCAGGTCAGCAAGATCGTGGATAAGCGCCTTGGAGTGAACAACCGAATTCGCCACCGGTTCCACAAGCACCAGAAGAGTATTGCAGGCAGGCAATAGTTTCTGGATCAGGGGTGTTAAACCGGCTCCCAGGTCGAGTACCAGGTAGGGGGTCAGGTAACTCATACGGTTGACCAATGCCTCCATGAGTGCCGGTGCGTTCATCAATAGTCCGTCTTTTGCCTGGACCGAGCCGAACAGCAGGCGCAGTCCGGTTTTATGGGTATGTAGTTTTTCCTGAATTTTCTGGCGGGTCATGTCTGACAGATTGGTGGACAGGAGTTCGGTCAGGACAGTGGGATTGTCTTCACCCATATCGGGACCGAGGGTGCCCATTCCAGGGCGCAGTTCCGCCACAATGACATCACCCTTGGTTGCTAAACTGAGGGCATCCCCCAAATTGACCGCTACCGTCGTGACCCCTTGTCCGCCGCTCGGTGCAAGTATGCCAACCGTCATCGAGCGTTTCTCCGCCGACAGCGGCGAGGTGGAGACTTTGCCTTTACTGGAACGAGCCAGCAGGGCTTTGACATGTGCACTTAGTTCGGTGGGGTGGGTTGGTTTGGTCAGGTAATCGTCCGCCCCGGCTTCGAAGCCGGTTACTTTGTCGTCCAGCTGCGTCTTGGCGGTGAACATCAGAATGGGAGTGCTGGCTGTCAGTGAGTTGGCACGCAGACGTCGGGAGACTTCGTAACCGTCCATCTCTGGCATCATCACGTCCAGGAGAATTAAGTCGGGATTTTCTGCTTCAGCCTGGGTAAGTCCCTGCTCGCCATTGGCAGCTGCGAAGATCTGGTACCCCTGTTTCTGAAGCATCAGGCCTACCAGCTTCAGGGTATCAACATCATCGTCAATGATCAGAATTTTTTCGGCCATAGGATATCCTTTGCAAACTTGAATAAAGTCTAGCATAAAGTGGCTGGAGAGGCAAGCGCGGCAACATGCAAATTGGGGAATCTCTATACAAGAACTNCTCCATGGCAGGTATTTGTAATCAAAAAACCGGTTTTACATCTAAGCCGGATTTCTGTTTACTGCTCCTTGCAGGCATTATTTGACTTTAGCGGCCAACATGTGAGCATAAAACGATGATTTTGGTTCAAATGCTTACGGAGTACCCTGTAGATTGGGATTTACGGTACAGGTTGTGTTCCACAATATAGTCATAAACCGCTGTTGGAAGAAAATAGCGGAAGGGGCGACCATCGGCAACGCGCTGGCGGATCTCATGGGCAGCAATATCGAGTAACGGAGCATCCACAAACCGGACTTTGGCTGTCAGGCCGGGGATGATTTTTTCGAGTGCAGGCAGGTCAATGGAATCACCCGGACGACGCATCACGCCGATNCACCGGAGTCCAGAGATCAGGTCTAGTGGACGGTGCCAGGTTGGGAGGTCGCGAAGAGAGTCGCCTCCCATTAAGTAGACCAGATCCGCAGCGGGGTTTTGTTCCGATATAATTTTCATCGTATCCAGCGCATAGTGCGGACCGGGACGGTCGATTTCGACGGTTGACAGCTCGAAGTGGTGATTGTCTGAAATGGCCAGTTTGACCATTGCCAGACGGTGTTCGAGCGGGGTGATCGGCTGGTCCTGCTTATGAGGCGGGTTGGGAGTCAATATCCAAAGCAAACGATCAAGGCCGAGTGAGAAGCGTGCCTCGGCAGACAGGATGAGATGACCGATATGGGGCGGGTCGAATGTACCACCGAAGAGCCCGATAAGCATTGGCATGACCGTAGTATATCATTACAAAAGTTCGATGTTGAATGGTTAGCCTCAGATTCTGCGAGTTAATCTAATTGGTATACAGCAAATCTTCATCNAATATTCATAATTGTTGATTATACTGTTATAGTCTATAAAACATTTTTCTAAGAATTCCATGGATAGAGGAATAGATATGGTGATATTGGCAGTTTATACCCCATCAACATCACCTGAAACCCCCGCAGCCAGTGTGATTCATAGAGAGAAAAAAAGGAGAATCAAATTATGAAAAAAGTATGGAAATGGATTATCGGTATCGTTCTGGGGCTTGTTGTTCTTGCAGTCCTGGTTGGCGTGGGATTCATGATCCGCAGCAATTTCCATGTCTATCGCGCCGAAGCCCAGGTTTCACGCGGCTTTTCTCAGCGCGGCCCTCAGATGATGCCTTATGGCGGATTTGAGCGTATGCGCGGTCCTGGTATGATGGGCTATGGCATGATGCCTTTCGGCGGTTTCTTCGGAGGGTTGCTCTGTCTCGGATTCCTGGCACTCGTCGTGCTGGGAATCGTCTGGCTGGTGACACGCCTGCGCACACCGAAGCCTGTTGATGTGCCAACTTCTGTGCCTGCTGCTATACCTACTGAAATGACTGCTGCAATGCCTGCTGCAATCGTCAACCCTTGCAAGAAGTGCGGCAGACCCATCCAGGATGACTGGAAAGTTTGCCCGTATTGCGGTAAAAAAGTATAACGAGCCATTAAATCCACCCAATCGAATATCGTAATGATCAGGCCTCCAAGGACTAACCCGGAGGCCTGATCTTTGTTGGCTAGGAAACATACCCTTAGAACGCGTGGAGTGATGTGATTCATGATAGACTCGCACAAGCTTATGAAGCCAAAACACTGCTTCGCCTTCAATTAACTTTGCCAGCATTGTGGTTGTTAATTGAAAAACCCGATAATNATTTATCACAGAGCACTTGGAAACCACAGAGATAGTTTGATTTTCACCATGTTCCCAGTGGTCCCTGTGATGAGGAATAACCATGACTGATTTCCGTTCCGGTTTTATCGCCATCCTTGGCAAACCCAATGTGGGCAAGTCCACGCTGGTCAATGCCTTGCTCGGCCAGAAAATAGCTGCCGTCTCTCCCCGCCCGCAGACCACACGCCGCCGTCAACTTGGCATCCTGACCAACGCCGAGGCNCAGCTCGTCTTTGTGGATACACCCGGAATCCATGCCCCGCGTAACAAACTTGGCCAGTTCTTCAACCAAGAAGCCGAGGAAGCCNTGGACGGCGTGGATATCATACTCTTCCTCGTAGATGTCAGCATCGAGCCGGACGAGGACGATCAGCGGATTGCCAGCCTGCTATTGTCAATGCGCCATAGACCAGACCTGATGGTGGGTCTCAACAAACTCGACCTCCTCCCGGCTGAAGCGTTGGAGACGCGTCGAGCTTCTTACCAGGCTTTGGTCCCAGAGACTCCGACGCTGGCTTTTTCGGCGACGAGTCGCACCGGGCTGGATGAATTAATCGCTGCGCTGACCACCCGTCTGCCGGTTCGTCCGCCAGAATTTCCCGAGGAGCAACTGACCGACCTCTTCGAACGCGAGATCGCGGCNGAATTGATCCGCGAAGCTGCGCTTATCTTCCTGCGTGATGAGGTCCCGCACGCCCTGGCCGTCCGCATGGATGAGTTCACTGAGCGCGGCGAAGAGGGTGCTTTCATCGCTGCCACCCTGTTCGTCGAGCGAGATTCCCAGAAAGGTATTGTCATCGGTGAAGGCGGGGCGATGCTAAAAAAGATTGGATCGGCGGCGCGTAAAGAAATCGAAACCATGAGCGGGCGAAAGGTCTATCTCGAACTGCGTGTCAAGCTCTCGAAAAACTGGCGTGACNATGAGGACGCCCTGNGCCGGTTTGGATATAAAATCAAGAAATAGCAGGGGCATTCTCCCCNTATTGAGACAAAGGAAACCATGCTGACGCTGCTCTTGTTCCTTGNTATACTGGTCGCCGCTGTGGCAGACTGGGTGGCTGTTGCCAAAGGCTGGAAGAAAATCGAATATATTGCCAAACCGATNACGATGGTATTCTTGTTCGGNTGCCTGGCGCTGGNTGGCGGCTTCAGTACAACGCCGCTGATGTTCTTCGGTCTGGGTATCTTTTTCTCTCTGGCNGGAGATATTTTCNTGATGATTTCCNATGCCAGCTTCTCGGATCGATGGTTTCTGCCGGGCTTGGCGGCTTTCTTGTTGGCGCACGTTGCCTATATCATTGGTCTGAACTTACCGCTCGGAGAACCATCACTATTATGGGCCATTGGTATCGGCGTTATCCTGGCTATGACGGCGGCGCGCCTCCTGCGGCGCATCCTCGCCGGGGTGCGTGAGAAGGGATTGCCGCGGCTGGTTTTTCCGGTGGTGGCGTATGGAACGGTCATTACGCTCATGCTATTGTCAGCCATCCTGACCATATACCGGGTCGACTGGAAAACCTCCGCCTCCGGGCTGGTGAGCGTCGGAGCCATTCTGTTCTATACCTCCGACATCATCCTGGCCTGGAACAAGTTTGTCAGGCCTATCAGGAACGGCCGAGTAATGAATATAGTTGCATATCACCTGGGGCAAATCGCGCTGATCATTGGAGCGCTCGTGCAATTTGGAAAGTAAAGAGGGATCTGACGAAGGATACTAATACCCATTATTGTTCCAGTTTACATGAAAATAAAAAGCCATCGCGGTTTGCGATGGCTTTCCGGTGATTGGACTGATTATAGTTTGCCAATATCCGAGAAGAAAGCCCTGGCATTGAGATGGCGCTCACGAGTGGCGATATACCAGGCGCGGATTATTTGTCCGTACATGCAGGCCTTCCAGTATGCCCCATACCAGAAACCGCGCTCGGAGCGCGCCTCACTGCTTGGATGCCAGACGCCCTTCATTATGACGACGCGTTTTCGATAGCTCTTCTGGTGGGCTGCCACGGTCAGGGCGACTTCGAAGCCGTAACCGACGGAGGCCTCACTCGAGATATATTTCAGCAGCTCAGCGCGCAGGCCGCGCTGACCTGTCAGGAAGGGAGTGATCCAGTGTGATAAATCGGTGCTGAAATGACCGCCCCGGAACAAGCCGAGAGTCATATCGGCGCGATGGTTGATGACGGGGTCCAGAAGGGCCTGGATGTGGTCTGGGGTCAGGTTCTTGAGATCAGCGTCCAAAAGAAGGAGGATTGGCGCGTTCGTGGCAGCCCAACCGCTGAAAATAGCCTGTCCCTTTCCGCTGTTCTTTTCATGTTGGATCACCCGGAATCGCTGATCCATCGAAGCTGCTGCCCGTAAAACTTCGACGGTTCTGTCTGACGAGCCATCATCAACAAGAATAACCTCGTCGAGAATGGCGGTGGCATGTAATACCTCGAGAACATCGGCAACGTTTATCTCTTCGTTGTAAGTCGGGATGATGGCGGCGATAAGAGGCTTGTTTTGGTGGTTATATTGTGAAGACATAGACATTCCTTCTCTCTGCCCTGAGTATACCATCTGAAAGTAGAAAAACATCAGACTGAAAGTCAGGGGGTGTCGAATGGCAAATTCATAAGTGCCTGACTTGATGAAGCGTATCAGAGTGTAACCCGCCTGCGATTATGAGTATAATTCGTCTATTCTTTATACCAATGGAGCCAGAATGACCCTGAAACCCACCGGCGCGGAAATCCGCCAGACCTTTATTGATTTTTTTGTTGAGCGCAAACACACATTTGTCCCGTCGGCTTCGCTCGTGCCGGGTGGTGATGCCACACTCTTATTTACGAATGCAGGCATGGTTCAGTTTAAAGACGTTTTCCTCGGCACGGATAAACGTCCCTACACCCGCGCGGTTGACGCGCAGAANGTCCTGCGCGTGGCCGGCAAGCACAATGACCTCGATGAAGTTGGCCGCGACGACAGCCACCACACATTCTTCGAAATGCTCGGCAACTGGTCATTTGGAGATTATTATAAAAAGGAAGCCATCGCCTGGGCATGGCAACTGCTGACCGAAGTCTGGGGCCTGCCACGAGACCGGCTTTACGCCACCTGTTTCAAAGACGATAAAGGCAACATTCCCATGGACGAGGAAGCCGCTGACATCTGGAAGCAGCAGCCCGGCTTCGACCCGTCACATGTACTATTCTTCGGGCGCAAGGAAAACTTCTGGGAAATGGCCGAGACCGGTCCCTGCGGGCCGTGTTCGGAGATCCACTTCGATCAGGGCGAGGAATATGATAACCTGGCTGGGAAACCACACAGGTGCGGCGTAAATGGCGAATGCCAGCGCTACCTGGAACTGTGGAATAATGTTTTCATCCAGTACAACCGCACTGGCCCGGACTCCCTGGAGCCTTTACCTGCCACCCACGTGGATACCGGGATGGGCTTTGAGCGCCTTGTCGCCGTCCTCCAGGGCGTAGATTCGAATTATAAGATTGACCTGTTCCAGGGTGCGCTGGAGTCGGTGCGTTCCCTGACTGGCGACTCCCTCGAGAAAATGTATGCCAACTTCACGCCCTACCGCGTCATCGCGGACCATGCGCGTGCCGCGGCGTTCCTCATCGCGGACGGCGTCGTCCCCGGCAACGTGGGACGCAACTACATCTGCCGCATGATCATCCGCCGGGCGGCGCGTTTTGGAACCAAACTAAATCTGCACGAACCCTTCCTGGCAAAAGTCGCCGAGGCGATTATCACTGCCTACGGCGATTTTTACCCGGAACTGGTCAAGAGCCGGGAAACCATTCTCGACAACCTGACCCGCGAGGAGATCCGTTTCGCCCGCACGGTCGAATCCGGAACGGCTTATTTGCAGGGGATGCTGGACGAGTTGCAGAAGTCCGATGGCAAGATGTTGGATGGACACAAAGTCTTCGACCTGTATGCCACCTACGGTTTGCCACTGGAGATTGCCCGTGATATTGCCCGCGAGCAGGGCCTGGATGTGGACGAGACTGGTTTCCGCGCGGCGATGGACGAGCATCGTCTCGCCTCGGGTGGTGGGAAGGCCATGGGCAAGATGGGCAGCAAGGATGCCGAATTCTACACCGGTATTATGAAAGACCTCCAGAAAGCAGGCAAACTGGGCAAAGACGGGGTGGCGTACAATCCATATGAATGGATGCAGGTTGAGGGTCCGGTGCTGGCGCTGGCGACGGATGGACAGTACCTCTCCGAAACCGGGGCCGGGGACCGGGTTGAAGTCCTGCTGCAGAAGACCGGGTTCTACGTTGAATCCGGTGGTCAGGTCTCGGATACCGGTTCCATCCGGGCAAAGGATGGCTCCTGGGAGATCGAAGTCTCCGAGATGCGTAAACCCTCGGCGGGCGCGATCGTCCATGTGGGCGAGGTGGTTTTCGGGCATCCGGAGGCGGGTGATCCGGCCATTGCCGCGGTGGATGCAGCCCGCCGTCACGATATCCGCCGCAATCATACGGCCACGCACCTCCTGCACGCCGCCCTCCACAAGGTACTCGGTGAGAATGCCCGCCAGGCCGGTTCGTCCGTGACACCCGACCGCTTCCGCTTCGACTTCAACCATCCCGAAGCGATGACCTCCGAGCAGGTGGAACGGGTCGAGAAACTGGTCAACGATGCCGTCGCGGAGGACTATCCGGTTAAACCGGTGGTCAAGTCGCGCCAGCAGGCAGTGGCCGAGGGTGCCATGGCGCTCTTTGGTGAAAAATACGGCGATACGGTGCGCACCATCACCATCGGTGACCCATCCGCCTCAGCTCAGGGTAAGCCATATTCCTACGAACTATGCGGTGGCACGCACCTCGACCGGACATCGGATGTGGGTGTCTTCCTCATCGTTTCTGAAAGTTCCGCAGCGGCGGGCGTGCGCCGTATCGAAGCGGTGACCGGGCGCGGGGCCTATAATTTGATTGCCAGACGTAATCAAGCGCTTAAAAACGCTTCGGCACTACTCTCGACAAATCCAGAAGCTATTGCTTATAAGGTGAGCAATTTACTTGAGGAAGTAGCTTCCCTTAGGAAGGATTTTTCAATACTTCAAACAAAACTCGGACTAATGGAATCTGAAAAAGTATTTGAAAAAAATAAAATGCTAATTGATGGGTTTGTCGTCGTAGCTGCTCACTTTGATGATGTTGATAGGAATGCCGTTCTTGCTATCACAGATAAATTCCGTCAACTATATGGTGATTCTGATCTATATACTGGTGGTACGATAATTGCTTCTGGCATACAAAATGAAAAACCGTTTGTTTATACTTCCTCTACAGATAATGCTGTGGAGTTAGGTTTGGATGCAGGTCAAATAGCAAAATACGTTGGTGAGGTATTGGGAGGGTCTGGAGGCGGACGGCCAACCTTGGGCCAAACAGGTGGTACGGATATCTCTAAGCTTCCTGAAGCACGCGAAAAAGGAGTGAAGTTAATCAAGGAAAAACTAAAAGAAAATAAGAGAAAAAAGGAGTAGCCCATCCTCATCTTTCTACCACCCTGAACGAATGAGCACCCCATCTGGCTTTAGGCGGCGGGAAGGATGCCACGAAACTCCCCAAAGAGCTGGTGAGTGTCCGGGCATGGGTGGAATGGAAAATGAAGTAGAATTAAGGCCTGACGGTATTTTGTCAGGCCTTTGTTTTACCTTTGCACAATAATGGGTGGCATTTATGTCATTTCCGAATGATGATCAACGAAAAGTGATTTCTCACAGGGGCAAACCTTTGGTCGTTATTGCTGGCCCCGGCACTGGTAAGACGCGGACCCTTGTGGAGCGTATGTCGACCCTTCTTACTGAAAACCCAAATAGAGAGATATCTTTTATAACCTTTACAAGAACAAGTCGACGGGACACATGGAATAAATTAGAGAAAGCTATGGGAAAAGCTAGCCTAAACATTTCGGGTGTTAATTTTCCGCGAACAAGCACCTTGCATAAATATGCAAAGGCAATAGTTCATCATTATGCGTCATTAATTGGTCGACAAGCGAGTTTTTCTGTCCTAGTTGTGAATAAAGGAGAAAGATCTTTAATATTGCAGGAGCTCATTACTGATTTAAATTTGGAAATAGATGAAGATAGTTTAAGTAAAGCAATTTCGTATTTTCGTTGTAAAGGAATTTGGCCTGATAACTTTCACTATGACGGAAAGCAGATAATAAAATGCTTTGAAGCATTACTTGACTTTTACGACACTTTTGATATGGAAGGCCTTGTAATGGCGGCTTGCGAGATATTGGATATCGCATCAGATTCAATTCCNCCCTTATTTTTACAGGTTGACGAATATCAAGACCTTAATCCTATCGATCAAAAGTTTATCGATTTAATTGCATCTCATTCTCAGTCTCAGGTTGTTGTTGTAGGCGATGACGCTCAAAGCATTTATGGGTTTCGTCATGCTAATTATGAGGGACTATATGCTCTTTGGAATTCTTCGTTGTGGGAAAAGGTAACGTTCTCTGATTGTCATCGTTTGCCAGCACATATACTTAATGCGGCTCAAGCCCTAATAGCTGATAAAGGATACTTAGGGGCTCAAGTAAATCCGAAACCTGATGATGGCAACCGGATTCAAACTTACCAATGTACCAGCAGCGATTTGCAAGTTCGTTTAATTGCACACAGTATTCTACAATTAGCCGCAAATCGCACGAAACAAGATGGAACGGCATTGAGTTTTAGTAATTTCTTAGTTTTGTGTCCGGTTAGTAATTTTATAAATATTACAATGAGAGGCTTGCAAGATGCAAGCATACCATCTCAAGGCCCCTCTTCCACAGTCATTCCCGATGAATTATGGCGTTTACTGTTAGTGCTACGTATGCTGCGATCAGACGACAACCTCGCATTTAGGCAATGTCTTCCCTATGCGAGTCTATCCTCTGACGAAATTTCTCAAATTCGACGAGATGCGATGAAAGCAAATCTGCCCCTTTACGCTTATTGTGTTGGCATCAAGGATAAAAGAATTCAAACCATTATCTGTGCCTTGGATAATCTTCGTGGGAATATTAACAATTTGGAGAAATTCAAAATTGAGCTTGTTGAATTTCCTTATCTAAATATTGGATTAGATACAGTAGTTTCAATCAATTATTTATTTGAAGCTTCTAAGGTAGATGTTCAGGTTGACACATTGATAGAAGCAATTTACGAGGATTATGGTCTTTTAGATTCTGAGAATTTGCAAGGAATAGAGAATACTGTTTTGGTAACAACACTTCATTCTGCCAAAGGGTTGGAAGCAGATTTCGTGTTCTGCCCATGGTTGAATTCTAATTATTTACCAATGTCTGGTCGTGATGCTGAAGAAGAACGTCGCGTCTTATATGTTGCATTGACACGCGCGAAACAAGATGTTGTGCTAACTTTTCACGAGACATTTGACCCTCGTCGCAAGCGCCGAATTATGCGGGAAGCAATGTCGCCCTTTTTGATAGAGATACAAGATCATCTTCAAATCAGACGTGTGAGAGCAAACGATCTTGAATAGCACCTAATTAGACTCTTTTTTTCCTCGGGCCGCCTCCAAACGGCCCGATTGTGTTTTAACTAGTAACAATCCCACAGCCAAAGGAGGTACGCATGTTGGACAACCTTTTCTGGACGCTGGTCGGTTTCCTTTTGGGGGCAATCCCGTTCTCCTTGCTCAGGGGGAAACTATTTGCAAAAAAGGATATCCGCACTGTCGGCGACGGCAATCCCGGCGGGGCGATATGGAAGGACCGCCTGCTTGACCGGGTTGCCATGCGCTGGCTCTGATATTAGACGTTCAACATTCGAAGTTATAATGGGGGACGATGAAGACACAGGTCATCCACCTGGATTCGCATGATGATGTGACCTCTGTACGTGACAAGATATCGTGGGCCAAGACGGAGCGCATCCTGCTGGTTTTCCCCCGCCACTCCGGTATCTTGGCGCGGACCCTGGACCTGCGTCTGCTCCAACGGCATGCAGCCACGCTGGGAGCACAGCTTGCCATTGTGGCCCGCTCGGAAGGGCTGCGTCGCCTGGCCGAGGAACTCAATATTCCTGCTTTTACGACGACGGCCTCTGCCCAGCGCCAGATCTGGGAAAAGGGAAAAGTCCCGGGCAGGCCACACCGCCGGTTTGTACGTCCCGACCTGAACCAGATGCGCCGCGAAGCATTTCCTCCAGAAGCTCGCTGGCGATCCCTGTTTGGTCTTCGTATCTTGTTATTTACCCTGGCAGTCCTGGCAATCCTCGCCGTTCTTTCGCTTTTCATTCCATCGGCCACCATTCATCTGATCCCTGCAACCCGCCTGCAAAGCCTGACATTCACCATCAGCGCCAGCAGGAACGCGACCACTGTCAACTTGGCCGGGAGTCTCCCGGCTCGGATGACCTCGGTTGTTGTCGAGCACAGTAAAACGATCCAGGCTACCGGTTCGGTCACCATCCCCGACGCGCAGGCGCAGGGTCTGGCGCGCTTCCGCAATCTGACCACCGCACTAGAAGACATCCCGGCCGGGACGGTAGTCAGCACCCAGACCATCCCACCTGTCCGATTCACCACGACGATGGATGGGGTCGTTGCAGCTGGTATCGGCAAGACGGTGGACGTACCAATCCAGGCAGTAGAGGCAGGGTCCACCGGCAACCTGCCCGCCGACACGCTGGTCGCCTTTGAAGAAGTTGACTTGGGAACCAGTCTGGCTGT
>Ga0031655_10001620_pt1 | contig 13353 bp, 10 predicted proteins | sample FrelakmetHBP12HB_FD_55187 | JGI IMG/M metagenome (GOLD analysis project Ga0031655, IMG submission 55187) | Freshwater lake sediment microbial communities from the University of Notre Dame, USA, for methane emissions studies -HBP12 HB | ecosystem: Environmental > Aquatic > Freshwater > Lake >... | reverse complement strand
CGCGACATTACCGAGCGCAAACGGGCGGAAGAGGCATTAAGAAGTGAGCGAGAAAAACTGGAAATGGTCACACGGAACATTGGGGCTGGCCTTGCTTTGATTTCGAAAGATTACCAGACTCTCTGGGCTAACAATGTCCTAAAACAAATATTCGGCGATGTGGAGGGGAAACCTTGCTACTCAACCTATAACCAAGGGAGAGAGATTTGTCCCGGGTGCGGTGTTCGAGAAGTTTTTGAAAAGGGCAGCGAAAAAGTTGTGCACGAAGAAGTGGGAAAAGACATTGAAGGAAACACCATCTGGTCAGAAATCATTGCCACGCCAGTTAAGGATGAAGATGGAAATATCACGGCTGCACTGGAGCTGGTGATACCCATCACTGACCGCAAACGGGCGGAGGAAGCGCTGAGGGAGAGCGAAAAGAAATACCGTACCCTCGTTACTCAGAGTCCAGATGGCATATTTATTGTTGACTTACAGGGAACTTTCTTAGCCGTCAATAAATCTATGTGTGAAAGACTGAAATACAGCGAAGAGGAATTTCTTTCTATGAAGATCTGGGACATCGTGCCAGAAAAATACGTGGATCTCCATAAAAAGAGACTAGCGGACATTCTAAGGGGAGAAGCTCCGAATGAAGCTGCAGAATATGTGGTGAGGGGAAAGGATGAAAATACGCATTACATCGAAATTCTCTCAAACCCTTATTTTAGAGAGAATGAAGTAATTGGTTTTCAAGGAATTGCTCGTGACATCACTGAGCGCAAGCGTGCAGAGGAGGCATTATCGGAAAGCGAGAGACGCTATCGTCTCCTTGCAGAGAATCTAACAGATATCATCTGGACATCGGATTTGAATCTTCGTTTGACTTATGTCAGTCCTTCAGTCAAACGTATCCGTGGGTATAGCGTTGAAGAAGCATTGACACAGACATTAGAAGAGATCCTCACTCCTGCTTCTTTTGAAGTTGCCAGGAAGGTTCTTACGGAAGAGATGGAAATTGAAAATGTGGAGAGAAAAGATTTATTCAGGGTGAGGACAATAGAACTCGAAGAGAATTGCAAGAGTGGTTCTACTGTCTGGACAGAGAGTACGATAACTTTTCTGCGTGATTCGGAGGGTCGAGCTTTGGGGATTCTCGGTGTGACTCGAGACATCTCTGATCGCAAAAAGGCGGAACAAGAGATGATAGTTCTCCAGGAGCAACTCCTTCAATCTCAGAAGATGGAGGCGATTGGTCAGTTAGCGGGGGGCATTGCCCATGATTTTAATAACCTTTTGACCGTTATTCAGGGTTATTCTCAGCTCTCCCTGCTCGACCTTGAGGAAAGAGACCCCTTGAGGGCCAATATTGAGGAAATCCAGGAGGCTGCGAAGAAGGCTGCGGATCTGACGCGTCACCTTTTGGCCTTTAGCCGAAAGCAAATCCTGGAGATGCGGGTTTTAGATTTGAATCAGGTGTTCCAGCGGCTCGATAAGATGCTTCGAAGAATCATCGGGGAGGACGTTGAGCTGGTCAGTTTTCTGTCGGAAGACTTGGGCAAGGTAAAGGTCGATCCCGGGCAGGTGGAGCAGGTTATTATGAACCTTTCGGTCAATGCAAGAGATGCGATGCCTAAGGGAGGGAAGCTCACCATTGAGACAGCCAATGTGGAGTTAGACAAGGAATATGCACATAAGCACATCGCAGTCCAACCAGGCCGATACGTGGTGCTTTCGATGAGTGATACGGGGGTAGGTATGCCTCCGGAGGTGAAAGAGCGGATATTTGAGCCTTTCTTTACGACCAAGGAGAAGGGTAAGGGAACAGGATTGGGGCTATCTACGGTTTATGGGATCGTAAAGCAGAGCGGGGGCAATATTTGGGTTTATAGTGAGCTTGGACAGGGGACGACTTTTAAGATCTACTTGCCCCGGGTGGATGAACCGCTGGAAGAAATAACGGATGAGGTCATTAAAGAAATTCTTCACGGCAATGAGACCATTTTAGTCGTTGAAGATGAGGAGGTCGTCAGGAAACTGGCGGTCAGGCTATTGAAGAAGCAGGGCTATAAGGTTCTTGATGCTCCGGATGGAGGAAAGGCCCTGATGCTCTGTGAGGAGTTCAAAGAGCCGATTCATCTGATCCTGACCGATGTGGTGATGCCCGGGATGAGCGGCCGAAAGCTGGTGGATCGTCTCAAAGAGATTCACCCGGAGATGAAGACACTTTTTATGTCTGGTTACACGGATAATGCTATCCTTCGTCATGGTGTGCTGGAGGAAGGAGTGAATTTCATTCAAAAGCCTTTTTCCGTGGAAAGGTTGGCAAGAAAAGTGAGAGACGTCCTGGATAAATAAAGACAGGATGTTGAGTGAAAACAGATGAAGCTTCCATTACGTCCCCTTCTGTACGTCCAGGGAGTTTCTACAAACCCTCCTCACTGCAGCAGATACGGCAACGGCTCAAGCCGCGCTCAGGGTCAATCCTGATCAAGTTCCAGTCCCCAGGCCGGAGAGGCGAAGGATTGACTTTTTTCCCATGATTGTTTAGTCTAAGAATTGGAGAGGGGCCTAACCAAGACGACACGGGAGATTTCCCGTGGACGGGAGGAGCGTATGAAGGTAAAACTCGGGCCGAAGAATTGTTTGTATCCTATGCCGACAACAGGCGTGGGATCATTGGAAAGGGACTGAAGAAAGGTTGATGGCGGAAGAAGCTAAAAAACCGAAAGGAGCTGGCAGGAGCAGTTTCGATCTCCTCAATTCAGAACTTCTCCTGCAGGAACTACATCTAAGAAAGGGCGACACCTTTCTCGATCTCGGATGCGGAAGGGGAGAGTATTCGATCGCCGCAGCGGAGCGGGTGGGAGGAGAGGGTTTCGTATATGCCATCGATCTCTGGGAAGAGGGAATCGAAACCCTGAAGAGGGCGGCTTCTTCAAAAGATCTGAAACAGATTAAAACTTTCGTTGCCGATATCACCACCGCCCGCCTTCCCCTTGAGGGAGGAAGTGTCGATCTCTGTTTCATGGCCACGGTGCTTCATGATCTCGTTGAATTCAGGGCTGAAGAAGGGACCCTCAGCGAGGTTCGAAGAACCCTGAAGAAAAAGGGGACCTTCGCCATCGTCGAGTATAAGAAGATCGACGGCCCTCCCGGACCTCCGATTGCGATTCGACTCAGTCCCGACGAGGTAGAACATCTCGTCGGCCGATATGGGTTTAAGCGGGGTCGGATCGTCGAGGTTGGGCCTTACCATTACTTAATCACCTTCTTCATCCAAGAATGAAACAAAGGAAAGGAGGAACCATGATACGCTTCGAAGAGACCTTCATGAATTTTCTGCTTCACCACCAGGAAAGGCATAACCGTACCTATCACTTTTTGATCCTGATGGACGCGTTGATCAGCGCAGCAAAGCACATTCAGTATTACTACCTGACGGGTGCCCTGAAGGGAAACTTGGGATTGGCCGGCAACGTGAATGTGCAGGGGGAAGATGTGCTACGCCTGGATCAGATCGCTCAGGAGATTACCGTCCATTACCTCAGGGCTTCGGGACGGGTGATCCATGCCGTCAGCGAGGAGACGAAAGAGATCATTCCCATCGATCCCGAGGGCGGGCGCTACTTCGTCTACTTCGACCCGTTAGATGGGTCTTCCAACGTTCCCCATGGATTGCCTGTGGGTTTTCTTTTCGGAATTGCAAAGCGAAACCTGGAGGGACCGGAGGATTATCACCTGAGGGCTGGTAAGGATTATATTGCTGCGGGCATGTTCGTCATCCCCACCGGGACATTCACCCTGGCCCTGAAGGATGCGGGGACGTGGCGGTTTCATATCGATGAGACGATGAACTTCGTCAAACCGATCCGGATGGTTCTGCCAGAGGACCCGAAAGGCTGGGAGCTGTCATTCAATGAATCAAACCGCAATACCTTTGCAAAGGGTGTCCAGGAATGGATTGGGAAGAATGAAAGCAAATATGCTTTCAGGTACCTCGGCGCACTGGCGGGAGATTTTCACAGGGTTCTCGCGAACGGTGGCATGTTCATGTATCCCGCTATCATGAATCATCCGAACCCGAAGAAGAACCGCCCGGAGGGAAAACTGCGCCTGATGTACGAGGCAGCGGTTGTCGCCTTCATGTGCAGGGAGGCGGGGGGGGATGCGGTGGATGAAAAGGGAACGCCCATCCTTGAGGTTTCGCCAAAGGATCACCATCAGCGGACGGCCCTCTATGTGGGCTCAAAACCGCTGGTAGAAGACGTCGCTCGAATCCTCCGCGGTTGATCCATACCAATCCCCTGTAGAGACATCCCGGCGGGACGTCTCTACAGGGGATTGGCTCTTCAGCCTACCCCCTATCTATGGGAAACTTCCATCTCTCAGTCTTTTTGAACAACACCCTGTAAACCACTTTCTTTTATCTCCTTCACTTCTATTATAATTCATTTTTCTTCTTCAAGCCAATTAGACCCTTGTCCACAAAAACTGGAACGTTTCGCATGGTGCTTTGGTATGGCAATTCCTCCACTGTAGCGGGATCATCGTCCCATTCAATGCCGTTTTCTCAATCACCGTGAAGTTTCACCTGCACTCCCACCTACCCGACCATAGCGTCATGGGCAGAGCGGCCAAATGCGGTATAAGTCACGAAATTTGCTTAACAAGTCTATCATCATGATCGTAATAATTTTTCTTGACAAGTTGAGTTCCTTTTGTTACAAGAAGAGACGATCTTGACCGTAACTGCGAGTAACAGTCTGTTTCATCCCGCTGATCACGATGATGATTTACAGAGGGAAAGGCAAGCTTGCTGAATGCGGTCCATCATTTTTCCTGGACCCGTGCATATGACTTTTGCCAAGTGTCTGTTTTTGATATTTATGAAACGGAAGAACATCCATCTCTTCAAAATAGGTTGAGGTTCAAATATCATGCCCCAAAATCGATCACGAGAGAGGAGAATACGATGAAGAAGATTATTGTATGGTTGTGTGCTGCGTTGTTTGGGTTTTCTCTTCTGACCTTGGCTTACGCCCAGACCGATCCTAAGGCGAAGCTAAAGGCCATCAAGCCAAAGGACTACCCAACGGAGACGATCACCTTTGTGGTCGTATATCCTGCTGGTGGAGGGATGGATGTGACCGCTCGCCTGCTGGCAAAATTCGTTGAGAAGTATACCGACGCCCGTGTTGTTGTTGAAAATAGGACAGGGGGTACTGGACTCATCGGCCACAATTATCTGGCCACCCAGGCGAAAAATGACGGCTATACCGTAGGGATCTTAGCGGGCGGCTATTTTTGGCTCGATGACCTGTTAAGGGCACAGGGAAAGTGGTCCTATAAAAACCTGGATCCGGTCGCTTATATTAATGAGGACCCGAATACCTGGGTCGTTTCGACGGAAGGTCTTTTGAAAGACAAATCTCTCAAAGAAGTCATCGAACTCGCAAAGCAGAAGCCGGACACGATTAATGTCGCCATCGGGGTGGAGACAAGTTCTCAATTCCTCGTCGAGGATGTCGAAATGGTTGCAGGCACTAAATTTACTCAGGTTCCATTTCAAGGAGGTGCCCCGGCAATTGTTGCCATGTTAGGGAATCATATTGATATTGCAGGTTACTATTACAGCGAATACAAGGGGCATCTCGATGCCGGAAAGGCGAGGGTACTGGGTCAGGCAGGCTCAGAACGGGCTCCGTACTTTCCAAACATTCCCACCTTTAACGAGGTGCTGGGAGTGAACCACATCCTTTGGTCGGTTTGGAGATATGCTGCCGTTCCAAAGGGTGTTGCGCCTGAGCGCGTCAAATACTTGGAACAGGCGATTCTGGCCGCTCTTCATGATCCAGAGTGTATCAAAGAATTTGACAAGCTCGGATCCAGAGTGGGCGCCAAGTTTCTGGATGCGAAACAAACGGAGCAGGAAGTCGAAAGGCAATACAAAGCGACTCGTGATTTTTTTATTAAGAAGGGACGCATTTCGAAGTAATACCCCATGCCCCGATGGGGCATCCTCGAACCATGAAAATGAATTATGACCCTCTCCCGCTGGCGGGAGAGGGTGCGGGTGAGGGTGGGACATTACGGGTTTCCCCCTCACCTCAATCCTCTCCCCCTGTCAGGGGAGAGGAGATACTGGGTGTTATTTTCTAAGTAATTCATCTCAGAGGGAAGGGGAGGACTGGGCATGCCTAAACCAATGACCCTGACGGAAAAGATTATGGCCCAATCCGCAGGTTTGGAAGAGGTGGTTCCGGGTCAAATGATCACCGCCAAAATCGGATTGGCTTATACCATGGATACACTTGGAAAAATCGTGTTCAATCATCTAAAGGCGACGGGCGCGACCAAGGTATTTGATCCTGATAAGGTGGTCGTCGTATTTGACCATTTCGCGCCTGCGACGGATGTGAATTATGCCAACTTGCACAACGAGGTTCGAAGATTGGCTAAGGAGTATAACGTCCGGATTTTTGATATCGGGAACCAAGGAATCATGCACCATGTCGTTGCTGAAGAGGGTTATTTGGTTCCCGGGATTATCGCCATTGCCACCGATTCGCACGCCTTGACCGGCGGAGCTTTAGGAGCCGTGGTTTTGGGAATGGGTGCCACTGACGTGGCGATCGCCATGGCCACGGGGGAGCTCTGGCTGAGGGTGCCTGCCAGCGTCAAGGTGGAAATCCAGGGGAGCCTTCCCAGGGGGACCATGTCGCGAGACATCATGCTTTACCTCATGGGGCAAAAGGGATGGGATGGGACAAAGGCAGAATGGGCCTACCAGGCCATTGAACTTGCCGGGGAAACGGTAAGGAAGATGAGCATGGACAGCCGGTTCGCTCTTTGTAACCTGTCTTCCGATGCGGGTGCGAAAAACGCCATCATTCCTCCGGACGAAGTGACCCGAAACTATCTTAAAGGAAGGACCCGGAGGACATTTCAACTCTTTCAAAGCGATCCCCAGGCGGACTATGCCGATACCATCTCCATAGATGTTTCCAAATTTGAACCCCAAGTGGCTTGCCCCCATTCACCGGACAATGTGAAGCCCCTGTCTCAACTATTGGGGACCAAGGTCCACGTCGCAACGGTATCTTCCTGTTCGGGCGGGAGATTGGAGGATCTTCACATCGCCGCCCAAATTCTGAAGGGAAGGAAGGTTCACCCCGATGTCCGGATGATCGTTTCACCCGTTTCACAGAAGGTGTATCAAGAAGCCATGGAAGACGGGACTTTCAGCATCCTGCTCAGATCAGGAGTTCTCATTGGGCACGCGACGTGCGGTCCCTGCCATGGCGGTCAGTTGGTCATACTGGGCGAAGGGGAGGTATGTATTGGATCGGTTCCAAGAAATATGCAGGGCCGCATGGGGAGCCCCAAAGCAGACATTTACTCGGCGAACCCGGCTGTAGTCGCTGCATCGGCCATCAAGGGTGCTATTGCGGACCCGAGAGAATTTCTGTAAAGGAGTGTCATCACCATGGCAATGGAGACCATTTTTAAGGGCAAGGCCTGGGTTTGCGGAGACTACACAGATTCCTATAAAATTTTACCTGAACAGTACTGGCAGGGAGGTGCAAAAGTAGGAAATCTGAACATGGAAGAATTGGGCAAACACGCTATGGAAGGAGCAGATCCGAACTTTGCCAGAGAGGCATCGGCCGGGAAATACTCATTCATTATAGCGGGCCGGAACTTTGGAGGAGGGGGGAAAAGTATCGAACATCCCATCATTGCCATCAAGGGAGCCGGAGTAAAAGCGGTCATTACCGAATCGTCGTCCCGGTACTTCTTCCGAAATGCCATCAACAATGGGTTACCCATTCTGATTTGTGAGGGGATCACTTCGAAAGTGAGAACAGGAGATGATTTGGAAGTGGACCTCTCTCATGGGGAGATTCGGAATTTGACCACGGGTGTCAGGCTCAAGTCTGCCCCTATTCCACAAAATCTGATGGACATTTTGGAGATGGGAGGCTATATCCCCTATACGAAAAAGAAGATGGCCATGGAATCATCAAAAAGGTAGCCCCTTGAGTGGTTTCATGGAACATCTCGCATTGGGGTATTGTCTTTGAATGGTCTCAGGAGGAGGGTTTCATGAAAAAGAACCTCATGAAAGAGAAACTTCAAAAAGGGGGAATAGCGGCCGGGGTCATCATACAAGACCCCGCAGTTCAGCTTGTCGAGGTTCTCGGGCTTCTCGGTTTCGATTGGCTGTTCATCGATTGTGAACATTCCCCGATGAGCCTGGAGGACGTGGGGCAATTGATAATGGCGGCGGAGTTGCGAGGGATCACCCCTCTGGTTCGCGTTCCCCAAAATCTGCCGGAGATCATCCTGCGCTACTTGGATGCAGGGGCCATGGGCATTATCATTCCCGGGGCAGAGACCGTTGAAGACGCCCAACAAGCGGTGAGGGGGGCGAAATACCCCCCCGAAGGGGTGAGGGGGCTTGCCGGGGTTCGCACTGCCGACTTTGGGCTGAGCGGTTCCCTGGGAGATTATGTGAAGATTGCCAATCGGGAGACCATGGTATTGGCTGTCGTGGAAAGTTGTAAAGGAGTGGAAAATATCGAAGGAATTCTGGAAACGGAAGGTATCGACGGAGTAAGCATCGGGAGCAATGATCTCTCCCAATCCCTGGGCGTCCCCGGGCAAACGAATCACCCTCTCGTGGTGGAAGCTATAGATAAGATCCTCGCTGCTGGAAGGAAAAAGGGGAAACCGATTGGGGGGCTCGTACGCGGCGGCGAGACGCCAAAGCAGTACATCGAAAAGGGTTATCAAATGTTGCTGACCAGTGTATCCGGCCTCATCATCGGGGCTGGAAAACAGTTTCTGGGAAATATGCGGGGGTGACCACGATCTTACGATGAATAGTAATAAGCTTGTCGACCGGGTTCTTAATGGATTCTGGATTCTGCTCGGGATCGGCATTTGTGTTGAATCCATTCGCATGAAGCTATGGAGTCCTGCCGGACCCGGAAGCGGATTTATTCCCTTCCTGGCCGGATTGCTTATCGGGATGATCGGATTCGTGCTGTTTCTTAGCGATAGGGCCAAAGATTCCGAACAGGGGGAAACGGAAAAATTCTGGGAAAATCCTATCGCAAGGAATCGGGTCTTCTACCTTCTCGCAAGTCTTTGCTTCATGGCCGTCCTCATGCAGAAACTGGGATTTCTCCTCACCTCTGTTCTCACCACCATCTTTATGATCCGGGTGATCGAACCGAGGAGATGGACCACATTGATACTCGTGTCCGTTGTCTCCTGTTTGTCCATCTTTTTTTTGTTCAAATCTCTCATGCAGATTAATCTCCCGAAGGGTTTCCTGGGTTTTTAATCGAGGTCAATATGGACATCCTGCATCATTTGCAGCTCGGTTTTGGGGTATGTCTGACCCCGATCAATCTCTTCTACTGCTTTATCGGCTGTTTAGTAGGCACACTGGTGGGCGTGCTTCCGGGAATCGGCCCGCTGGCAGCCCTATCGTTACTTCTTCCCGTCACTTTCAAAATCCCTGCGACGGCATCGATCATTATGCTTTCGGGCATTTTTTATGGGGCCATGTACGGGGGATCCACTACCTCCATCCTTATCAATATACCGGGAGAGGCTGCTTCCGTCGTCACCTGTTTGGATGGCTACCAGATGGCCAGGCAAGGCAGAGCAGGTCCGGCTTTGGGCATAGCGGCCTTCGGCTCTTTTATCGCTGGTACGTTTAGCACGATCGGTCTCAATTTTTTCTCCCCCATCCTCGTCGTGGCGGCCCTCAAATTCGGGCCTCCAGAATATTTTTCCGTCATGACGCTGGGATTTGTGGTCAGCATATTCATGGTTGGGGGGTCGATGTTAAAGGCCTTCCTGATGATTGCCCTGGGATTATTTGTCTCGACGGTCGGGATGGACATCATCAACGGAATGGAAAGATTCGCCTTTGGATCCTCCAATTTGGCAGGTGGATTCGATCTCGTGGCTGTGATCATGGGAATGTTCGGCGTCTCCGAGGTATTTCTCAGTATGGAGGAGATCTTTAAGCGAGAAATTTTCAGCAAAATCAAAGGAATTTTTCCTACTGCGAAGGACTGGGTGGCTTCAGCCGTTCCGATCCTCCGTGGCAGTGTGGTGGGCTTCCTCATCGGGATTCTTCCGGGGGGTACACCGGTTACAGCCTCCTTTGTCTCGTACGCCATCGAGAGAAGGTCCTCCCGACACCCTGAGAAGTTTGGTAAAGGAGCCATTGAAGGCGTCGCGGGGCCGGAAGCAGCTAACAATTCGGCCGTCGCAGGGTCGATGATCCCCCTGTTGTCGCTCGGGCTGCCATGTAATGGCGTAACCGCTTTGATGATGGGCGCTCTTATTATCCACGGGGTTCAGCCAGGGCCTACGCTCATGTCCCAGCACCCGGACATCTTCTGGGGAGTGATTGCCAGCTTGTATATAGGAAATGTCATGCTCCTCATTTTGAATCTACCCTTGATCGGTATGTGGGTCCAGTTTCTCAGGATTCCTTATTGGGCGCTTTTCCCGATCATCCTTTTGCTCTGTATCATTGGAACCTTCTCAGCAAACCTGAATATCTTTGATGTATGGGTGATGATTGCCTTCGGTGTGCTGGCCTATCTGCTGCGGAAACGGAATTATGAGCTGGGTCCCTTTATTTTGGCCCTTATTTTGGGTCCCATGTTCGAACAAGCCCTTCGGCAGGCTCTGGTCATGTCACATCGGGACCCCATGATCTTTCTTGCCCGTCCGATTTCAGGGAGTCTGCTCGGGATTTCCTTGCTCTTGTTGGTTCTTTTCTGTATCAGCGTGTGGAGAAAAGGGAAAAAAGCACAACTCTTTGAAGCCCCAAAGGAGTGACTCGGAATAACCGCAAATGACCATCAGGCTCATTGACTCATTGTTCCACGGGACATCCCGCTAATCCGAAATGCATGGAAGTAACCAAAGTCATCGACGAATCACGCTTTTTTAATGAACCGGAGGCAGAAAGATGAGGAATTTGAAACTCCTGTTTACCCCTATTCGCATCGCTACGATGGAGGTTAAGAATCGGATTGTGATGTCCCCCATGAGTACCAATCTCGGTACTGAGCAAGGCTATGTAACACCCGCCTTGATTCAATACTTCGCCGCTCGCGCCCGTGGAGGTGTTGGGCTGATTGTCACAGGAGAAGTGAACGTCGATCCCCAAAGCAGATATCAAAATAGGACCTTAGGGTTGTATGATGATCAATTCATCCCGGGCTGGAAGGATTTAACTCAAGTCGTCCAAAGCTATGGCGCCAAAATTGCTCCCCAGATCATTCATCCAAGCTTTAATGCCCCTTCATCTCTCACCGGAGTTCAGCCCGTAGCGGCCTCTCCAATTGCTTCCCGCCGTTTTCGTGAGCTTCCCCGGGAATTGAGAGTCGAAGAGATCGAAAAAATCATCGAGCAATTTGCGGACGCGGCCCGCAGGGCTCAGACAGCCGGCTGTGACGCGGTGCAAATTCATTGCGCTCATTCTCACCATCTTTTGGGCAGCTTTCTTTCTCCTCTGCATAACAAGAGGACGGATGAATATGGTGGCGATATCCATGGACGTCTAAGGTTGCCTTTGGAAGTCATTCGTCGCATCCGGTCGAAGGTCGGACCGGGATTCCCGATTCTGGTGCGCATCTCGGGCGCTGAATTTGAACCAGGAGGTCGGACCCTGGAAGAAACCCAATATATTGCCCCTTTCTTCGTGGAGGCTGGGGCCGATGCCCTTATTATTTCGGCAGGAACGACGAACATCGGAAGCGTCGCGCCGCCCATGGGTTCACCAGCAGGAATCTACGCTCCATTGGCAGCGGCGATTAAAGAAGTCGTGAAAATCCCCGTCATCTCCGTAGGTCGCATCCTTACTCCCTGGGTTGCTGAAGATATTCTGTCCTCCGGCAAAGCGGACATGGTGGCTATGGGCCGAGCGCTCCTGGCCGACCCTGAATTTCCTCGAAAGGCTGCGGCCGGAGACTGGGAGGAGATCGCTCCATGCGTGGGAGATATGCATTGTCTGATGAGTCTTTACAGCGACAAGACGATCGCCTGCCTGGTGAATGCTGCGGCAGGCAGAGAAGAGGAAATGGCCTTGGTCTCGACGGAAAGCCCGAAGAAGATCCTGGTTGCGGGCGGAGGTCCGGCTGGCCTGGAAGCGGCCCGGGTCGCAGCTTTGCGGGGGCATGAGGTCACCCTTATGGAAAAATCGGCAAAGCTGGGGGGGCAACTTCTGACGGCCTGTTTTCCCCCAACCCAGCAAGAGTTCACCTGCCTTATTAAGTACCTGACCGGCCAGGCTTACAAATCCGGAGTGAAGATCGAGTTGAACAAAGAAGTAACACCGAGAGTCATCGATGAATTTCAGCCGGACGCCATTATTATGACGACGGGAGCTCTTCCCCGGATCCCTCCAGAATTTTGCGGAATCGATCGGAAAAACGTCGTCAACTGTTGGGATGTGCTTACCGGTAAAGTCCTTCCCGGTTTGAAGATATTGGTCATCGGAGGAGGCTCGACGGGTTGTGAGACCGCTGATTTTCTCGCTCATCCGTTTGATGATTTAAGCCCCAAGGGAAACCGCGTGACGATCATGGAAATGCTCGATAATATCTGCTTGGACGATCTCAGTCCGAGGAGAAACTCGCTCATCCTGCGGTTACGGCAGAAAGGGGTGAAGATTATTACCCAGGCAAGGGTCACAGAGATTCTGGAGGATGGAGTGATCTACCTCCACAACGGAAAGGCGGAAACGCTTCGGGGCATAGATACGATCGTGCTGGCCACCGGGACAAGACCGAATGATATTCTTATGGAGGAAATAAAGGGGAAGCCGATTCCAACTTTTATTATCGGCGATGCCAAAACCCCCCGCAACGCTGTACAAGCGATAGCCGAAGGTGCAGAGATTGGCCGCAAAATATAAAGAGGGAAAGCCGATCCACGAATTTCCCGGGTCGGCTTTCCCTCTTTTTCGCAAAACTTTAGCTTTTTGAAAGACCATGCAAAAACACTTGAGATTCTCGGTGTCGTCCCCCTCTCCCTTCGATGGGAGAGGGTTAGGGAGAGGGTGGACAAAAGGACATTCGGTCCCCCCCTCCTCTTAGTCTCCTCCCACGAGGGGAGGAGATTGTTTTCGAGCAAGTTGTTCGCAATTCTTTTTCAAAGCGCTAAAGTGTTACTCTTTTTCTTATATCTACCGGTTGCCACTAAAAAACTTTCTTCCTCCGCCACTGCCTTGGGCGGTCGCTTGGAAAAGTGAGCCCGCTCGCACCAACCCCTAGATCGACAAACAGCTTGGCGAGCACGATGGCGCAGCTGTACCCCTCCAGCACGGGC
>Ga0031655_10001619_pt1 | contig 13353 bp, 18 predicted proteins | sample FrelakmetHBP12HB_FD_55187 | JGI IMG/M metagenome (GOLD analysis project Ga0031655, IMG submission 55187) | Freshwater lake sediment microbial communities from the University of Notre Dame, USA, for methane emissions studies -HBP12 HB | ecosystem: Environmental > Aquatic > Freshwater > Lake >... | reverse complement strand
TATCCCTTTGGATATTGTGCTTTTTTAATCGGTTTTAATTCTCCGCATTTAATACATTTTAATACTTTCCTGCCTACTACTATTGCTATTTCATATTCACAATCGCATATAATTTTTTTCATAGTTTTGAGAGCCAATATTTTTTCTTTAAGATTGATAAATCGAGTTCGACCTGTTTAATATTCATTTTTGACTTATTCATAATCTTTGCTAAATCTTTCCGTTCAATTTCTTTACTGTTTATCTGATTTTTCAAAACCAATATTTCCCGGCTTATATCAGAATACTGGTCTTGAACAATCTGCAAATTGTCAAGAAATGATTTTAACTTCTTTTCAAGTTCAACCATTTTGTTAGAAATGTCATCAGAAGAACCATAATTAACTACTGTTCCCTGGGCTTGACACTCACCGCAGAAACCCCTTGAATCAATACAACTACGTGGCACGTCACGGCCACACCCGGTACAAGCGACTTGATTATCCATTATAAATCCCCCTTCTTTTTAAGTTCATTCCTTAACCAATATACTTTAGATAACTCTTTAAATATCTCCAGATAAACTTTATGTTCACCACCCGTTAAATAACGTGGTACAAATTCGCTTGTCTCATCTTGAGGAAATTGTAATAAGAGTATTTTATTTATTTCAATTCCAAGTGATTTTTCTGCCATATAATGATAACCCGATACTTGTATAAAAGCAGATTCATACAACCCGCCGCTTTTATAATCAGCAAGAGTGATTTCATTATCGATTTTACAAATCAAATCGGCAGTTCCCCCCGCCTTGAGTTCGTCATTTATCATTTGATATTCTGAATGTATGACTTCAATTTTATGTTGTTTTTCCCAATCATAAAATTTAATCATACTGTTTTCTGCCCGGTCTATCATATTTTTCGAATATGCGGAAGTATCAAATTGAGTACCTTTAAAATGACACTCAATAAGTCCGTGCAATACGGTCCCTGCGTCTCTTTTCTCATCCCATACTTTTTTATAATCAAGACCTGCTTTGGTGAGCTTGACCGCACTGCCAACCATCCCCATACCCTTGTCTAATAGACCAGCAATAGTTGACCCTCCCGGATATTCCAAACCCGTTACAGTACTAATATATTGTTGATGTAACTTATGTTGATGTTTACCCATTATTATTTCCCCTCACTTTTTTGACAGTTATAACATAACACCTTTTTATATTTGCTTTCCGAAAACTCTGCTACATTTTTAGTAACACCTTTTTGACATTTGATGCATACTGCATAGTCATCGGTTTGTGTTGCTTGTGGTTTCTGTGTTTCTGTTGATTCTTTAGCGTTTGGATTCGTGGGAAATTTTTCCTCCGTATTAATATCACTTGCAGTATTACCGTCATCATCAATGTCAACAGTAAGTCCCAGCATAGGACATAAAGAGAAACGTCTGGCATACGTGATACAAGCCCCACCATTCTGTGCATCAATTTTACTCATCGGCAGTAATAACCGGCTTGTTAAGGTTTCACCACTTTCGACGTGTATTATCATNGTTTCNACCCCGACCTTGTTGTCTTCGGCAATAGGATTTTGAACTACTGCCAAGCCCACAGATTGCAAGTCTGCCCGGATACTATCCCATACCTTATCAAGAGTCACATACTTTGATTTAAAGAATGGGTTGGTTGCATCTGTGCCGATTGCTCTTGACTTTTCTTGAAACTTTAAAACTGCTTTTGCTACATTTTTAATGCTGTCCATATTTATTCCCCCTTATTAATTACTTAAAATACATATACATATATAAATACATATCGCAGCAACTAACGTAACAAACAACCTGATTGTTTCAATTATATTTTCTTTTATTTCCTGTCTTTCATATTTTTTCAAATCACGTTGAGTTAATATCATATTAAACCCCTTATAAATTGTTCTGCTTTTTTGCCGTATTTTCCCGTTAACCAATCATTTACAATAATTGATTTTTTTAATAAAATTATCTAATTCTTTTTGCCTTTCTATTGCTTTTTGTTCATATCCCGCATATCCTTTATTAGCCAATGATTTCGCAAGTTTCACATAATAAGCCATTAAAATTGCTTTCGATGTGTGTATTTCATCTGAGTTTAATTTTGCTTTATAATCATTATAAGATATTGGTTTTGCGTTAGATATTAATGGCTCGTCATCACCTCCGTGTCCAATGACATTTCCTTCGTAATAAAATTTTTTTCTGTTTTCTCTCGCTGAAATTGTAGCAAAAGACCTCGTTTCCCTGAGGTTGTTTACGGATGCCATTGATACGCCAATTTCTTGTTTGTTTTCTCTTGTATTATATGAGCATCCACTTTCCGGAGCTTCTCCGTACCGGTATCCAACAACCTTAGGTTGTAATTTGTCATTATAAAATAAATTTGCTTTTTCTTGTATTTCATCAACATTAAAATACCCGATAGAACCAATGGATTTAGAAACTATCGGGCTTGAATTTTCTTTTAAAATGATTTGATGATTTTGTTTTGTTANTTCCATTGGTTTTGCCTCTACTATAATAATACTACATTATTACTACTTTGTCAATAGTCTTTTATAATTTCTTTTCTTTATTACACTTTCCCGACGATAAAAAAAATAAACTACATAATACAAATTATATCCAATATGACAACATCTGACAAAATTGATTTTGTTGTGAGACGTATCAATGTAACAAAATATGACAAATTATGTCAAGTGTATTGACTAATTGAGTTAATTGGTGTATTATATAGTGGTAGGTTATATTTTTTGAATTAAACGCATAGTTGTTTTATATAAAACAAAAGAGCGGAAAAAGTGTAAACAGTGTGAGCAATGTCTACCAGGTTGACAACTCACGATCAGCAGAATTACAATTTTTAGTTTTAACACTTTCTGAAAGAAGTAATGCCATTTTAATATTAAGTTATCATATCAAGGCAGTAGAGTAAATTCAGTTCTTTTAATACAACTGCTGAGATATAAAACCTGTTTACTGCCTTGTTATGATAGTTTAATTTTAAAAACTATAAATAGAAGCAAAACAAAAGATATAATTTGTCTTACTAAATTAAAATATGGATATAAAACCTAATTTGGCTAATCAATCTGATAATATAGTTCCCACTGATAATATAGTTCCTAAACGTAAATATACTAAACTTAATACTATACAATTAGATGCTCTTTTATTTGATTTTAAGATTAATAGATTATCTCATGATGACTTGGTTAGCAAGTATAAGGTGTCTAAACAGGCATTATATGGCATAATTCAAGGAAATAAAGAGAAAATAAGACTTCTTGCCGAAAAGACTGATAAAATGTTGTCTTTATCATTTGATAAACGTATCGAAACTATCAAAAATAAAGCATTAGAAACTGTTGATAAATGTTTTGTACATCTTACAGACGATAAAATAGCCAAAGAATCAGCATTTTATATATCGGCGACTATTAAAAATATATTAACATTGTTTAAGCAAGAGCAAGAACAACAGCCAGTTAATATTAATAATATACTGGTAATACTTAATAAGTACAAGCAAGACAGAACACAAGATATAGTGTTAGATGCTCAATTAATAAAATAGATTGATTTAAATGCATTTGTTCATTGAATTAAGTTAACATAATAAACCTTATCAGTAACTAAAACAAATTAAATCAATTATTTTTAGTTTAATACTGAAATGGACAAAACAGTAATAATCAAATAATTGAATTTATTTGTTAAATGTTAAAAATAATGAGTTTATTGGGATTAAGTTAACATAATATAAATTAGGGATTGCAAAATTAGGGTAGTGGGGGAAATTGAAATTAATATTATATATATATAATATATATTATATTAGCTTAACGTTCCAGGTTCATTTAATATACAATCTAACATTGCAACCATTACTACGATATGTCTATTTTAAACGGAAACGTATCTAAAATGATAGATAGGGGCAAATTGAGTATCTTAGTAGCACGAGTTGAATTTTTATATTTTTTTTATATATAAAAGGGTATAAAAAATGAATGGTTTAGTTTCGGTAAGATTTATAGGAACAAATTTAAAAGGTGAAACTAACAATTACATTGAAACTGTAGAAGTTGAAAAAAAGCCATTTAATTTAGATTTATATAAAAAGGTGTGTGGGGAAGTGGTAGGTAGGTTTAATGGATTATTTGAAAAAATGGTATTCTTTGAAATGATAAAGATAAATTGGTAATTTGAAAGATTAATGAGGTAGGTTATGATAACAATACAGCTTATTNTAGCAACCTGTTCTAAGTGACAGTTTACGTAGTTAATCTTTCAAATTAATATAATAAAATATGGGAAATATAGACATTGACAAAATAGATGTTAAAAACACGATAGAAACGTGGCAACAGCATCCGGAATTGTTCATTGAAGATGTTTTGGGATGGAAACCTTGGGAAAAGCAGTTAGAAATATGTAGGGAATATGTTAAAAGCAACAGAATTACTGTTAAGAGCGGTAATGGATTAGGAAAGACCAGGATAGTTGCAGGAATTGTATTAGCACATTTGCATACATATCCTAATAGTAAAGTTATAACGACAGCACCAACGTGGGCACTTGTACAAAACGTATTATGGGCAGAGATAAGAAGTCAACACAAGAACGCAAAACTTCCTTTAGGGAGTACGTGCTTGGATACTTACTTAAAAACTTTTGACCCTGAACATTACGCAATTGGTATGAGTACGGATGAAGGTGATAGGATAAAAGGGTTTCATAGTCCGCATGTATTAGTTATAGTTGATGAAGCCAGTGGAGTATCCGATGAGATACTTGACGCATTGGAAGAATTAATGACAGGTGACCATGCAAAAATGATATACATTGGTAACCCTACTAACACAAGTGGTAAATATTATAAAAGTTTCTATGATCCTAATTATAGTTGTTTATTTAAACAAGTTTCGATTAGTTGTTATGACAGTCCTAACGTTAAACAAGGTAGGGATGTTATACCTGGCCTTGTTGGATTAAGATGGATTGAAGAACGTAAAAAGGAATATGGGGAAAATAGTGCTTGGTATCAAAGTCATGTACTTGGCGAGTTTCCTGTTGAAAGCGAAGACCAATTAATAAGTCCGTTATGGGTTAAAGATGCGGAAAACAAAGAAATAGAACTGTATCAAACTAATCCGATAATACTTTCAATTGATGTGGCCAGACTTGGTGATGATTCAACTGTATTCTTAATAAGACAAGGTAATAAAGTGATAGACATACAATCTTTTAATGGTAAAAGAATTGATGAAATAGTAGGCAGGTCAATTATGTTAGAGAAAGAATATACACCTGACCTTATTGTTGTTGACGATACCGGGGTTGGTGGTGGTGTAACTGATTATCTTATGAGGTTTAATACCATAGGTTTTGTTGCTAAGAATAGCAGTAATGATTCAGATAGGTTCTCCAATATCCGTGCTGAATACTATTGGAAACTTAAATGTAAATTCGAGAATGGTAAAATTAGTATACCTGATAATAACAAACTTAAATCTGAACTAACTTGCATAAAAGTCAAATATTTAGATAATGGACAGATACAAATGCAAAGTAAAAAAGACATGAAAAAGAGCCCAGATTTTGCTGATGCTTTAATGATGTCAGAGTTTGGAATAGAAATAATGGGATTTAAAGAAACGAAAAGATTGCCAATGGTTTATATGCCGGGTATAACAACTTTTACTAAAAATTCAAATTTTATAAACGGAGGTTCTTCAAGAACGGGATATGGATAATAAAAACGATGCAGTTGAAATTAGTCAGGTACAAGCAATTGGTGAGAATGTAGTTATCAAACAAGATATGGATAAAGATACATACGATTTGAAATCAGGAGTTAAGTTATACATTCCTGATTCAGTAAAGAATAATCGTACCACGGCTAACACGGGAATAATATTTAACTGTGGTGATAATGTACCAGAAGAATTTAATTTAGGTAAACGTGTTTTGTTTCATAAATATGTTGGTTATGATATACTTGATAAACTTGAAGATGGCAAGGAACAAAATTACAAGATTTTAAGTTATAAAGAAATAATAGGTTATGTTAAAGAAGGCATGGATACAAACGAAGACAGTTTATTAAATCATGGCAGATTATTACAATAGGAGGTAATGTATATGTCAGACTTTTGGATTTCTTCAGCAATAAGCCACCCGGGTGCTTTACGTAAAAGTATGGGAGTTAAAAAAGGACAAAAAATAAGTGAAACAAAACTAAATTCAACAATATCAAAATTACATAATAAATCTAAAAAAGGTAATTTAACTGAATCAGAATCAAAGATGTTAAAACGTGCTAATTTAGCTAAAACATTAAAAAAGTTTCATAAATAAAAAAGGTAAATAATGGATTTAACACCTGAACAACAGAAAGAAATAGTGTTATATTTTGGTAATATGATTACTACCACATTAAGTTCCAATAGTGATTTATATTTAAACAAAATTCCTGAATACTGGAAACGGTATCGTGGGGAATGGAGTAGCAAAAAAGACAAATCTTTTCCCTGGTCTAACAGTGCAGATTTCAATTTACCAATTATAACGTGGGTAGTTGATTCGCATTATAGCCGATTAATGGATGCAATATTTGGTGCAAATAATATTTTCAAACTTGTCCCAATTTCAAAAAATGCAGTTGAACCTGCAAGACGGATAAACGAGTATGGAAACAGTTTATTAAGAAATGACGATATATTTTGGAAACCTATCTCTCAGTGGATACAGCGTCTTTGTGTTGAAGGTACGGGTATTTTGTATCCATGTTATGAACCGCATTATATAAAAAGTAAAAGATATAGCAAGATTGAAGATACTTTGAATAAAATCAATATGCCCACCTTGGCAAAAGCGTATAAGAATTTATCCGGATATTTAATACCTGAAGTTAAAGAGAAAGTTGTATACGAATTCAAGGTACATTGTATCCCGCTTGGTAACTTTGTTTTTCCATTTAGTAATGATAATTTAGATAAATCTGAATGGGTTGCATACCAAGTTGACATGACTAAACGTGAAATAATGGAACGTGGTAAAGATAAATCCGAGAATGGTTGGATTAATACTGATAAAATTAATAATGCTTCACCACAGACTGACAAGGGACAGGAATATAGAGATAAGAATAGAGATAATGGATTGAATGAAACCATAGTAACAAATACTGACCAACCATATAAAGTTTATGTTGTGAAAGGATTCTATGATTTAAACAAAGATGGTAATACCCAAGATTATATTTTTATAATGGAACTTACCACAAATACATTATTATATTATAAAGAAAATGAAGATTTCTGGGGTAAACGCAGACTTGTTATTTCTCAATTATTTCAACAGGCAGGTACTTTATTAGGTATAGGATTTGGTAAAAGGTTAGGATTAATGAATGATGAGTTTGATACATTGCATAACCTTTTTATTGATTCATCCGTTCAATCAACTGCTGCTATATATACAGCAATTCGTTCACGATTCCCTAATTCGGCTAATGTTGATTTCAGTACAATGTCAATTAGGCCTGGAATGATAATGGAAGTTTTGGGTCACGATGCCCTGAAACGTGTTGAAAATAATATTAATACTATTGATATAAGTAAAATGGAATCTTTCATAATGGGATTAATTGAAAGACTTGCTATTATTACCGATACTTCAATGGGCCGGGAAAGTAATATTGAACGACCTACTGCACGTGGCAAGTATATGGATTTGCAGGAATTCCTTGTTAACTTTGGTATTCTTGTCAAACAGATTAATNTTGGATTAAAAGAACTTATTACTAATATGTTTGAATTAATGTACCAATATATGCCTTCTGATGGTATAACTTATAATATCCCCAATCCCGATAATCCAGATGAAATGCAACAGGGTAAGATAACGAGACAGGATTTAGAATATTTTATTGACGGAGAAATGGAACTTTTTGTCACAGTTGATAGTATCAATGCAGCCAAATCTTTAGTTGAACAAAGAATTACAATGATAATGGATAGGTTAGGACAAGACCAGACTGGGGAAATTAATACAGCAGAACTTAAAAAATTTTATATAGAGACTTTATTTCCTTTATTATCAAACATGATCATCAGAACACCGAAAGAATTACAGAAGTTACAAGAAATGTCAGATTTACTTGACCAGAAAGCAAAAATATTACAACACAAACAATCAACTTTAGATGAACAACTTGGTGTGGTTAATAAAAACACTAACCAACCTCCTAATCCACCGCCTCCACCTACTAATATGCAAGGAGGCCAATAGTGAGTAATAGGAAAGAAATTATTTTAGATAATTATGAATTGATAGATATGATTATTAATGATATTAACAAAGCTAAAATTGGTTGCTTAGAAAGACTTTTGGTAAGTACAAATAATAGAGAAGAAGATTTGTTGATTAAAGGTGAAATAATTTTTGCAGATTCGCAGATAACCTATTTACAAAATTTAAAAAAGGAGGCAAAATAATATGCCAGAAACAGACCCCAATAATCCTAATGGTCAAGTACCATCAACAGTACCACCAACCGGACCTGGGACACAAACACCAGAAAAAGTTACGGTTGATATTGAAGATGTTTCTTTAATTGATACCAAAACTTTCGGTACTGATACAAAGAAAGCTACGGTTGAACAGTTGAAAAGTTACAAAAACGCAGTCACGAAAATGCATGAAGCAACAACAAGAGCTAAAACTCTTGAACGTGAAAATGAGGAATTAAAAACAAAGATTAATAGTCAGCAAGTTCCACCCAGTAATCAGCAGATACCTCAACAAGGTGGATATACACAACAACAGATTGTTGAACTTGAACAGAAATATAATATGCCATTTGCTCAGATACAGGCATTATATGATGTTCAATCTTTGGCAGCTAACCAGGCATTGAAACCTGTTCAAGAACAGGTTAACAATATGATGGAAGTCATGTCAAAGAATTCTCTTGAACGGGAAGTTGAATATCTGCAAACTGTTGACGATAGTTTAAAAGTACCTGAAGTTAAGGAAACTTTTGATAATCTTATCAATCGGTTACCACCGAGTGAAAGAATCAAAAGACAATCTGTAATAAACTGTTTACAACAGGCAAAGGGGTTATGTGTAGACAAAATTGTTGATTTTAAATTCAATATATTAAAAGAACAAAATGGTTCAAAACCACCAAACACACCTCCTGCAATTCCTGCTCCCGGTAGTTCTGCTTTGCCTAATCAGCAAGGTAATCATGGAGAAAAAGAGGAATTGGATACAAGTAGTCAAAAGTATAGAAATTTAAAAAGTTATTATACTGATGACCAATTGACAGAAAATTATAAAATTAAAAAGGGAGGGAAATAATAATGGTTATAAATCAAATTGTTAAACATGGTAAACGTGATAGGTTTGAAATTGATACTGAGGTAAAAAAGATGTACCCCAACGTACATTTTTGTTGGATAGCGAACCAACCTGAAGATATTTTAAGGTTTGAGGGTAACGGTTACAATTTATGTAGGCCGCCTGAATCTTGGAAAACAAAATATAAAGGTACTTCCCTTGAAAACATGAATGTAATTATTAACGGTGACCTTATTCTTGCTATGTGTTCTCGTGAACAATATGAAGAACAACAGCAAGATGAAGAAAATTACCGGAAAGAACTTGAACAAACATCTAAAAGTATTGATGAAGTCAAGAACGGTTTGGAAAAAATAGGAAATTCATCCGGGAAACCTATAGTATCTTTAGAAAGTGAAAATATAGAAAGAAAGAAATAAAAAAATAAAACATGGAGGAAATAAAAAATGTCTAATCAATATAAGATTTCGGTAAAAGAAGGACCGACAAAAATTATGAAGTTTGGAGAAGGCGTATCTCAGACATTCAAAGCCGGGGATATTGTAAAAATAGGTGCAACTACAAGTGGTGGGTATGTTATAGCTGCAGCTTCAAGTGATGCTAAATTGTTAGGTATTGCATTAGGGGATGCTTCTGGTACTACGGCTACATCAATTCTTGTCCTTGTGATTTTACAGGATACAGAATTAGTATCAAGCGTATATCATTCTACTGCTGCAAGTGCAATAACTGCACAAACACAAGTTGGTGCTACCTATGATTTAATTATAGGTACACACGCTGGGTATATTGATATTGAACATACCGCAGATAACATCTTTACCGTTGTTGAATTGATACCAGATGATGCTATTGGTACAGTTTATGGTAGAGTAGGTTTTACTGTTAAAGGTTCAGCATTACAATATTATGGTGCAGGTACTTTAGACTAATTAGAATAGTTTAATTTTAAAATTTAAAATGGAGGAATTTAATCAATGGGAAATATAATCACACGTGACCAGTTTATAGCTTTAAATGATAAAAATTTTAGTAAGATTTTTGTTGACGAAATCGGTAATAAGGAATCTATTTTTGATAAATGGATTAACGTTGTTACCATAGAAGATGCATATACAAAAATGTCAGGAGTAACAGGTTTACCTTTACTTACACAATCAAAAGAAGGTGGAGAATTTACATTAGACCAGATTTTTTCAAAGTTTAACCAAACATTCACACCTCTTACATACAAACAACGTGTAAGAATAACAAGAGAAGCGTGGATGGATGACCACACTGGNACTTTAAAAGTTATACCTAAATTACAAAGTATAGCTGCTAAAGATACGGTTGAACAGGATGTAGCTAATCTTGTTGATAGATGTCAGAATGGAAGTTATTTNGGCCCAGACGGTAAAGTGTTATCAGCAACAGACCATCCGTTAAAAGGTGGAGTTAGTGGTACATTTTCAAACAGAGCAACTACTAATGCAGTACTTACATTGAGTTCTCTTGAAGCTGGGATAATTGGATACAAAACCATTCCGAATGACCAGGGAATACGTAGGCCACGAAATCCTAAATATATCAAGGTTGCTAATGAAAATGAAATCAATCTTGGGAAAATTATGGATTCCAAATACACTTTAACAAATAATTTGATTGAAAATCAGATTCAAAAATTTGGTTTAACACCGATTATTGATTCTTATTCAACAAATTCAGCGTTATGGTGTTTGATAGGCCCCAAAGAAGAACATCAGATTTTCCTTGTTTGGCGTGAACAACCTAATACCAAAATGGACGCAGACGTAGCAACGGATGACATTTTACAAAAATGTTTCTTGCGTGAAGTTACGGGTTGGGTTGATGCACGTGGTTTCTGGGGTAGTACAGGTTCTTAATTTGTAAATAACAATAAGGTGGGTAGTTAATACCTACCCACTTTATATTTTAACTGGAGGTAATAAATAATGAAACGTTTTTTAAGTTTAATAATAATGCTAATAGCAATAAGTGTTAACGTTTTTGCTTATAACAATTTAGCAGGGACACCATCTTCTTATCCTATGGATAGAACGCAGGAAGCTACAATTACCCAAACTTCTATTCTACCTATTGATGATGGGGTAATACAACTTGGTGATTCAACACACCGTTTTAGAAACATTTTCTTAAGTTCTAACGGTATAACTACTCAAGAATGGTTATCTTTACCTATCGCTTCAACTGTAACGGTTTATGATATGGCCGTTACCACAACGGTAGCATTATCGTCAACTGTATACTCTGGTGGTAGTTTGTTTCAATTCCCATATGCACGTAACTTGGTTGCACAGTTTAGATATGAACCTTCAGTATATGGTACAGAAATAAGTTCATTAACTGTATATGGTGGAAAATGTGTAGTCCAGGGAATAAATCAATATGGAACTACAGTATCTGAAACATTAACTGCATACCAAAGCAGTGGTACTGTTGGTAGTATAGCATTTTTAAGAGTTGATACAGTAACTTTCTCTGCTTCTTATATACAAAGTGATACTGCTTGGGCACAAACAGCAACAAAAAAGATTTCTTTACAATTAGGTACTGGAGTTAAAATTGGTTTACTTTCCGGTTCAACTATAATTAAAGATGTTGAATCAGGAACGGTATATACAACATACACTCTTGATACTGTATATAATACTATTACTTTTGTTAATGCACCCGACACGAGTAAAAATTATATAATAATGCAGAAAAGATAAAACAAAAATGAGTGGATACGAAATACACGTTTGGAATAAAGGCAATCAGGCAATTGATACTATAACAGAACAGGGACATTTACAGGACTGTATACGTTGTGGTTTTGCTTATCGTATACATAGTGGTTACATCAAAAAAATAAATGGTAAATGGTTATGTTATAAATGCGAAGACCATGCTGATTATTCCACCGGGAGACCAAAATGAAAAAAATATTGATATTAGTTTTAATGTTAATTCCATCAATATTACTTGCACGTGGCGAACCTTATGACGAATTAGGTATACACAAGGGACATATAAAATCTATGTGGAGTGTTACAGTAAATTCTACTACTCCTACCATAATTATTTCTACAACAAGCAAATACGGTACAGACACGGATTGGCTTATAAAAAACCATAAATCAAATAGTTATATTGTACACATGAGTACAGATTCTAATATGACTATTGATATTGATACTTATGCTCTTGATATAGGCGAAGCATTAAGTCCACAGGGTAATTTAAGCGATACTCCCGTTTATGCTTTAGTAGAAAAAGGTGGTAGTTCTTGCAAGTTGTATATTATTGAATTTAACCATAGAAATTAATAATAACCATACCGTATAAAAATACGGTGTGGACGTAATCATAAATTATTATAAGGAGAAAATTGTACATGAAAAAAATACTAACAATATTATTATTTCTAATGTTTAGTTCTGTATACAATGTATTTTCAATACAAACTAATAGTGGTGGTAGTAGTTTAGATAAAGGTGGTACTATTAATGGTGACCTAACTATCACAGGACAATTAAGTGCAGGTGGAATAACAAGTTCAAGTACCATTGATACTGCGTGTAGAATTTCAACAGGAGTAATAGCGAGTAATTTAACATCAACTGCTTCTGCTCTATCGTCTTTCCAATTAAACATAGGTATTTCCACGGGAACACTATTAGGAATGATACAAAGCACAGGTGCGGCAGTATCAATAGAAACAAATAACCGATTACTATTCCAGACACAAGTATCAAGCACGTATGCTACATTATTACAATTAAACACAACAGCACAAAAAGAAACATCAGATTTTAATACTTTAACAGGACAGATTAATTCTACCGCTTCTGCTTTATCTTCATTTCAATTAAACATAGGGAATAGTACAGGAACGATATTAAATCTTATTGGTTCAACTATGCCTTGGAGTAGTAATGGAACTAATGTTTGGAG
>Ga0031655_10001617_pt1 | contig 13357 bp, 8 predicted proteins | sample FrelakmetHBP12HB_FD_55187 | JGI IMG/M metagenome (GOLD analysis project Ga0031655, IMG submission 55187) | Freshwater lake sediment microbial communities from the University of Notre Dame, USA, for methane emissions studies -HBP12 HB | ecosystem: Environmental > Aquatic > Freshwater > Lake >... | reverse complement strand
GTCTTCATAGTCTGCTTTGAGCTGCAGGGTCTTTTCAAAGTATCTTGCAGCTTCCTCAAGTTTGTTTAAACGGAGCAGTACGACACCCATGTTGTAATATACATCAATGTTTGGGGCATATGTCAATTCGAGTCTATGGAGAAACTTTAGTCCTTTTTTTGGAGAAAAAGTTAATATCCACATAGCTCTCAATAGGCGGGATTCGGGTACTTTTCCTCGTTTCTTTTTCAAAGCATGATGATTTTTCATGTGCTTGAAGTCGTCCCTCAAGATCGATAGACTACAATAGACCTCTCTTCTCAAAATAAGCTTTTCAATTTCGGGACACGCCAGCGCCCTTGTAAAGCTTTTTACGCTCCTTTTTCTTTCTCGATCAAATTAGCGCTGATAAAAACATAGTTACGCCCTCATTGTGCAACCGTTATATACGTTTGGCAACGAATTATTTATCTTGACAAAGGTATATTATGCCTATTATATTTTTTTCTTGAAATCTTAGTGACTTACAATAGAGTGCTGAGGACTCAGTGGGGAAAGAATGTAATTTGCCAAGAAAAACGATTGTGCTAAAGCCCGAGGCTAATCTTTAGAGCCTCGTCGACTTCAAGCATCTTGTGTGCAGGAACATGCCCTGTCTTGCTTCTGAGTCGAGTCTTGTCTATAGTTCGTATCTGGTTGAGAAGAACTACAGAATCGGATGCGAGCCCAGTTCCTTTTGCCAAAACGCACACGTTCGTAGGGTAGTCTTTTCGGTCAAGATTGTTTGTAATGCAGGCAACTATGGTTACTGGGCTTCGTTCATTGCCTACATCGTTTTGTATTATCAATACTGGTCTTGTTTTGCCTTGCTCGGTTTTCTTAACCGGTCGAGGTCTGCCCAATAAATGGCTCCTCTACGTATCGCAGTCTTCATCAAGCTCTTTTTCGACCGCCTCAAAATCCTTAGTGATTTCCAGATCTTCGTCGGCGCCCTCTTCGTAACCTTTGATCATTTGGCTAAGGGTGTTGTCTGTCAGCTTCTTTTCGGGAAACATCTTGATGAATTCGTCTTCGCTTATTCCCAGCCATTTCATGGCGTTGCAAGAGTCGATTTTACGTTTCGAAAAAAGACTCTTAACCAGCGCTTCTTTCTTCCTTTCAAGACGAGGAAACTCTGTTGAGTGCATTTGGGTTTCGGGAATTGTCTTATACATGAAATAAAGCAACTCGTCGTCTGGAAGGTCATTCAACAGCATTTTCGCGCATACCATTTGTTGGTATCTTTCATGACTCAGCGTTTTTATAATGTCCTGAGCTGCTGTTTCTCCCTTTTCAGTAAGAAAGAAGTCGTGGTTGGTCTGATCGATGAGATCGTATTCCATCAATGTTATCCTGTTTTCTTCCAGTTCATATGAGGCTCCTCCAGGTTTGAAATTGGAGAAGTCGATTTCCTTCTGTTCTCGAAGGTACTCAAAGTACCTGATGACTTTCTGAATATGCAGGTTATCCATTTCCGTCTTTCGATTGCGGTCTTTTATCGATAATACAGTTAGTAGCAAGGACCTTGCGGGGGAATCTAACCCATAGTCCTCAATAAGGGTCATTACTTGGGAACCTTCTCGGTTCATAATTTGTATCTAAGGATCGATTTAATTATAGTGGTGGGAAATCGCCAGGGCAGACAAGCATGGGAGTTCCGGCTACAGGCACCGCCGCAGTCTCGGATGACAGCATGAACGCGTGGATGGAGTACCTTTACATGCAGCAGCCAGAACCAACCAACCAACGCAACTGGCGTTTCAGTGTATGTGACGGCTTTTGATCCCAACGGTAACACGGAAGACTTAGGCACTGTTACGACCAGCATCGATGGCAGTTACGCTATTGATTGGACTCCGCTGGTTCCAGGACTGTATGCAATCACTGCTTCTTTCGCGGGGGCCAACTCCCACTACAGTTCCAGTGCGGCAACGCATTTGGCAGTGGGAAAAACAGTGGTTTCGCCATTGGTCACCTCTGCACCCACCGCTGTACCCACCTTCGGACCCACCTCATCTGTGTCGACGCCAACGCCGGTTTCTCCATCGTCTCCCTCGCCAAGCCAAGCAGCCTAACCAGCAACAAGCGCTTCGCCAACGATGACTTGCGTCGCCATTTCCGCAGCGGTCATCATCGTTGCAGTAATCGCCGCAGCAGTTGTTCTCAGAAGACGCAAATCGTAAAACAACAATTCTTCCCTTTTTTTGGTTCAAGACGAAATCTTTGCGGAATACCTGGGGAAGTTTCGGAAGGTTCCCTGAACGATTCAATTCCGATAATCGCTAGGTGCTAGGTCACTGCGAAAGGGTCAAGTCTGCGGAACTGCCTCAGCAGTTTTTCTACTTGAAAGCGCTTGGCTGAACGCTCGAGAGGCTGTAATGCTGATGATGGATTTAGCAGTGGTGAACAAGGACTAAAATTTAGCTGTTTTTAAGAATCCGGCGGAGCTGGGGTGGGAACTGAATCTCCTTCGTTGTCGATATCGCCAATTTCAGTTTTTTCCGCATCTACTTTCTCTTTTCTTGTAATGAGAAAATGAAGAATGAGGTCGGTATCCATCTCAGAGGGTCTTCGGTTGAAGCTTTAGAGACAGGAAAAGCACTTTTACTTCAGGCAGTTTAAATGTTGCAAGAGTAACGGCGATTATTTTTCTTGATCTTTGAGTAGTTTCTGGATCGTCTGTTTTAACGTTGGAATGTTTTTGTGGACTGTTACCCAAATGGTTTCTGTGTCCATTCCGAAATAAGCATGAATAAGTTTGTCCCTCATGCCTGTTATTTCTTTCCAAGGTAACGTGTTGTACTTTGCTTTGACCTCGTTGGGAAGTTGTTTAGCTGCCTCGCCTATGATTTCGATGCTTCGCACGACGGCATTGAGCGTCTTTCTGTCTTTAACAAACTGCTCATAAGTCATGTTCTCTGTGAAGTCTTCGATGTCGTCAATTGAGTCTATGATGTCTCGCAGATAATCTCTGAGGTCGCGACTTTTCATATTATAATGACTTCCTCAAGGATGTGCTCGCCGATGTGCGGCTTGAGAGCCTTCTTTGATACTAAATCCACTTTAGCGTCCAGCAAGTCTGAAAGATAATTCTCCAACGCCATAAACTCGAACAATCCAACTGGTTCCTCAAACTCCACAAGAACATCCACATCACTGCTGACCCCTTGTTCGCCACGCACGTACGAACCAAAAACGCCTATAGTTTTCACTTTGAACTTCTTTTTTAGCTTCGTTTTTTGCCCAGAAAGCATACGCCTTATTGATTCGATATCTTTCATGATTCACATATGGGGAGCTCAATACTTTAAGCCTTTTCACCATAAATTCATTGTAAGTTTAGAGGAGACCACTTACATCTTACGCCAACAATTTATTTGCGAATCGATCGGGGGCAAGGCTTTTCTGAGTAAGCAAGTAACTGAGAATTTTCATCCTCATCAGGTCAGCCCGTACAGCTTTCTTACAGCGTCACGGGAGGCGGCTCTTGGCAAAACTTGACTTTTGTGTACATGGCCACAGACGGTAGTTTCGCTGTCAATTGGATGCCGCAGGTTTCGGGCACATACCTTATTATGGCGAAGTACTCAGGCAATTCGGTCTTCAATGGAACGAGTAATACGGTCACAATAGCGTCGGCACCGTATTCAAACCAGGATGTCTTTTCCGTGGTTTCGAACTCAACTGTGTCTGCCTTGTCCTTCGACTCAGCAAGTAATCAACTTAGTTTTACTGTTGCGGGTCCTTCTGGAACTACGGGCTTTGTGGATGTTGCACTTGCCAAAAGCCTAATTTCAAACATCGCGAACGTGCAAGTTCTCATCGACAACTCAAAAGCTACTTACACAGTCACCTCAACGGCTGATTCGTGGATCCTCCATTTCGCATATTCACACAGCACACACAACATAAACATTAATCTTGGATCTACCCAAACACCTACTCCCTCTCCCGCTCCCACTTTATCTCCAACGCCTATTCCAACTCCAATATCTACTCCAGTTCCAACTTCAACACCCACCCCAACTACTATGCCCACTTCGGCACCAACTGAAACACCCCAGCTCACTCCAAGCTCCGCCTCAACAATCTCGCCAAGTCCAAGTCCAAACGCAACACCTACACCTCAAATAGCCGAATTTCCGTCGACAATAGTATTGGCAGTTTTAGCTTGTGGAATATTCATTACTTTTCTCGTTGCAAGAAAGAGAAGCCACTGAAGCAACCAATATGGACTTAGCTCACGCTTTGCCTCTTTTTAGAGAGGATTAAGAAGACGCCAATCAACGCTTTACCGCCCCTTTATCATGAGTAACAAAGCGTGGACACTGATTCTCCTAATTTCAAAGTTCCTGATAATTTAGGCTTCGCTCGGTGCGTTCGCGATAGATTTAACTCAAATAGACGGCGACGTAGACTTTTCGTGTCCCCGATGCGGAAATGCCGTATCGCCAAATGATGAGTCCGAAGAGACTTACTCCATTCTGGAGCCAAAAGTCAACAGTCACGGCCTAGACAAGCTGATAATCCGCTGCAACAAGTGCGCAAGCCACATTCACCTGACTGGTTTTCCTCTTCTGCAAGAATTGTCAGGGATAGGCGAGGAAGAGCTTGAGAGCGAAAAACAAGAAACTCCGTTGCACTTCTCACATTTGCAGCTGCCTTTGCGGCTGAGCCTCGGAAAATTACCTTAAGAGTTTAGGCAACTGCTGTTTCAGTCAAGAGGAGGCGAGACAAACAGGCAGAAAAACGTCGGGCTGAAAACCGTTTAGGAAATAGGGTTTAAGGGCTCTGAGAGCAAATACGTTCTTTCTCTCTCCTAACTTTTCGTTTCTCCCAGAGCCCCGGCAAACCCTAAGGTGACTGTTTTTGCGGATTTGCAGGGAGTTATGATGATAATTAGAATTGTCAGTGGAGGCTACACTTGCAACATTTTAAATACACATAGCTTCTATAGGTGAAAAACAGGAGGAATTTTGGAGAGTTTGAGAAATGAGTGAACAAAAAAACAAAACATTATCTACGATCGTTTTGATTTTGGTCTTAACCGTTGCCATGGTAATGCCGGTCATTAACCAGAACCTCCTTACGACAAAAGCGCAGACAGCCACATTAATCTCAACCAACGTGAGCCAGTACGAATGGACTTCTCCTGCGGCTGATCCCAGTAGATCGTTTTTCAGTGCTGGGCCCGCGCCCAATTCGCCAAGTATTCAGTGGAAGACGAAAATTCCTAACGTGAATGGGTTCCCTGTGGCGTTCAACGGTATGATCTTCGTCGCTGATCTTTCGAAAACGTATGCTCTTGACGCGACTACGGGTGCTATCGTTTGGACCTCTAGTGTGAGCGCTGGGTTGGCTGGTGGAATGGGTAAAATCGACAATACCTACATGATGATAGGCAGTACGTGTGTCTTAATCGCAGATGGAACCACGGTGTGGGTTGGCCCGCCGGGATTTACGTATGATCAATCCGTGATTAACGGTGCAGGGTACATTCCTGAGCTGAAGATGTTCCTCGATAACTCGCACGGTTGGAGCCTTGCTGACCCTTCAAAGCCGCCGACGTTAGTTTGGGATAGGACAATTCAAGAGAACGTTGGTCACGGTTATGCGGTCTACGGTGGCGGCAAGCTCTTTGTGGGCGCTGAAGACGGTTTCTTGCGGGCGCTTGATGCGAAGACTGGTAATCTGCTGTGGACGACGCCGTTAACGTCTGTTTTCAACTATGGCGCTTCGTACGTCAATGGCATGGTGATTCAAGGTGGACTCGACGGTAATATGCATGCGTGGGACGCTAACACTGGTAAGATGCTTTGGACTTACAACCCTGGCACGTTCTACAACGAGTGGGCATCGGCTACGGGTGCAGCCTACGGTATGGTGTACGAACACAATCAAGATACCTTCATCTACGCGGTAAACGCGAGCAATGGACATTTGGTGTGGAGTGCTAAAGGACCTGGCATCGGCTACTCGAATACGCTTTCTATCGCGGACGGCAAGGTCTATGTTCAGATGGGCGAAAACCAGTACCGTGACTTCAATACAGGTTTGTTTGCCTACTCCGAGTTCGACTGTTATGACGCGTACACCGGCAAGCTGATATGGTCATTGCCTGTTGAGAATGGCGCTCCCTTCAACCAGCAATGCATAGCCTACGGGAACCTCTACATCATACCCACGATTACGCCGCAGCAGCCTGGCGTCTGGACTTATTCTCTTGGCGGGGTAAACTCACTTGGCGAAGTTTGGTGCATCGGTAGCACGCCTAAAGACTGGTCCATGTTCATGAGTGACCCGGCGCATTCTGGTGAAGGTGCGGGTCCAACGAACTTGTCGCTGAGTTGGAAGTTCCAAACTGGCGCCGCAGTTGTATCATCACCGACTATCGTTGACAACGTGTGCTATTTCGGGTCGCTGGACAGCAATATCTACGCGGTTGGCGCCTCAACTGGCTCTAAATTATGGTCTTTCAAGACAGGGTTCGAAGTGGCATCTTCACTGGCGGTGGTCAACGGCAAAGTCTACACGGGCGCTGACGACGGCAACATCTACTGCCTGGACGCAACAACAGGAAGCAAACTTTGGGAAACCCCTGCTGGCGGCGTCACGAATAATTTGCTGGGCGCTGGAACGTATCTGTCGGTCATACCGCCGACGAGAAGCTCTCCGGTGGTGGTCAACGGAAAAGTGTACGTGGGCGCACTCGATGGCAATCTCTACTGTCTAAGTGCTGATAGCGGAAGCGTGCTCTGGAAGTACGCGACAAACGGACCAATTTTGGCATCTCCTACAGTGGCGAACAATGCGGTGTACTTCTCATCGTGTGCTGGCGGTCAGGCGATGTACATTAATCCAGCTCCGCCTGCTAACGGTGACTTCTACAAGCTTGATGCAAGCAGCGGGAACCTCATCTGGCATAATGCAATCCCCTACGTGCTGAACGAGACCTTTGGTTGGGGCAACTTCTTGCTTGCATCAGCCACGGTTGCAGACGGGAAGGTCTTTGTTCGAAACGGCTTCCTATACACGTACGCTTTCGACGACAAAAATGGGAACACGTTGTGGACCTATAAGGGTAGATTCAACCCTGGCACTCCCTTCCAGACTGGCGGTGTCATTCAAATCAACGCTCCACTCTACGCTTACGGCGTACTCTACATGAACGACTACTACGGCATAACATGCATTAACGCAAACAGCGGAAACGAAACATGGTTCACTTGGCTATCCCGCGAAGACATCAGTCCGGCGCTTGCGTATTCTTACAACAGAATCTACGCGGTCAACGAATTAGGAAACATGTACGTTCTCGACGCGCTTACCGGAGCGAAACTGTCATTCTACGTCTTTGGCAACCAAATGCACTCAGCGCCATCGCTATACAACGGCAACGTCTACGTGGGATGCAACGACTGGAACGTCTACTGCTTCGGAGACGCCAGATTGATGACTGCCCAATCGCAAACCGGTCAAACGACAAACACGCCTCAGGCTCAACCCACGAATCCCGCCCAGACCCAAGTTCCGGTCGCGGTGACTCCAACGCCGAACAATGTTGCCAGCAACAATCTATCGCCAACCGTGATGTACGCAATTTTGGGCGTTGTGGTTCTGGTCATCGTCGTCGCAGCTGTAGCATTAGTCCTTAGAAGACGCAAGTAAAACAAAGCCAATTATTTCCTTTTTTTTCTATGAAAAATTTTTTCATGACGCTTCAATGAACGCTTGCGTTATAAAATTTCTTTTGTTTAAGCAAAACGTAGAATTGGAGGCTGAGTGGGCTCTGGCAGCATCAAAGATTCAGTCATTGCGTTTCAATCTTCTCTCCATGTCTCGAGTCCGGAGCCCCAGCAAACCCTTTAGTCCTAAATCAGTCAAGTTTTCAAATCAAACTGATAGTAAGGTTGAAACTTTTTTGGAATTTGGTTAACTATTTTTGGTTTTCGGAAGGTTCCCTGAACGATTCAATTCCGATAATCGCCGAGTGCTACGTCCCCGCGAAAGGGCCATAACCACGTACCTGCCTGAGCAGATTTATTTGTTCGAAGGCGTCCCCAGTTTCTTGCCGCTTTTCATTATGATCCAAGATTCTTAAATTATTTATACACAGACTGTTGAGTTGTAAACGGCGCCAAAGCTTTGGTTGGTCAAGAATACGGTAGATCTGTTTTAGGTTGGAGAGCTACCGCTGGTTCCGTTGATGAAAAATCACTGATATCCGAGTTTCAAGTTGCGCTACTAGATGAGATAGAGGAATTAAAAGGACAGAAAATCGGTAAGAAGACTGAGATATTTGACGGCAAGCGTATCTTTAGCAGCAAAACATTAAATGTTTACCGATTTTTGTCTGATGATGCTGACGAGTGGTGTAATCGCAAACGCCAAACTGAACTGACCATTAGCATTGACGGTGAAGTTGTTTCTGGGCGGCTTGATTCTGCGGACAAGCAAACAATTGACATAGCTTTGGAAATTGACAAAGGAGATAGCATAGAAGAGGCAACTCTTCAGGACTCGTCTTTTTTCTTGCTTGAGAGACTAAATAACAAGTTTTCAAGCATAAAGTCTGGCGAATTCGCAATTAATATTGATGGAAGCATGAAACTTTTTGGCTTCGATCAACCTGGATCTTTCACGCCAATCTCATTCAGTGTGCAAAAGTTGGGGGCCTTTAACCCTAATTGTGAACAAGAAATTGCTATTCGGAAAGCTTTGAGTCAAGAGATTACTTTCATTTGGGGGCCTCCAGGTACTGGAAAAACCAAAACCTTGGCCTTTATTCTTGGGCTTCTTATTGCTGCAGGGAAAAAGGTCCTACTGACAGCTAATACTAACGCAGCGGTTGATGAAATACTAAGAAAATTCCTCGACGACAACGAGAATGCTTCTTTCGCTCAACAAGGGAAGATAATTCGATTAGGCGTTCCTTCATTTGAAGACGAAAAAATGACTTTAGTTATGCCAAAAGTCATAGCTGAAAAAAGAAATGAACAAACCAAGATCATTATAGCAAACATCCAAAAAGATATAGACCGTGACACACAAAAAATAGCCGTCTACAACGAGCAAGAGAAAAATATCATAACAAACGATTTGCTCCTGAAAGAATCAAATAAGGATCTAAGAAGTGTTCAAACAAATATAGAAATTATTCGAAGTAAAATTGAAACTGCAAAAAACAATCAAGAACAGTTCAGAGAACTGCTATCAACTTCTCGTCAAAAGTTAGAAACCGCGGAAAATATAGGCGTTTTAAAAAGAGTTTTTTTGGGGATCAACAAAGAAAATATTGAGAACGACATTAAAGTTTACGAAAATAAGTACAAGATCTCTGAACTCGAATTACTAAGCTTCGAAAAAACGTTTTATTCTCTCGTACAAGAGGCGAAAATAATTTCTGCTAGAATCCAGGCAAACACTAAGGTTGACCAAGAAAGTGGCGAAATACTGACCTTTGACCTTATCCAAAAGAAGAAATCAGATCTTTTGATAAAGAATCAAAGCCGTGAGGATGAAGTAGGCAATCTCCGGCGAAGTTTAGAGGAAGCTCAAAAAACCATCATAAAGGAAACGCTCGTCATAGCCACAACGATTGCTCGAGCGTGTATTGATCCGTCAATAATGAAGGAAAGATTTGATGTCTTAGTCGTTGACGAAGCCAGCATGGCTCAATTACCGAATATTTTCTATTTAGCTGGCTTGTGCTCAAGCCATTATGTAATTTCTGGAGATTTTCGGCAGCTATCTCCGATTGCCCAAGGTAGAACATCTGCTGTTCAAAAATGGCTAAGAAGAGACATTTTTTCGCAAGCCGGAATACTAGAAAGGGTAGATTCAAACATAGACGACGAAAGACTTGTTATGTTAAGAGAACAATACCGAATGCACCCTGCAATCTGCAACTTGATTAGCGAAGTAGTTTACGATGGAAAATTGAAAACCCCCGAGCCCGTTGCCACCTCAAAAGACAAACTCGCCAGGTTGCCTCCGTTTGAAGGAAGAGCCTTAATATTCTGTGACACCGCAACCACGGATCCATATATAGCGAGACCAAAAAACTCCTATTCCAGAATAAGTCCATACTCAGCAGTGGTCTCAGCAAATCTAGCTCTAAAATGTGTACAGGAAGCGGCTAAACAAGGTCTCAAACTCAAAGTCGGAATTGTCACTCCCTACAATGCACAAGCAAAACTAATCTCGAGAATATTATTCGACAAAGATTCAGATCCTGCACAAATTGTCGCGTCAACAATTCACCGCTTCCAAGGAAGCGAAAGAGACTGCATAATATTCGACCTCGTAGAAGGGAAACCTCTCAGCCCCGGAAGACTTACCCAAGGGCCATTTAGAACGTCAGAGCCGGGACGCCTAATCAATGTAGCAATTTCCCGAGCTATGGGCAAATTTATCCTTGTTGGCAATAGCGAATACATCACCAAAAATTTCTGGGCCAACGACGCAATACCGCAGGTACTCGAACAAATAAAAACAAAAGGCGAAATAGTTGATTCAAACATCGCGGACTATTGGTCCTATGAAGAAAACAATTGCTCAAAAGTAATCGGGGATACTAGTTTCACAATCTATGACCAAACAAACTTCTATGAAGCCTTCCTCGAGGACATGAAAAAAGCAAAATCAAGAATCGTAATTTTCAGCCCCTTCGTATCAAGAAAAAGAGTTGAAACACTACTCGCTGACTTCCACAATATTTCCCAAAAGGGCATTCCAATATATATCATAACACGCAAAACAAAAAGTGAAGTTGTCGACGACCTTCTAACAAACGACGTTAAGATCATTTTCGCATCAAAAGGATTAGGATTCGAAGAATTTGACAAATTTCACTTCAAGCTAGCTCTCGTTGACAGTTCAGTGATATATTATGGCAGCTTGAACATCTTGGCTCAATTCGAATCAGCGGAAAGCATGATCGCTTTCAGAGCAAAAAAGACAGTCGCACAGCTAATAAGGAATTTCGGCATAGACAGCATGATCAAAGAATACCTAGCTAACCAAAATGCCAACAATAAACCATCGATCTTAGAACAAAAACCAGTTCAAAATACAATCCCGGAAAACTGCAAACCTGAATTACAAACTCCGGTATCTGAAGAACCCTCTATAAGACTTCAAAAGATAGACGTCTCAAATCCAACAATTCTCGCCAAAGCCTTCGGCAAAGTTCAACCAGACAAAGAAGTTAGACTGAATGCTGAACAAAGAATTTGGCAAATGGGACAGGATATAGGTTATAAGGCTTATACTGAATACGAAGCTCTTAACCTTTTCAACGATGGGTATAAGCGATTTATTAGCGTAATTTGGAAAGAAGGAAATGAAATCAAAGCAGCATTTCAGATAAGAAAAAAAGCAACCAACCTCTATTTCGCCGAGAACCAAAAAGATAGACGCAAACTTGACAAGCTGGTTGCCAACGAAAAATACCTGGTTAATGTTTCTGAGAAAAATGGAATTGCTGTATTCTTCAGAGTAACAGATGCTACCAACCAAGACCTCTGGGGTTCCAAAGACTCGCCCCAAAGGGTAAGACCCAACTATGACAGGTCTTATGAGAATTGGACGGAGACAGAAGTGCAAGATCTAATAGCTGAATACAAACAAAATCTAACTATTAGAGAAATTGCCCAAAAACATCAGAGGCGAAGAAGCGAAATTAGAGTTAGATTAGGCAGACTTAGACTTTAGCTTCAAACTAGCAAGATTGATTAATTGAAAAGGTCGAGGATAAGCTATTTAACGCAAGATCAGACTTTTTTTGCTCAACAACCTGCGATCTTATAACCTCTGCAAGGGTCACTTATCGTTGAGTTTTCATCGTTTTATGACCGCAATGTTGACAAGACGATACAGGATTATTCGATGCCATAGGTTTTTTCATGTCGATGATATCAAATCAACCTTATGAATAACCTTAATCACTTTGCTTTGAGCTTTCACATGTTCCAACAATTTACGCCAATCGTGACGTTCTTGGCAACCATCAAAAGCATAGTGTAACACGGTCAAATAACACTTCATCATCTTAGGCGAAGGCCCGTAAAAGACAATTTGGTCTATCTTTCGTAGCTTAGATTGTTTCTTTAGTTCGGATGAGAGTCTTTCAATGTGCGCTCGACTTGTTTCTTTTGACAGTTTTCTGCCATTGGCTACAACCGAAACACCTAGCCAATAATTTGTATCAGATTTTAAGGTAAAATCATAATCAGTCTTCTTTTCCTCGGGAAAAAACAATCCATAAAGAGCTGAAAAAATTGCCCATTCTGAATTTGTAACTTTACAAACATCAATAAATCTGCTGATTCTGTCAGAAATATATAGAATTTCAGGAGGATGAATACCCGGAGTCTTTTTTCCGCTGCAATACGTAACATCTAGCTTCATTTCGAGTCTGTCAACTGTTGTAATCTCGATGCATTTAAGCAAACTTACAGGCGAAACAATGAAAGCTTTAAAACAAAACTCATAGACATAGAATTGATACAGTTTGTCAAGCTCATATACCTGTAGAAAATGCGGAAATCAACATTCAGAAAAAGAGTACCGGGAAAGTAAATTTTGCAGAAAATGCGGAGCATTTCTGTCAAGCCCAGATCTTAAAACTCAAGTTACAATTCCGGCAAACATTTTTCTGGATGTTGAAAGAGCAGAAAAAATAGGCCGAATCCTCCATAATGACTTCCAAAACAAGACAGACTATTTTACTGGTTACTTAATGCCTGAGTATTCATACCCTAAAAACATGCAAAAGGGCTCCATCGAACAAGCACTATATTTTACCTACGTAATCTCTGTTGACAAGCAAACAAACGCAGTAAAACTTTGGCAGAACGCCGGACGCATGTTCGAAAGACACCCAGAATATTTTTACCCCAAATTTATAGCCGGTGCAGACCCCGATATTCTTTCGTCCCTGCTAAAAAGTCTGGGAGCTCGTTATCCCAGCAAAGGAGCTCAAGCATGGAAAAAAATCTCTGAGTTACTTCTGAAAGTGTATGATGGAGATCCTCGAAATATTACACGAAGTCCTCTAACAGTTAAAGAGGTAAAATCGTTAATTCAAGCATTCCCAGAGCTAAAGGGCAAGAAACTTTCAAATTTGTATTTGAGAGTTATGGGCGAAAACGGCTTGTTCAAGATAACGAATCTTAAAGAGCTGGATATCCCAGTTGACATACAAGTTGCAAGGTTCACTGTATTTACTGGTTGCTTCGAATTGAAGAGTGGAACTTTATCTGGCTGCATTAATGAACCACCCATCCAACCAGGCATAGAACAAGTTTGGAGAAATGCTGCAAAGGCATTAGATATT
>Ga0031655_10001610_pt1 | contig 13405 bp, 14 predicted proteins | sample FrelakmetHBP12HB_FD_55187 | JGI IMG/M metagenome (GOLD analysis project Ga0031655, IMG submission 55187) | Freshwater lake sediment microbial communities from the University of Notre Dame, USA, for methane emissions studies -HBP12 HB | ecosystem: Environmental > Aquatic > Freshwater > Lake >... | reverse complement strand
CGTTCTCAATATTGACGGCCAGCAGAACGGTACCTGGAACCAGAAATTCCACGTAACGAATTAAATCCAGACCCGATTCTTCTTTTTTAACCTTTTTTTGCGACATTTTTTGGGGTTCTTCAGGTTTTCAGACACCGATAAGTATATTCGTGCCCATTATTGCAATTATTAGCAATAACTATAGATTATGGTGAAACAAGTAGCGATGGTGAAGGTGCCACCGGCCAGATGAAGATGGTCTATGCCATTATTAAACGGNAGGATNTTCGCTATGTCGTAAGTATAATCAGGCAGTTCNATCCGATTGCCTTTTATTCCGTAGATGAAGTAAAATCCGTACAGAGGGTGTGTTTCCCGAAAAACGGACGCAGGGTTCCGGTGTTTTTTCGTGGATTGGCTCCCTCCGTTTTTACCGGAAAGGAAAATAAACAGACAGGAAAGATTTTGTGCCATTTTGTTATTCTTTAGTGGCACTTTGACCATCCAATAATTTTTTATGCCATTCCCATCTAACACTACGCAAGAGAATAATGAACGGAAAAAAGATTATCTATTTTGTTATAGCAGTTGGCATATGCCTGCTTGCAGGGTATATAGGCTCATATTATACAACTCCTGAAATACCTACATGGTATGCCGGTCTGCATAAACCCGATCTCACTCCCCCGTCATGGGTTTTTGGGCCGGTCTGGACAGTACTCTATATTCTTATGGGGTTCTCCCTTTACCTGATAATCCGGTCAGGTTTAAAGAACCCAGAAGTTAAAGTCGGTCTGGTCTTATTTATTTTTCAGCTCGTTGTGAGTATAGGATGGTCTTTTTTCTTTTTTGGTCTGCACTCGACGTTCTATGGTTTCCTGGCAATCGTTCTTTTCTGGACCATGTTGCTCTGTACTATTATCCAGGTAATCAGGTTCTCCATTGGAGCTGCATTGCTGCTCCTTCCCGTTCTGGTCTGGATATCCTTTGCCGGATACCTCAACTATGCAATTATGATGTTGAACCCCGCCAGTTTTGGAATTTCCTTCTAGGAACCCGTTTTTTTGGGATCCTGCCAGACCAATATCTTCTTTTTGTTCAAGGGTGACGATGTCATGCGGAGGTCGTATGCCAATTCAGCGTATTCATGTAGAAAATTTCAAGAGTTTTTCCGAACTNGACATTGAGCTGTCCCGGTTCCATGTGGTGATCGGTTCCAATGCAGCGGGAAAATCCAATTTTATCAGTATCTTCAAATTCCTGCGGGACATCACGATAAACGGGATCGTCAATGCAATTGCAATGCAGGGNGGGGCGGAATATCTTCAGAATACNAATATCGGGCCTTCCCGTGACCTTGTGATCAGGATTGTTTATCAACCCGATCAAAAGGTGGAGATCCTTGGGCAGGAATGCAAAGATACACCGCTTCTTGCCATACAATCATGCCAGTCGTCCTATGAATTTGCAATCAGGTTTGATAGCCACGGAGACGGATTCTCGATCACCCGGGACCGTCTCATTATCGGCTGCGAAGTGATGTCCTGCGACCGTAATGGCAAACGCNTGAGTAAAATAGAGAAAATCGGGCATGGCGAGATACAAGTGATGAGTGACAAGGGGGAATTGACATATGCAGTTGATCTTCCGGAGGGGTTTCCTCTCACTGAACAGGAGCTCATCCCGATCTATTTCCGCGGGAAACGCGTGCCGGAAAAGNCATTGCTTCTTGAAACNCCTTATGCGTATCCCCTGCCCCATATTGAAAAATTCTTTGACCACATTGCGGTGTACGATATCGATCCAAAACTTTTAAAAAAAGGAGTGGCAATTACCGGGAAAAGGGACCTTGAGGAGGATGCAGGTAACCTTGCGCTTGTCCTGAAAAACATTATCGGAGATCCTGAAAAAAAGCGAAAATTTTCAAACCTGCTGCGGGATGTACTGCCGTTCGTCGACGATTTCTCTGTTGAAAAGTTCATGGACATTTCATTGATTCTCACCCTCCGTGAACGATATGCNAAAAATCATGATCTCCCTTCCACGTCCCTTTCGGATGGCACGATGACCATCTTTGCCCTTATTATTGTCCTCTATTTTGAAGACAAGCCGTTTATCATCATCGAAGAACCAGTTAGTCACATTCACCCGTTTTTGGTCGGCCGTGTCATTACCATGATGAAGGAGTCTTCAAAGAGAAAGCAGATCATGATTACCACCCATAGTACCGAGGTGGTGAAACATGCCTCGATCGAAGATCTCCTCCTCATTTCACGGGATACTGAAGGATTTTCTGTTGTTTCCCGTCCGGCTGATAAAGAGGAAGTCAGGACATTTCTTAAAAACGAGATCGGGATTGAGGAACTTTACATCCAGAACCTCCTTGGACTGTAAACATGAAAAAACACCTTTTCATCATGGTGGAGGGGGAAGATGATGTCCGGTTTTTCGGGCGTATTATCAAACCGCTCTTTGTTTCACGCTACGATTCCGTAGAAATTATCCCGTACGCGAGCATCAAGCGCACGAAAGTAAACAATTTTTTAAAGAGCGTCAGGCTCATGAAAAACGACTATATCTTTGTTGCGGATATTGATACAGAACGATCCGTGAGGGACAAAAAACAGATCCTTTACTATCACTTCAGTAATATTGAAGGAAGTAGTATCATTGTGGTAATCAAAGAGATCGAAAGCTGGTATTATGCCGGCCTGTCACGCGAATCCGCGCTGAATCTCGAGGTTCCTGACCTCTCCCTGACCGATGAGCTTACCAAGGAGGATTTCAATCGCCTCATCCCTCATAAATATGATTCACGCATCGATTTTATGTTTGAGATCCTCAAGTACTTCTCCCTGGATTCGGCACGAATGAAAAACCATTCATTCCGGTTCTTTGCAGATCGGTACTATCTGGCAGACCCGATCCATGGACATAGAGATTAGTAATCACGACCTGTAACTTTAGGCAAAAAGAGTGCAGTATCGAAATGATTAATGCACTTCTCATGCTAGTTTGTTGCAACCAAAAATATCCGGAGGATATGATGGAAAAATTTTCCTGCACTATCGTAGACATGTCTACCCAAAAAAGGGCGAATCCCCGCAAAATATACCCACGCGGAAGGGATTTTATTACCTGGCCGACGACAGGCAATGCCTGATCTGTGGTGCAGTAAAAAAAATTTCAACAAGGAGTTGCTGGTATTATGGTATCACGTGAAATTGTTCAGGGGATCTACTGGGTCGGAGCAATTGATTTTGACCGCAGGATCTTTGACGAGCTGATCCCCCTTCCGAATGGGACGAGTTATAATTCGTACCTGATCCGTGGCAGCGATAAGACGGCACTAATCGACACTGTCGATCCCACCAAAGAGTTTGACCTGATCTCAAATATCGTCAAGCTGAATGTAGACCGTATCGACTATGTGATCGTTAATCACGCCGAACAGGACCATTCCGGGTCCCTCCTGATGATTCTGGAATTTTTCCCGGATGCGGTAGTGGTGACGAACGAGAAGTGTAAAGACCTTCTGTCCGCCCTTCTCCATCTGCCGGAAAACCGGGTCAGGGTCATCGGGGATAAAGAGACCCTCTCGCTCGGAGACCGCACACTCGAATTTTTTCTTACCCCCTGGACACACTGGCCTGAAACCCAGATCACGTACCTGCGTGAGGACAAAATCCTTTTTCCCTGCGATCTCTTTGGGTCGCATACAGGGACAAGCGATCTCTACGTGACTGACGAGTCGGAGATCTATCGTTCTGCAAAGAGGTATTATGCCGAGATCATGATGCCGTTCCGGAACAGCATCAAAGGATATGTGGAGATGGTAAAAAGACTCCCGCTCGAGATGATCGCACCGAGTCATGGACCCATCTACCGGCGTCCTCAGTTTATTCTCGATGCATATGCTGACTGGGTGTCGGACACCGTTAAAAACGAGGTTGTCATCGTATATGTCTCGATGCATGGAAGCACACAGAAAATGGTGGAGTATCTCACCGGGGCGTTGATCAGCCGCGGGATTACCGTCAAACCTTTTAACCTGACACATACGGATATAGGAGAGCTTGCCCTGTCACTTGTGGACACGGCGACGGTGGTTATTGCGACACCCACTGTTCTCTTTGGTCCCCATCCCCAGGTTGTCTCTGCTACATACCTTGCAAACATGCTCAAACCCAAGGTGCGGTTTGCATCAGTAATTGGATCCTACGGCTGGGGGGGTCAGGCAACCGAAATCATTGTAAAAATGCTCACCCATGTTAAAGTCGAGCTCATCGAACCCGTCATGGTCAAGGGTCTCCCGGACGAAATTACCTTAAAGGCGCTCGACCGGCTGGCAGACGCTATCTTACAGAAGCACAAAGGAATTAATATCGCTTAAAAAGGGGGACTGACTCCGGACAAAAGTGAAAGATTCAAAAAAGCCAGGAATAAACCGCTTTTTTAACAGGCAGGCAAACACTAATAGAGAACCAGCGGTAACCCATAAGTAATGCACCGTCTTGAGCATCTTTCCACGATTATTGCAGATGTCGGGGATATTTTTGCCTTAATTGCTCCACTGACTGCCCTACCCATTATCGTTGCAATAATTTTTTCCGAGTGGAACATGCTCCTTCCTATGGTGGCAGTCCCTGTTACGTTCTTCGTTCTTGGTATGTTTTTACGAAATCTTCCCCGCAGTAACCGGGGAATAAGGCTTTCCACTGCAATGTGTTCGGTGGCGCTTTTCTTGCTGACCTGTGCGATGGTGAGCGGTATCCCGTTCATGCTCGGATTGCATATGGGATTTACCGATGCATTTTTTGAAGGAATGGCAGGATGGACAGGGACGGCGTTTTCGATGATCCGATCACTGGACACCGCTCCTCACGTGCTCCTTTTCTGGCGATCCTATATGCAGTGGATTGGGGGTATCGGTATCGTTGCAATTGTGATTGCATTGGCAAGCAGTACCGGGCTTTTCAGTTCAAAGATCTCCCGCACTGAAGGGCGGGATGAACCTTTGATGCCCACGGTAATTGCGACCGGGAGAGCACTCTGGAAGATATATCTGGCGCTCACTTTTCTTGCTGTCAGCCTTATCCTGTTCACCGGCCTCTCGTTATGGGAGTCGGTCAATCTTGCTTTTGCCGCAATATCAACCGGGGGATTCACCCTCCACGAGGGGGGTATTCTTTTTTATAATAACATTGTACTTGAACTTCTCCTGATCCCGATTATGATCGCCGGTGCTCTGCCGTTTAAACTCTATTATCTTATCGTGGAGAAGCGGCGCTTGAGCTTTTTTGGTGACGAACAGGTCAAACTGTTCTTTCTCTTTGCCGGTATCGGGGTTGCTGTAGTAACCTATGATCTGATTTTTTTTGGAAACTACGAATTCCTCACAGCACTCAATTACGGCCTTTTCATGACTATTTCGAGCCTGACAACCACCGGTTTCCAGACTATAAACCTGCACTCCCTGGCGAGCGTTACCCTGCTGTTCCTGACGTTGCTTACCTTTATTGGTGGTGCATCCGGCAGTACTGCCGGTGGCGTCAAGTTAAACCGGGTCGCGCTAGCCTTCCGGGCGCTGCTCTGGTGGTTCCGGAGGCTATTTGTCAGCGGAAAGGTGCTCCTTCCCTTCAAGATCGAAGGGAGAGTAATCCCCCGGGCAACTGCAGAACTCGAGGCTGCAAAGAACATGCTTATCATCATTCTTTCGGTCGTCACCATTTTCATCGCCGCACTTACGGTAATGCAGTTCCACCTGACAACATATTCCCTCACTGAAATATTCTTTGAAGTAGTGTCAGCCTTCTCTTCCTGCGGTGTCAGTACCGGATATGTTTCTCCGGATATGCCGATAATCTCAAAGGGGATCTTTATCGTTGTTATGTGGGTGGGGCGACTTGAGGTAATTCCGGTTGTGATGCTCTTTATGGCATTGTTCGGAAAATCTGACTGAAATGTCAATTTTCCAAAAGAAAGGGATTCTCAACGCAACTTTACTTTTCTTAACATCGGGAGATCTAATATAAATTGCCGATCTATAGTACGATGATGAAACAGATCGCCCTGTATGGCAAGGGAGGTATAGGGAAATCAACCACATCGGCTAACCTGTCAGCCGCGCTCTCCCTCAAGGGTCTGGATATCCTGCAGATTGGCTGTGATCCCAAACGTGACAGTACGCGGATGCTGATGCACGGGAATTTTATTCCAACGGTTATGGACCTGGTTCGTGTCCGGGGAGAGGCAGCACTCAGCCTGTCTGATATAGTGTATACAGGATTTAACGGGGTACGATGTGTTGAGGCCGGAGGACCGGAACCCGGTGTCGGGTGTGCCGGAAGAGGGATTATCGCAACGTTCCAGCTGCTCGAGAAATTCGGAGCACTCACCGGTGATGTCATCGTGTATGACGTTCTCGGGGATGTTGTATGTGGTGGATTTGCAATGCCGATGCGTGAAGGGTACGCACAGGACATCTACCTTGTCACCTCAGGTGAGTTGATGTCGCTGTATGCGGCAAATAACATCTGTAAAGCGATAAAGCGCCTGTCATCACGGACAAAGAGCACCTGCCGGCTTGCCGGAGTGATCTGTAATGCAAAGAACCAACCCGGGGAAGAAGAGCTTGTCGGGGAATTCGCACGGCGGGTCAACAGTTCCCTCATACAGTATATCCCCCGCGATCGTGTTGTGCAGCTTGCGGAACTCAACCGGAAGACCGTACTTGAGTATGATCCCGACTCTGCGCAGGCAGCCCAGTACAGGTCCCTTGCAGAGCGTATTATGGAAAATACCCGGTTTACTATCCCGACCCCCATTGAAATTGATGACCTTGAATCCCTTGCCCTTGAATTTATCTAGGTTCGGCGGGTGCACTCTCACCGGGGCCCTCTCGGTGACTACCCAGGTCCGGGATGCCATTACTATCGTACACGGACCAAAAGGGTGCACCCATCACAACTTCTCGCTTCTGCATGCAACCGGACTTGATAATGATCGTATTATCCTTTCGGATTTGATCTCGACCGGGCTTCTGGAGAGCGATATTATTTTTGGTGGCGAGGGTGCACTTAAACGAACTATTGATGCAGCTGCAAATCGGCAAACCAGTGCTATTTTTGTGCTTTCTACCTGCATAGTTGATATGATTGGTGACGATGTCGCCGCAGTCTGTCACGGGAATCACGGGATACCCGTAATCCCGGTTCCAACTGCGGGATTCCTCGGAGGTACGTTCCAGAATGGTGTAAACAATGCACTTACTGCCATCGCTGATACCACCAAACCCTGTACAAAGGGTTCGTATGTGAATATTATCGGCGAAAAAAATCTCGAATATGAAGTTGAGGAGAACTACGCAGAAGTCAGCCGNCTGCTTGAAGCGCTCGGGATACCGGTAAATCTGCGTTTTCTACGCGACTGCTCCACAGGTGACATATCCCGGCTTGGAGCAGCACGACTCAACATTCTCCGTGACGTTGAGCTGCTTGCTGTCGGAGAACGGTTACGNCAACNATTNGATACGCCCTTTATNCCATCATTCCCGGTTGGNCTTGAAGGAACTATCCGTTTTATCGAATCAGTTGCAGACGGTTTTGGTGTGAAATGCCNNCAGGCTGTGCGTGAGGAAAGAGCCCTCCAGGACGANNTCCTTACCGAATTTGAAGATATTACCGGTACNTCAATCACTTTCGATCCTGCNGGTATGGCTTCTGCCACATTCCCGGTTGCCCGCGAAGTTGCAGAACAGATCGATATCACCATAGACGGTNACGGTTGCACGGTTCCGCTTCAGTTATCACCTCCGGTAGGAACAAACGGGATCCGGCATATGCTCCACCGCTGGAGGCGTGCAATCCATGCATGAGTGTGAAAATCCCCTCTGGCCGTGTGCTATGACCGGAGCTGCTGCATGTCTTGCTGGTTTTGATGGTATCACGGTAGTAATCCATGGGTCAAGCGGATGCTACTATTATCCCTCCACCCTTCTTCATGCGCCCCTCCATGGCACATTTATCCTCGAGAATGAAGTGATTTTCGGGTCCGAGCAACGACTCCATGAAGTTCTTGACGGACTTGCGGGATATGGTAAAAAAATTGCAGTGGTTATGACCTGTGTTCCTGCGATACTCGGTGAGGACATCCGGTCAATGCTCAGAGACTATAACGTGATCCTTGTTGACAGTCCGGGTTTTTCCGGTGATGTGGAGACCGGATATAAAAAGGCGCTTTCTGTCCTGGCTCCTTCCGTTGATCCGGATACACCGGGGATAAATATTGATGGTGCATGTCTTTTCGATCCTTTCTCCGGTGGCAACGTGAGGGAAATTATCCGTTTGCTCGTTAATACTTCAGTACCCGTCGGTACAATTTTTTGCTCGGACCGGCTTGAAAAAGTCGGGCATGCTGCTGCCTATACCGTGGGGACAAACGGGGATTTTTCCAGCGGTGTCGGCGAGTGGCTGGGTGGTACGCTCGGGTTTGAGGAGATTAAAGCAACCCTTAACCGAGTTGCATCGGTCTTTTCAGAAGCAGATCCCGGTCCGGTCTATGAGGAAATTGAACGGGAGGATGAAAGGATTGTCCGGGCATGTGATAAATTTCTGTGCAGGTTCGACCCCCCTCACACGGTGATATTCGGTGGTTTTTCGTATGCAACATTCGCTGCACGTACCCTGAAGCATTACCTTGATGCCGATATCCAGTGTATTGGTTCCCGTAACGATCCCGGGACCACAACTTCTTCCGCTGTGCATGTTCAGGGGCTTTCCCAGGTAAAGGAACTTATCCGGCACTACAATCCCGATCTCGTCATAGGATCCTCGTTTGAACGATCCGTGGATCCGAAACGGGGTTTTGTCGGACTTACACCTCCTCTCAGGGGAACGGTAAAGCTGGCTCCTCATCCGCTTGCCGGTATCAGCGGTACCCTCTCTTTTGTTGAGGATGTTTTGAATGCATGTATGGACCGGAGGAAATAATTGCCACTATGGTTATCCGGCGATTTTCGTATACACCCGTCTGATCGTTAACGCCAGTTGATTACTTTCACCCCGCGCAGAACGCCAGNTTATATACCCTCCCGTATAACGCCATAATACGACAGAAGGTAGTCGTGTATGATGGAAAAGGCAGGATATCTGCAGCGGACAGGATACAAGGCATTCGACGGCGAGGGGAATGTGCATGAAGTTATCGAACTGCATATTCTTTCCATCCGGTTTGCGATCCGGCGCTCTGATCTGGCAAAGGCGATCTCCGGACATGTATTTGTGCAAGTCGAGGAACTTACCCNTAACTGGAATTATTATCTTGGGGCAACCAGCGGACTTGCTCAGGTATCGGTATCCGGCAAAGCCCTGAATATTGATATTTTCAATGAGGGAAGTTTCACGGTATCCCTGAGTGCCCTCCGCAATGTGATGTATGGAAAAGAACGGTACGCTTTCATCATGAAAATACCGGAACAGGTTCCGCAGTCGCAGAAGATGCGAAGAGTCACCCTTGATCAGAAACGCATATCTGCGATGGTATAACCGTTTTTTCAGACCCCGAATCTGAACANATCGTACAACATTAATAGTCCTGCAACAGATGATCTTTACGTAAATCTGGAGTCTCCTTTTTTTACCCGGGGACNCCTTTTTCAACAGCCCACAAAGGGGTGGTAATCACGGCAGAGACGGAGAATTTTTACCGGGATCTTGTCGAACATCAGCAGGATCTTATCGTCAGGTTCAGTCGGGAAGGACGGCTTCTTTTTGTTAACTCTGCGTATTGTGATATTGTCGGGAAGTCAAAGGAGGAGCTGATCGGCAGNGTCTTTATGCCGGTAACCGGTGAACGGTACTCCGATGTGATCGCAACGCAGATGGTCAAGCTTTTCCGTCCTCCGTTTTCCTGTACTGTTGAGCAGTGGATACAGACACCGAAAGGCATGCGCTGCATCAGCTGGTCTGCAAAATCCATTGTTGATGTTGAGAATGAAAAATCTGTTCTGTCAATCGTAGCAACTGGCCGCGATATCACCCAGATCAGACATGAACTGAAGGGAATCAAAAAGAAAGACGAGGAACTGATGCTTGTAGTCGAGAGCGGGGAACAGATGTATTATTCGCATTCACCTGATCATGTCTTAATGTATGTCAGCCCGCGTATCCGCTCGCTCCTGGGATGTTCCCCGCGCCCGGGAAAACGTGTGTGGACCGATTATCTTACTGATAACCCGATCAACGCCGCAGGTCTTGAGAGGACGATCCGGGCAATCACTACCGGAAGACGCGAACCCCCGTACCGGCTTGAGATGGCAACAAGTAATGGAGATATCATCAGGGTTGAAGTGAACGAGATTCCGGTGGTGAAGAACGGCAAGACGATTTCTGTTGTCGGTTCAATGGTTGACGTCACTGAAAGGATGCAGGTAGAAGAAGGTCTTGCCGAGGCAGAATTTCTCATCAAAGATTTTAAGGGTGGCAAAAAACGCACTGAAAGGGTATCGTATGCATCACCCGCACGTGCGAAAGGCCCGCTTGATTATTTCCGGGCCCTCTTTTCGCGCGAAACTAGGGAAAAAGAGGATGAATAATCCCGGCAAATCTGTGTCAAATACGGTGATATAGTCCACGTGCATTTAAGGATGGCACCCAAAAACCAGTTCAGGAACACTTCGCTTTTATCTGGCCTGATTCCCGTCGTGATGATCGGAACACTGGATTCATGAGAGGTATTGAAGGGATGCACAGTTCCCGGAGATTTCTCGCAGAACAGACCCGTCTCCCTCTTTATGTGCCCTCGCATAAAATGTCCCTGTGAGGGAAAGATACTATTTTCAGCAGAGAACGACAATTTCCTCCCGATGGCAGGAGATGAGGGAACCGGGTCGAAAGAAACGTTAATCAGTGATCTTACCCGCGTCCGTTTTACCAATCTTGACAAAATAATGTACCCGCCATTATATGTTACTAAAAAAGAAGTCATCACGTATTACATCCGCGTGGCACCACGACTGCTTCCCTTTTTGTCAGACAGGCCGGTTACCATGCACCGTTTCCCTGATGGCACGGGGGGAGAGGATTTTTATGAGAAAGACGCACCGCAGGGAACCCCCGAATTTGTCAAAATATTCAGCCATTATTCAGGAACTGCCGATCGCGAAGTGAATTTTGTCGTATGTAACAATCTCGATACGCTCATCTGGCTTGCAAACCTGGCTTCTCTTGAAATCCATATCACCCTTTCGAAAACCGGGGCCTACGAATCCCCGGATCTCCTCCTTTTCGACATTGACCCGGAACCCCCTCTCTCATTTGATGATGTTATCGATGTCTCATTTGTAGTCCGTGAACATCTTGAAGATACAGGAATACTGGCGTATGTTAAGACTTCCGGGAAAAAAGGACTCCATATTGTTGTTCCTCTTCATGCCGGTTACCGCTTCGGAGAAGTCAGAGAATTTGCTCACCACATCGGGAAAAATATCGCAAAAGATACTTCCCATGTGGTCTCTGAGTTTCCCCGGTCGCGGGATCCGGGGACCATATTTGTAGATTATCTCCAGAATGCACAGGGCAAAACAATGGTGGCTCCGTACAGCCTCCGTGGCACTCCGGCCGCCACGGTATCGATGCCACTCCAATGGGATGAACTCAAACGCGGGGTGCGGGCCGAAGATTTTAATATAAAGACGGCGATTTCAAAAAAAGAAGAACCCTGGGGGGGCATCTTTGACAACAAGCAGAAGATCGGGAAGTAATACCCAGAAAAATGTATCAGGAGATAAGGCAAGGATAAAATCCAGAAGCGTAACTGCCACCACAGCAACACCAATGGCAGAGGTTTCAGAAAAAGATAACGAGAAAAAAAGGAAGGCTGCAGCCCCGGTAATCCCGCACCCGGGAGAAAGTACACAACAGGGTAAGGCAGGAAGACCATTCTGGAGCGGTAGCATTACTATCGGACTTGTCAATGTTCCGGTCAGGCTCCATACGATGGTCAGGGACCTGTCAGTATCATTCAGGCTGCTTCATAAAGCGGATGGGCAACCACTCCGGTACGACCGGGTCTGTACAAAGGACGACCGGGTAATCCCCTGGGCTGAGACTGTCAAAGGATATGAGGTGCGCAAAGGAGAATATGTGATCTTCGAACCCGAAGAACTCAAGGCGATCATGCCCGAATCGAACAGGAAGATCAGGATTGAGAAATTTGTCTTTTACCTCTCCTTAGACCCGGTCTATTTTGAGACTTCCTATATCCTGACTCCTGACCGGAGCGAGGAGGCATACAGCCTTTTTGTTACCGCTCTCCAGGACCTTGGCAGAGCAGCAATCGGGACTATTACCCTCCGAACAAAGGAGTATCCTGTTGTAGTTCACGCTTATGGGGGCGGACTCATAGTAACAACGCTCCGGTACGCAGATGAGGTCACTCTCCCTCAGGCATTCATAACATCAGCCGATCTTCCTGCCCCCAAGGAGGCCGAGCTTGCGCTTGCGAAGCGGATCATTAATGACCTGTCCGGGGATTTTTCCATGAATGATTACCATGACCGGTACCGGGAAGCGGTAATGAATCTCATCGAAAAGAAGCTCGCGGGGGAAAAGGTAGTATATGCGGAACCTCATCCGGAGGAGGCAAAAGAACTGATGCAGGCGCTCAAAGAGACTCTCTCGACACTTTCTGCGAAATGAAGACAATGGTCACCAGAATATCCATGAAATCCAGATACCAGCCGATGCTCTCAAGATCAGCAGACGGCCCGTTCAATGGAGATGCATGGTATTTTGAGATCAAATGGGACGGTGTCCGGGCGATTGCATATGTCGATGATGAACTCTCAATAAGAAGCAGGAATGACCGGGAACTGGCCGGACAGTTTCCGGAGCTTGCCGAACTCTTAAGCCTGGCGCCCCATACTGTGCTTGACGGGGAGATTGTTGTTATGAGTGGTGGGAAACCGGACATACAATCCCTCCTGCCCCGGTTGCAGACAGGTACCGGAAGATCCGCCCCCGTTGAGATAAAAAACCCGGTTACGTATATAGTGTTCGATATTCTTGAAAAAGATAAAAAACCCTTAATAGACCTCCCGTTCAGTGAGCGGAGGAAAATCCTGGAAAAATCTGTTACCGAGGGTTCCCATGTCATCCTCTCAGTTCCCGTCGAGGCCAGAGGTGAGGATTACTATAAGGCAGCGATTGCAAAGGGACTCGAAGGTGTCATGGCAAAACGCAAAGACAGCCTCTACGAGTCCGGCATGAGGAGTGGCACATGGCTCAAAATAAAGGCACAAAGGACATGCGATTGTGTGATCGCCGGGTATACCTTGGGGCAAGGTGGCCGCAGTCCCACATTCGGGGCCCTTATCCTGGGACTGTATGAACAGGGAGGAGGGAACCTTTCCCCCGTGAAAAATGGA
>Ga0031655_10001609_pt1 | contig 13405 bp, 20 predicted proteins | sample FrelakmetHBP12HB_FD_55187 | JGI IMG/M metagenome (GOLD analysis project Ga0031655, IMG submission 55187) | Freshwater lake sediment microbial communities from the University of Notre Dame, USA, for methane emissions studies -HBP12 HB | ecosystem: Environmental > Aquatic > Freshwater > Lake >... | reverse complement strand
TTTCTGCGAGAGTTAACGTTTCTGGTAGAGGTTTAGTGCCGCTTAAAAACTTTGCATCAAATAAATAAAGTTGGTCTACGGGAATAACAGCAGGATTTCCGTAAGAAACTTGTCCATATAGAATTTCACTATATAGACGAGATGCTGGTAATAAAGTTCCTTGACCAAGAACTTTTGTAGCCGTAATATTTTCATTAAGACTTAGGGAAACTAAATCAGCAAAAGCAAGCGAAAGAGTCTTTGCGAATGTTTCTGAAAGAGATAAAGAATCTGCTATTGGTTTCGTTCCAGAAGTAGTCCAAGTTTCAGCTAAAGTTATTGCTTCTGCGAGGGCCTTAGTAGCTGTAGCTTTTTCATCATCACTTAAAACTGTTGACTCATTAAAGTATGTTGAAAGAGTATTTGTAAAAGTTTCAGTTAAAGTTGTAGCGTCACTTAAAGGTTTTGTTCCAGTAGTAGTTTTAGATTCTGCAATAGATAAAAGATCAGATAAAGCTTGATCTATAGTATCCAGAATTCTAGCATCAGTTAAACTTGTAGAATCAGAAAGATTAGCAGTATAAGTCTGAAAATCTTCATTGATTTCATATTCATTCAGACCATATAGCCTATTGCCATCTAAGACAGGGGTTTTTTGAGACATTAGGAAAGCCTCTCAAAATTAAAGTTCTGGTTGAGGTGGATCAAATGTATCTTTTTCTACTACACATGTAAGAATTTTATCTGCCATTTTATTACTCCTTTAGTTTATCTTCCAACTTTTTTATCCGATCATTTGCTTCTTTTAATGCCCCGATCATTATTGACATCATAGCATGTACATCTTCTCCATGAACATCATCTATTGAGTCTTCTGGCGGTGGAATATAGACTAATTTTGGAAGGGTAGCAGGATCAATCCAAGTGGTTCCATATGGAGTTTTTCTACCTTTTGGATCTTCTTTTAATCGAGCAAGAGCTTCTAAATCAGACACAATTGATCCGTCTTGAAGTTCAACTCCGGCATCAAAATATCCAAATCCGCCTTCTTTAACTAAAGTTTTATAGTAAATATTATTCCAGTAAGTTGTTGCAGTACCTAAATTGCGCGTTGTTCCCAGAGGTGCAAAAACTCCATCCTGAAAATAGAACGATTGTTCATAAGCACCTCCAACAGTAGAGAGATGAACAGAAACTTCACCATCTCTAAATCGCATAATTAGGTTTCCATTGGCGGCTAAATATGTATCACCTGTACTTGGTCCATGATAAAAACCTGTATTACTGTCACTATTAAATGTTAAAGCGGGAGCAGTAACAGTACCATTACTAAAATACAATGGATTAGCTGCACAAACAACTCCGTTTGATTGCACAACCAACATACTAGTTCCACCAACAGAAATGTTTACTGTATCAGCACCACCATGATAAATACCTGTATTTAGATCTCCAACAAATGTTAATGAAGGGGTTCCAACTAGGCCTGCAGGAAGAACTAAAGCACCCGTCATTGTTCCTCCACCAGAAGGAAGAAAGGCATTTGAATTTAGATAGGTTTCAAGGGCTTCAATCTCTGCCATTAATCCATTATGATGAAAGGCAATAATAGTATGAGATACAGGAACACCAGAAGTATGAGCAGCAGCAGTTGTTCCATCTGCTCCTCTCGTACAACCTGTTAGATTTCCACCAGAAACTCCCGTATAGAAAATAACTTCCTGGTCAATAGTAACTCCCCCTGCTGTAGGAAAACCAGTTGTACTTGTAAGAGGAATTGTCGCTACACTATTTGTAATCGTTCCGCTTAAAGTTGTAGCTAGAGCATTTACAGCCACATATAAATTTGCGTCTGTTGCGACACCACCTGGAAATATAGCTGCCATGTTTAGTTACCTCTTTTAAATTAAATTCTATTCGTTATTTGAATATTTTTATTCGCTATTAGCGATTCTCTAAATACCAGAACAGCTTCAATAGCTGCTTTAGTTTCACTCACTGTAAAGATATTACTTCTAGTTTGATTGCAAATACCGCAACAGGGAAGAACATTATCATTGATGTAACCCAGAGTATTGATAATTCTATCTAAGCCAACTCCCATTTCATTTTGAACATTTCCCAACTTATTACTGCAATAAAAACAGGGTTGTAAAACCAAACTAGTGTAGATCTCTTGAGAAATATTCCACTTTAGATTTCTTTGCTTTGCTACACGAATTCCTAAATGATAACGAAGTCTTGGTTGGGATCTGTACGCCCGCGTAGTAATATCAATTATCGGGTAAGAATATCTACAGGTACGAGAACACCACCGAGCAGACATTAACTGTCTTTTTCCTCGGACGTTAAAGAATGTACCACAAACAATGCACTGTTTTAAAGGATTTTTACGACACTGATGCGAACAATATTGTCTTTTGGGCCAGTTTTTTAAACTGATAGTTTTACTTTTAGGAAAAATGATGTTACATCTTTTACAATGCTTAGTTAGCATGTCAAGATAGAGTTATAGTCCAACTAATAACGAGGGTGTCTCCAGCGGCCTTATTGTACGCTCCAAAAACTTGACGAGCAAACATAGTACCCACAGCAGCAGCACTAAATAATCCTGCTTCTGTAACTGCACCTGTACCATTTCCAGGAGCAAAAGTAGCTGTATTATTCCAAGTATTTGAACTAGGAGTTAATGTTCCTACAACTCTTGCATTACTTCCCCCTGTTAATTCTGATCCAAGTTGGGTATCTCCTGCTGTTGGGCCATTTGTATCTATACCAAGAGCAACATAAGACATAAATTTACCAGCCTGACTAGCAGCAGCAAGCCAAGTAGCTAAGTAAGATTTTCCAACAGTAACAATTAAATTTGGATTCTCATGTTCCTGTTTGATATTTCCTTTCTCGTCAAATAGTTGAACTTTGACAGAACCTTTTAAACTAACTGACTCATTGATATTCATTTTAACGACTCCTTATATTTTATTCGACTATTTGAAAACGGCTAATATACTTAATTGCCTCTTTTAAGATAACTTTATTATCGTGAAAGTTTCCAATACCGCAATTACAATTTGCACATAAAAGACTTCGTACAAGACCGGTATCGTGATTATGATCTACAGCCAACATCCTTGTAAATTCTGTACTATGTTTTTGGCAGATTCGACAACGCCCACCTTGAATCTGATATAAGCGGTCAAAATCTTTCAATAGAAATGGTCGTCCTTCCTCAGTAAGAATTCCTTTTCTAGCCCAAGTCCGTTCTTGATCGTACCTATGAACTGTATTAATCTTTCCGTGTCTATAAATCTTGCATTTAGCACATATACAACGCTTGCATTGATTATGAAGATAAGGCCCGCGAGAATAAAATTCAGTTTCATCTTTTTCTTGACTACATTGAGTACATATTTTCATTAAACCTCCAAAAACATTGATACTGTTATTGATTGAGCGGATTCACCATTCCGTTTATAGCCCCAGAGTTATAAGAATTATAGCTGTAAGGCACAAATGACGGCATATCTATAGACCATCTTCCATCGAGAATTCTCTTATTTTTCCATTTAAAACCGTTTCCTACTTCTCTCTCATAGTTGGCTATTTCACGATCAGCTTTTACATCTTCATTATCTTGTCGCCATAATTTAGAAAGTACATAAGCTCTTACTCCTGGATATAGACTATCATCAATAGCAAGAGAGTCATCAAGAGTTTGAAGTTGGATTGGAGAAGCTTCATAGTAAAGATAAATATTATTTGTTCCTGCTTCTCTAGGGGGAGCAAAAATATAAAGAGTCTTACCAATTACATAATACTTTGAAGGAACTCCATAAAGTGTAGGATCAGGCGAAAGAAAATTTGGAGACTCTTGTGCCATTTTCTCGATATTGGTTCCTTCTAAGGGTCGCCAGGCATCTATATTACCGCTAGGGCGATTATAAAAAACTTTCTCGCTCCCTAACCAATCACTAGGCATAGGATAGTCCCTTTGTCCCATAATGGCAGAAGTAAAGGCAAAAGATTGAAGAACGCGAGTCCGACGGACATAATCATTTTGAGCTAAATTAATTAAATTTAACATCCTAGCATCTGAGAAAAATGTAGGATTTGGTTCTATGATCTCGCTGCGGAGATCTGCTACAATATACCGGCCAGTAATGCTCATAATATTTATCCTCGCATACCTGTGGTTTTAGAGGTTAACCACAAACCTTTTTATTTAATTTGTTATAGTTCTATAACTACAAAATGAAAATTATATCTCAAAGTTGACGCATAAGCTCCACCAGATGTATAGAAATTAATTGGATTATCAGCTATACACCAAATAGGTCTTACTCCATAGTTAATAAGCGTTGCATTTGCCCCTAATGGAGTTGCGACATACCATTGATTCATCGTAGTCTCATCTGTCCATTGAATATACATATTTGGAGCTGCATCTGCATTAGTAGCTGAAGCAGTACAAACAGAGTAAACTAGAATTTGATACATACCAGTTGTTTTAGGTGTAAATATTGCTGTCGGTGAAAAATTTGTAGCTACTGCTATCTCATCAAGAATAGCAGCTTTTGTAATTTTAATATCTACTGGAAGTGGTGTCTGAACTGCACCTGTCATTGGAGTAGCTCCAACAGCAGTATTTGTATCAGCATTATGACCGGCAGTAATAGCAACATTAACAAGATTTTTTGCATAAAGACTACCAACAGAATCTCCGAGAGCATTGGCTATTGCAGTTTTTATCTGGAGATTGGTACTAACACCACTTGCAATCTGGACTGATATAGTTGGAGTGGCCATAGGAGCATCGGTCACGGTAACAACTTCACTTCCTGCAACTGCACCAACTGTATAGGCAATAGTGGGAAATTGCGCCCAACGCAATGCCGTATAGGTAATGTAATTAATTGTGACTGATGGGAATGTATAACTCATATTATTTTTCCTTTGTGTATATTTTTAGTGGAGAACTACGGCTAGACTTTGGGACACTATAAATTAGGGTTGATCCATCCAGGCAGATAATCGCCAGGGAGTAGCAAGGGCAGTAGAGTATTTCATCCATATTCCTGTCGTTCGGAGATTAAAAACTCGTTCAGACATTAGAATGAGAGAATAGCCCTGATCTGCTACTGAATTTCCTTGCATTACTGCTAATTCATTTATTCCATCTACGCTTAGCCTAAGATTATGCGTAGAAGTAGTATCTTGAGTATGAAAAGAGATATAATCAGCTTTAAACCCAAATGGAAAATATTGCCAAGTTGATGTAACCGTAACAGTTGTATTATCAGCATAAAAAGAAACACGAAAACCGCTTATAGCTCCTGTTAGTGAAACAATACTTTGCGCTGTGACTGTATCGGCGTTATGACCCGATGTCACAACTAAAGAAAGCAAATCTCCTGCTACACTAATCCCAGATCCTGAAGGACTTCCCGTACCAAGAGCCGCAGCAATCTGGGCCATTGTACTAGCCCCCCGAAGCTATATGAATCGTAACGTTCCAAGAACTATCTATTGTGCAACTTTCATGTCCTACAAGCGCACTATTAGTAATAGTAATCGTGGGCCATTGACCCCATCTTTTAGCTGTAAATGTCATATAACTTTGAATTACGACTGAAGGAAATATTGCGTCCATTATGATTCTCCTTGATTTGAAATTAGCTTATTAGTTTTAAAGTTTATGGATGTATATCTAATGGTGTTAAAGTTATAAATATTACTGAAAGAGAGTCTAAAAATGCCCGACTAAGACTCGTTCCCGTAAAGTCAACTGAAAATTGAATATACTGCCCCACAAGACCTATAGGATCACCTGTGATTAATGGGGAACCATAACTTCCCATAGCAGATTGAATATTGGAAACGCGTGTTTTAACTTCTATAGTTGTTCCTGTAGGTATGGATTCATTTGCCTCAAAGATGCCCCAATATTGATCGGTTATTCCAGAATTGAAAATATTTGTTTCATAGTGAGCAGAAGTATAAAAATTATCTCCTGGCATGGTTTCAATTCCGACACCTAAATTATATCTAAAGGCAACATTGGCAGCCGTTAGAGCTACATTATAGATAACCACTTCATCAAGTGCGCCATCCAAAACAAAATCAAAATCAGTATAAGGTTGAATTCCCACACCTAACAATCCAAGATTTCCAGGGACAGTTGGATTAAAAGTTGGATCTGTAGCTACGGGACTTCCATCAATATAAAGAGTTACTGTAGTTATAGATCTATCATAAGTGACAACAACATGCTGCCAAGTATCTAATACTATCACATTATTTGTTTTGAATTCAACTCCACCATAAATAAATGAAATCGCTTTATCTCCATCTGTTCCAGTTCCTAAGAAATAAGATGCTCCAGGATCACTGTCGATGATTCCTTTATAGCTTCCATCTGTATGAACTTTTATCCAAACTTCAAGGGTAAGAGAATTAAGGATATTTAAACTTGAACTCATAGCGCAAGAAGCGTAACTATTGCCATTAAAATTTAAACAATCACTTAACTTTCCTGCTTCCCAAATAGGAAGATCTGCATAGGGGCCAGCTTGGAGATCTAAATTATTTCCATTTGAAGAACTATCCACCGCAATAATTCCACTTCCATCATTAAAGTGCCACCAGGCGACAGGAGCAAGAGCCAAAGATAGGGCAGCTGGGCGTATAACAGCTGCAATTCCAGTCCCGTAGACTTCAATATCAGAGCCGAAAGTTCCTTTATTCCAATCAATATCTGTATCCCAAAGTAATCGTTTAGGACTAACTAGTCTTACATTTATACTCCCATCTGAATTTACTAAAAGAAAATTTGTTCCATTTCCAACTTTAATACTATCTTGTGTATGGATTAAATCACGAATATCTAAATCATTCGCACTAACAGGTTGTGTAGCCTGCCAAAAAGTCCCCGTAACAGGCGTAGAGGGCATTGTGGCTATACTTACAGGTTGTATTGCTGGAAAATTAGAAATAGATACAGATCCACTAATAGGTTGCGTAACACCGCTTCCGTCAACTTGAATTCCACTAACAGTTGTTATTACTTTATTATTTATCGCTGCTAAAGTGGTTTCTGTAGCGGCTCCTAGAGGAAGTGGTAATGATGCTACAGAAATAGGTTGTATGACTCCTGATCCATCTACAAGAAGCCGAGTAGATAGGAATGTAAATTTATCTAAGTCAGTTTTTATACCTTTAAGTGTAGTTTCAGTTGCACCATTTGTTTGTAGTGGCCCAAGATTTGACACAATTAACTCCCTCGCACAATAACCCTATAATCGGGCGCACCATTAATATATCGTAAATAAATTCCATTACCGTGTGTTACTTCTAAAGTAACAGCTTGTGCAGGTGGAATACTTCCATCAACTTCTACTCCATACCAACTAAACTGGATTTTATTAGTTCCAGAAATATCATCATTTGCAATAATTATAACTTTAGCTGAACCAATAAACACAAAGAAAACAAAAGAAGCTGTAAGGGGTTGAATAGTTTGATCGTAATAGAGATGGCCCATTAAATTACCGCCTTTCGTTTTCCAACTGCTGTATCATAATCAAATTTTGCACGATCAAGATTTTCTTTTTCTGCATCCGTATTATTTTTCATAATATCTTCTTTAAGTTCGATAAATTGGTCGCCAGATAATGCAGCACTCTTTCGTCTATTAAAATTATCTATTTCCATCTGCTTCATTTTATCCACAATCTTATCTTGAACATCAATCTGTCTTGCCTCTCCAAGAATCTTAAGACGTTTTCGTTCTTCTTTCATCATCTCAGACCATCGTTGATGAATTGAAGCAACTTGTATCTTAGAAGGAACTGGATAATGGCTTTCAAAAAATCCTGGAAATAATCGCTTCACTTTTTGAGGCGTTACCAGGCCTAATTGCATCAAATGAAAGATAACCCGCCGATAACCGCTTTTAATCATTCTACCTGATCTATCATGTACAGGTAAAGCAGGCACATATTGAATATCTGTAGCACACAGATCGACTACCTCTCCACGACTATCAATATAATAAATTCCAGGTAAATGATCTGAATGGGAAAACTGACAAACTCGTAAATTCTTATTTAGTTGTCTAAGTTTTTTATACCAAGTAATCTGTGTCATTTCTTCCTCCAAAAGAAAATAATTATTTAGCCATCTGCGCTTTACGAATTAAAAAATTCTTTAGACCACTCATAGGCCCAGTAAGAATACCAGTATCTACAATAGGCTTTTCAACTGGAGTTACTTCTTCCTGGGTTACTTCAGCTTTTTCATCGGATTCAAATTTTTCCATTGCGGCTAAAGCATCTTCAAGATCTTGAACATCTTGATTTTCATCTTCACCCTCTTCTTTTTCTCTTTCAATGAGCTTTTTAATATCTTCTATAATTACATCTGCCTCTCTAATATCTTCTTCTTCATGCATTTTATCCATGGAATTATCCTTTACTATTCAACTACTGGCTGAGTAATCTTTTTCTTTAGCATTTCTTTCGGCATTTTTGCTAAATTTTCATAGTCACCCTCATTATTAATGTGTTCTACTTCAGGTTCTTCAATTTCAACATCAAACCACTCTGCATGATCTATATTTGGTCGAATACTTTGTACTTTTCCAAGAATCTTGATTTCAGCTGGTTCTCCAACTTTCATATTCTTGGTAATATCTCCATGAGTTGTTATACTCGCTGAAGATTTAGGTTGAGCTTTAGAATCTAAGGATGTAGGAATTGCTTCCATTGTGTTCTCCTAAAATATTATAGTTTAGAAACGATTTTTTTAAGTTCTTCTAACGGCATTGTAGCAGCATCTTTCTTATCTTCTGGTTTCTCTTGAGGTGTAACATTTTCCACACTAGGATCTTCTATAACAACTCGATAACGTTCTTTGTCGTTATAACATTGAGAAATCTCTCGAACTTCTCCAGTAAGTTCAAGCCGAATAGACAACCCAATTCGTAAATCTTGGGCTTGTTCTTTCGTAACTTCAAGAGAAGCTGTAGGAATTTCTAAATTAGGAGATGGAAGAGCCCTTTCATTAGACATAATTCTCCTTACCTAACCGGCGGTAAAACAGGAGGCATTACTGGAGCAGGTATAGGATTTTGAATCATCGTTTTAAGAGCAGGAAGAGGCATATTTGCCATTGTTTTTATCTTAGGCGGCTTAACAAGAGGTTCACGAACTTCATTTATATCTCGCACCTCATTAAGTTTAAGAGTTTTAGGATCAAGCGTAAAACCCATTGGACTAACTTCGGCAATTTCAAGTTCAACTTTATCCCCGCGTTTCAAGCCCATAAGATTTAATTTGGGGTCTAAATCATGTTTGTTGATCATCAGCATTTCAATACTCCTTTTACAATATCCCCGAAAATAGGGGGTAGACCAAAACTCGCAACTGTGGAGGTCAGTTTCGTCAGAACCATCTACCCCATGAGGTTTTTACACCTCGGTTTTTAAACTTACTTGGAGGGATTAGTACGCTGAAGTCCCAATAACTTCAATAGCGCGGTTGCTATCGAGAACTGGAAATACGCTATAGAATTTATAGCCTATTGAACCAGTCAAGTTGAGAGGATCAGCCACACCAGCATCACCTGGCATGTGAACGATCTTTTCCACACCTTCATTCGCAACATCGACAGACCCAACGGCCTGTTTACCAATGACCCAGTTGTGATAAGTGACAGCACCAGGAGAACCTGCGCCAACACCTGTAGCAACGTTCGGAGTCGCTTGGAAGCGAATGTTAAACATTTTCCCAATTTCCCCACGCAGAACCTTTTCGTGTTCTTTCTCAATGGAGACATACTTATTAACATCCATCCATCCACCGATAGAACTGTCAGCCTGGAGATCAGCAGCCGTCGCCGGATGCAAAAGACCATGGAAACAACCATCATCGAATGGGAGAACAGCAAGAGTCTGGAGAGCCTTTGCAGCTTTGCGGAAATCAACAGCAGCGCAAGCCACTGAAGTCGTCAATTCAGTAATGGCAGAACCGGTATACTGAATCGTCATATTACCAGCCATCTGATTGCGCTGGAGTGTGTCGAACGTAAGTCCGGCATTATACCCAAGCACTTCATGGATAGCTTCTGTAATATTGTCATACGCTTCTAAGATCAAACGATCAGAAAACGCGACATAGTTTCCGTACTGGAGAGGCGTAGCCAGAATTTTTGTGGTATTCCACAGCGCACCATCAGGATTTGTACCCTGTGTGATGGGCGTAGTCGCAACAGACAGAACTACAGGGCGTAGGAACTGAATTTGCGTACCATTTTTGCCTGGCATGGGCCGTTTCTCGGCTGATTCCTGAAAAAACAAAGGAAGTTTCAAGAACTCAAGGAGAACACGGTCATAAAAAATCGCACTAGCGTCATTTAGACCACTGGTGCTTGTTAAGTTTGGATTAAGAGCCATGTTGTTTACCTTTAAGGTTAGCTCAAAGTCATTGCTGACTTTGGTACTTTCATTAACAGAATGTTTCAGTCGGGGCTAAAAGCTTGTCCGACATTTATTCGACTATTAATGCTAATCCTTATCCGGTCTTTCATTTGGGGGGCTTTCGCTTGTCCTTAATCTGAATTACGGGGGTTCACTTCAAATCTTAGTACGTATATACACTGTAGTAATTATAGTACAGATATACACTGTAATAATTATAGTACAGATATGCACCAACTTGTTGCGCTCCGTGCGGTATCAGGATTCACCCTAAGCAACTCTTAGGTAACGTCTCTATCAAGCCGCACGTTTCTTTAAATAATTGCAAGGATGGGAGTCGAACCCACTATTCCCGCGTTATGAGCGCGATGAGATACCGTTTCTCTACCCTGCTATGCGCCTTTAGGTAGTCTCCTATTAAGAGCGTCTTTACCCTGGATGAATAGTCCAAAGACCTAAAGGGCTTGTTTAATCTAATCTACTTGTTTAACATTCGTTAAACATTATTCTTGTGAAATTAATTTCTTGAGATCCCCTAAAGGCATCTCATGTAAAGCATCTTTTGTAAGACCGCTAGAACGCCTACCACCTTTACCAGCACTTCCAATGCCTTGACCATTTAGTTCGAGTCGCATAGCTTCTTGAGCCTTCTCAAAACCTCGTTTCTCAGCAGCCACAATATCAGCAGCAGTTTCTTCTGCCGTTTTAGTTGCAACAACTGGTGGTACAACTGCAGGAACAACAGGTACAACTGGAGCAATAACCGGACTTAACTGTAATGCAAGAGCATACAGATCATCTAAAACATCGCCTGGTGCTTTATTGAAGTTAATCCGACCATCTGTATTAGCAGCAAGATTTTGAACGAGAGGAAATACTCTAGCCCACTCTGGATAATGTTCCTTATCTTGCTCTCGTTTCATTTTCTCAACTACAGTTTCGTTTTTTGTAGCGAGAAGAGATTTCTCTTCTAAGAGAGTTTGCATTTCTTCTGTAGCTTCCTGACGTTCAAGTTCAATTTGTTTCTGGATTGCTTCTGGATTCTTTGCTAATTCTTTATAATCAATTTGCTTTTTGGTCATCTTCTCTAGAGCTGCTTTAATGGCCTTCATTTCATCCCGAAGAGCAGCATTTTCTTGAGAAGCTTTTGTAGCCCACTTTCGTAACTCTGCCGGATCATTAGGTTGCTTTGAAATCTCAGGCTTTGATTCTGTGCCTTTAGCTGCAGCAACTTTAGCAGCTTCTATATCAGCAGTTGCTTTATCAGCTACAACTTTAGCATCAGCAGCAACTTTATCAGCGGCTACTTTCGCTGCCTCAGCATCTACATCAGGCGCAGCTAATTTATCAGCGCGTTCTTGAATATTATCTGGATTGACTTGTGTATTCATTTTAATCTCCGACTTGCTTGTAGTTGTCAGAAATATGTATCCATTTTTCTGACATACTGGCGTTGGAAATTCCTCCAACTGGTTTAAGATTTTATTTGACTTTGTTCTACAGCAGCTTGAATCTTTTCATTCATTGCATCTGTATCTTGCTCATAAATATCAATAGCTTGTTTGGCAATGCGACCTGCCATTACTTTAGAATTTAACCACTGTTTAATTTCTCGAACAGCAGAAATTCTAGCTTGATAAGACTTAAGGTCGTTCATAGATTCAACTTTAAGAATTTCGCCTTTTGTATCATTCATAACATCATTCAAATGATTTTCAAAAATCTTAAAAAAAGGATGCCGAATAAAATCTTCAGCAGAATCAGAAACCACAATGTCTTTTTGTAATTCCACAAGTTTTTCAAGTGCAGCTTTTTCTTCTGGTAACGCATCAGGTGACTCGTTCAGCTCTTTTTGATAATCCATCTTAAGCCTCCAATAGTTTTTCTAATTGCTGACGAATTTTATCAAGTCGTCTACTTTCGCCATAGTTTGAAACCGACAAATTATCCATTGCTGTAATTGCTATCTGAATAAAAACTCTAGGAATATCAGTAGCATCCTCAAGTACAGCAACGGGGATTGAAAACTCTATAATATCTTTCTTAGTTTTACCCACGTTAACCTCCATAGTTTGTGGTTTTATCTTTTTAATAGGTATTTTTATACCTGGTTGAGCAGTTCCACTTACTCCACACTCTTCAAGTTCTTTTGCTGATAGAGAAATAGCTGCAGAATTAGTTGTTCGCGGATGAACATTTCCTACAGGTGGTTCTTTGTCACATCGAGGACAACCTTTAATTCGATCTGAGATCCGTACAGTAATTGGAGTATTACAAATAGCTTCTGCATTGTAATAACCTTTTGATGGATCATTTGGAACGTTTGAAATAGCTGTCATTACAATTCTGGTACATCGTTCAACACCACGTTCATCTACTTTACTGTTCATTAGATTTGCCCTCCAAGCAAATAATTTTATTTTTTAAGCCCTGCTGAAATTCCTTCTACCATATATAACTTTCGCATGTGCGCAAGTGCTTTTTCTTTGGAAACAGATTTTCCCTTACTTTTTCCTGTATCTTTATTTACAACTTCCCATGAATTCCCAATTTTTCTCATTGCGTACGGCATTTAAGTTCTCCTAAAATTATTCTGAACCGGTAGCAGTTGGTAAAGGTCGAACTCCTCGTAAAGTTGGAGCAGGATTTCCTGCCATAGCTTGGCGAAGAATAGTGGCTCCTTGCGCTGCCGTTCCGCTACCTGGAACTGGGGAAGTGACTGGGGGAGCGACTGGAGGAATATTTGGAACAACTGGAACCGCAGGGACATTACCTGTTAAGGCTCCAAGAGGAATAGCTCCACCTCCAACAGCAGGTACAGCATTAGCAACTGTAATATCATCCTCATCATTTCCCATAAGACCCCAAATCTGACGAAGAATTCTCTGATTTGTATCTGGAGTAAGTTGTTGATTGGCTAGAGTATAGAAAGCCTGACCTTGAGCTACCTTA
>Ga0031655_10001606_pt1 | contig 13413 bp, 13 predicted proteins | sample FrelakmetHBP12HB_FD_55187 | JGI IMG/M metagenome (GOLD analysis project Ga0031655, IMG submission 55187) | Freshwater lake sediment microbial communities from the University of Notre Dame, USA, for methane emissions studies -HBP12 HB | ecosystem: Environmental > Aquatic > Freshwater > Lake >... | reverse complement strand
CCGCGCAGTCCTCCCAGGCGCAGGGCGGCGGCCATCGCCACTTCGCCCAGCCATTCATTCGCGATCCAGGGGCTTCCGCGAACCGTAAACGAATAGGAGTCGGTCGCGGGCCAAGCGCCCGCCGAGAGAATGCGTTCGCCGGTCACCAGATGCCACCAGGTGTCGCCTTCCGCGAAGAGCTTCCCCGCGGCCAGATCGGGAGTGCTGGTATTCGCGAAAGCCGCCAGCACCAAACAGGCGCCGAGAAAGGCCGGGAAAGAAAACAGCCGTCGAAGCTGCGGAGGCATGGTTAGCACCGGCTTGAATGGGAGCCAGTTTCAACTGAAACCCTCCGACCAGGCAAGGGGAAAAAGTCTGATCGGGTCACCAGCCCACCGACCCGCTGACGTTAGCATCTCTACTGTTGATCTTAGCGGGTGTCGCTGCGCTGGCCATCTATCTCCCAGCGCGGCGCGCCACCAAGGTTGATCCCATGGTGGCGCTGCGGCACGAGTGATGAAAGCGGGCTTCAGGTTTCAGGTGTCAGGGAAAAAAGTGAATCCTGATGCAGGCAAGCCCCCACAATTCCCGCTCCGGGTTAAGGCGAAGTGGGATCGACAATCGTCAGGCGCTTGAAGCAGGATCGGTAGAAACCACGGTCGCGTGTCAGCAATCTGTCAGCCTGAGAAAGGGCGTGTGCTCCGATAAGAAAATCCGCCGCCACGCGCCTCCGGGCGCCGCCTCGCTGGCGATAGGCCTTCCAGGCGAGGCCGGCTTGGAAAGCGGCCTCCAGCTGGACGGGGCTGAACTCGATCTCCATTTCCCGGAGCGTGTCGCGGCAGGCCGAAATGGATGGAAAGCAGCCCGCAATCTCGGCCCACACCACTTCGCAGGCGACCAGGGGCCCCTCCCCCGCACAGGAGCGCAGCGCATCCCGGGCAGCGGTCCCGAACTCGGGATCGTGATTCAAGAAATCAAGCAGCACGCTGGTATCAACGGCGGTAATCACTTTAGCGGGTACTCGCCCCGAAGCTCCTTTAGGATTTCGTCCGTGCGGCGGCCGAGTTTGAGGATGCCAAAATACTTGTCGAACGGCTCCCTGGGCGCGCGCTTGGTCATCACCAAGCGGCCTCGTTCCTCACTCACTTCCAGAACTTGGCCGGCACGGATGCCCAGCCGGAGGCGCAGAGGCTTCGGGATGGTGACTTGCCCCTTTTCAGAAAGCGTCGTTTTCATACTCTTATGGTATGAATTCCTACCTGAAAAGTCAAATTGCCCTTAGCGACGCGAACTGCGGGGCGGGCAGAGAAGCGGGATCGTCTCGCGCTTGTTCCGGCGATAGATACGGAAATCTTCCTCGTCCACGGTAATCACGGTGTGCTGGGGAAACAGTTCGCTCATCCGGATGAGGCACAGATCAGCCAGGTCCGGTTGGCGGTCGCGGTATCGTTCCGCCAGTTCCGCCAGGCGCTTTTGATGCTTCGGCATCTCGAACGAGACCTGCAACATGCCATCCTCGACCAGGGACAGAACGTACGATACCGAGCGAAGATGGAAAGCAGCTTCCGCCAAGACCGCTTCGCAGGTCCGCAGCGGTTCCGTCATGTTCCTGGCGATTTCCACCGCCCAAGAATGAAACCGGTCGGAGCGATTGCCAAAAGCCACGATCAAGCCGGTGTCGGCGATAGCCTTCATGAACGCGCAAATCCTTTCCGGGAGGAGAGGTCCTGGGGGCCGCTGATTTTTCCCGCATGGCGAAGGAAGCGCTGGTTTCCGGCTTCCGACCGGGCACGCTCCAGTTGCTGACGGATAATCCGGCCGGCGGGCAAACCCGTCCGCCGGCTCGTCTGCTGGAGCCACTCGGCGAGGTCCGGCGTAAGACGAATACTTATTGTGTGACTCATACGGCAAAACTGTAGCACAAGCGCAAACTGCCGTCAACCCCGGCGGGCGAACCAGGTCGATCCTATGGTGGCGCTGCGGTTCGAGCAAGGGCGACGATCATGGAAGGAGGTCGAAGGAGGGGATATGCTTGGGGCGAACGCGCCGGAAGTCGCGGCGGTCCGTCGTGACCAGAGCTTTGAGCTTCAGTCGCTCCGCCACAGCCACCAGCGAGGCATCGACCAGGCCCAGAAAGTCGTACTNGCCAAGCAATTGCGCGCACCGGGCGAAGTCGGGTGGGGTGAGATTTTCTACCGTGATTTCTCCGTCAGCCAACGACTCGACAAACATCTTTTCAATGCGTGGGCCGAGACGGCTCCGGATCAGATAGGCGGCTTCCGGGATCACCGTGGAGGGTGTCAGGAGGGTTTGATGCTCACTCGCGAGAAAATCACGCATGCGGCGGTGCCAGGCGTCGTCAGCATCCGCCAGTGCGTATAGGGCGCCGGTGTCAACCAAAAGCGGCATCAGCCCCGCCCCCGATGCCGGCGCTTGCTGGCGTGAGGGGTCAAGCCGCGCCAGAGGAAATCCTCGTGACGCTGAGCGAAATCTTTCCGCCCGCTGTGGCCTTGACCGAGGAAGCGCAGGGCGAATGTTTGGCCGAGTTTCTGTTCCGCGAGGTAGCGAGCAAGCGATTCACGCACCAACGCGGACACGGGAACCCCCTTGTGGCGCGCCAGGGCATGGATCTCGTGGTCCACAGATTCTTCTACAAGAAGTGTGGTTCGTTTCATATGGCGTATTCTAGCATACGGTGGGTGAGGGGGGTCAGTACGAAGAGGAACGGACGGGGCAAGGTCGATCCCGTGGTGGCGCTGCGGTAGGAGTGACGTCGTCAGTGGTCAGTTGTCAGTAGTCGCGAAGGACGGAAGCGGAACTGACTGGAGACTGAAACCTGACGACTGATGGCTGAAAGCTGAATCAAATCGAATTCGGTTTGCATGTAGAAAGCTCTGTAGAGTCTTCCCGCCTCCCCGCCGAGGAGGCTCTCAAAACCCGGTTCCCCTTAGACCGGCGAAATGGGCTCCCTTTGATCCCGTTGCTGCAGGCATCATGATGTTGGGGCGAACTCACTGTTTACGCGCAAAGATGGTGCTGATGCTGTCTTCGTACACTCGCTGCCACTCCGGCGAGGCTGCCAGCAACGTACCCAGCGGGGTATTCCGGTGAAGCAAGCACGCCTTGATGCCGTACTTTTGCAAGAGCAGAAAGGTTTGGGGGTCCAACTGGATGATCCGGAGGCAGTCCGCTAACACTCCGCCGTACTCGTAAATGTCAGCTCGGCCGTCGATAAACACCTTCGGGTCCGGACCCCGGGACCATATCAAATAGCCACCCCAAGTATCCTCATTAAACATTCCCCCCGGTATCGGATGCCTACGCAAGTATTCGACCGCGCTGACCGGAAAGGTGCGTCCGAGCATCTCCTGCAACCTCGCCTGAGAGGGGAAAAACGCCAGGAGGCCCCAGGCTATCACCGCTATTAAGGCCGCGTTCAAGACGTGGCGATCGTGCGCGGCGTCGTAGGCCGGCAGCCAGTCCGCCAAATACGCGGCCAGTACGGGGGCCGATACGGAAGCAAAGAAGATGAGGAATCGTCCGTGCACGCAGCTCTCAAAGCCGGTGAAGACCAGCAGGGCCAGGACCTCCAATTTGTAGGGGCGGGGGAAGACGACTTGCAGGATCGCCAAGGCCAATACCACAAGCAAAAACGCCATGCCGAAGGGGAGAGAGAAATCGAGCGGTTGCCACTCCGTAATCACGGTGGGGATGTCGGGCTGACTGAACAGGAACTCGAACGGGTAAGCCGCGAGCCGCACTCCGTAGGGCGTCACCATCAACCCCAGAACGCACAACAGGGAAATCAGCAGCAGATGACGGCGTTGCTTCGCCCCCCAACCATCAGCGACCAGACCTCCGCAACGAAAGCTTACCAGGCCACTTGCCCAGTAGAGCCCGATGATCAAGAGCCCCAGGAGGAAGCTGCCGTGCGTGTTGACCCACAAAACAAAGACCCCCGGCAGAACCCACAAGGCCTTCGAGTTTCCTTGCTGGAATCGTTCCAGGCAAATCAGAGTTACGAGCAAAAAGATGTACCCCAACAACTGCGGGCGAAGCGTGAACGCGGCCGCTTGCACCGGCAAAAGCACCCCCACGGCGACGGCCGAGGCCAGGGGATTCCGGCTGCGCAGCCAAGCGTAGTAATAGAGCAGCAAGACAAACGATATGGAAAGCAGGATCAGCAAGCCCGCCATCCCCTGGAGCGAGCCCAGACGCGCCGACAGCGACATGGAAACCTCGCCCAGCCACTCGTAGGCGATCCAGGGATTACCGTGCACCGTGAAAGAGTAGGGATCGGTTTTGGGCCAGACGCCGATGGAGAGAATTCGATCGCCCACCGCGGTGTGCCACCAAGTGTCACCTTCCGCAAAAATCTTGCCGCCGGGCACCGGGGCGTTGTCCCAGGTCGTGACCGCAAAAGCTCCGGCCGCCAGCGCCGCGGCCAGGAAAATGGGGAACGAAAATGCTTTGCGCAACACCCCGGCGGCGCTCAACGGCGCTTTTTCGCTTGCCTCAGGAGCGGTCTGGGTGGGGGGACTCATGGGGTTCGTTCCGAACGCGACGCAGGTCTTGAAGCTTCGTAAAGTTATCTGTTGTCAATACACAGTTAATGATTTCAAGCTGGTTCGCGGCCACCTTAGCGGCCCCGCCAGAAACGGGTCATGCGACTTCGAAAATCGAAATTCGAAATTCGCGGGAGCTGGTTTTCCAGTTTCCAATTTCTAATTTCCAATTTCTATTTTCCAGCTTCCGTTCTTTCCAGGAGAACGCACACGCTATCGCGATAGACCACCTTCCATGCCGGATCCTGTTCGAGCACGGAAGTCAGGGGCTCATCCGGGGGAAAGAGCACGGAACGAATTCGGTACTTGTCCAGGAGTTTGCGGGGTTCCTTCAGGGCCAGTAATTCAAGGTAATCCTGCAAGACGCCGGCATAATGGAAAACATCCACACGGCTGTCGACAAACACTTTCAGGTTGCGGTCGTTCCAGCCCAGGTAACCACCCCAGGTGTAGGAATTGAGCATGGGAGGTGCGGGCGGATGGGCCCTCAGATAGGGGAGCGCCTGGGCGGGGTAATCCTGATCAATGGAGCGCTGGAGCTCGGCGGAGGTTGGCCAATAGTGTGCCATGCCGCCGACCATTAGAAACATCAGCACGGCGTTGAGCAGGCGCTTGTCAATCTCCGGTTGGTATGGGGGCAGGAAATCCAGGACTTTCGCAATCACCGGCGCCACCACGATCGCCAGCAGAAACAGGAAGCGGATGTAGGTAAGGCCGTAGTACAGCCCAAAGAGCACCAGGCCCAATTCCGCCAGAGTCCAGCGGCAGTCCCGCAATAAGGCGCCCAACAGCAGGAGCAGAAGAAGGGTCAGCACAACCTTGCCGCGGGTGTCGTGGAAGGTCACCGATTGCCACTCGGAGATGTGGCTAAAGATGAGTCCCTGCCGGAAGGCAAAATCGAAGGGATAAAAGACCAGCTGATATCCGAAGGGGTTGATGAAGAGCGCCGCCCCACTGGCCAACCCGGTCAGCGCCAGCTTGCGTCGCTGAGGTGGAGTCCAGGGCTCCGCCTCCACGCGCCCCCAATTTCCACGCACCAGGCCTGCGCCGGCAATCATCGAGAAGATGACCAGGCCCAGAAGCCACGACCCGTGAGTGTTCACCCAAAGACAAAACAAGGGCGGGATGAGCCACAAAGGGGCGCGCCCTGCGCGGCGGAAGCGCTGGAGAATAATCAGCAGCGCTACAAGGTAGGCGTAGCCAAACAGGATGGTGCGCGGGCCGAAGGACACCGAGGCGAGGAAAACTGAAAAGCAACAAGCCACCACCGATGCCTTAAAATTGCCGCTTTCCTTGTAGCAAAGGTACAACAGGCCCAGGAAGATGCCTGCGGCGAGCACCAGCCCCAGACTTTTGAGCCCCACCAACCCCCCGGCACGCCAGGCCAAGAAGTAAGGGATTTCCGCCAGCCATTCGTGGTTCATCCAGGGATGCCCGGCGACGGTGAATGAATAAGCGTCATAACTCGGAAGTTGCCGGAACTTGAAGAGGTATTCCGCGTTTCGGAGGTGCCACCAGATGTCCGGGTCGCTCAGGCCTCGGTGTCCCAAGACGAACACGACCGTGACGAGGATCATGGTCAAAAAGGCGAGAAAGGAAAATGCCATGCCCCACAGGCGCACGCCCTGGCGCGCCCCTACCTTAACCGAGTTATCGACTGTCGGTCCGGCCAAGAGAACCCTTCAATCCCTTTCCGATTCGCTGTCGTGGGGCTGATCTTAGCACACTGGCTGTTCTCAGTAGTCGGTCGTCAGTTCTCAGTTCTTCGTTCAACTGACCACCGGCAACTGGCAACTGTTTAGACCTTGCTTCGCCCAACCTTTTCCTGTAATTTGTTCGCATGAAGCTTGACCTCTTCGCGTCAAGTTTCCCTAGCAGGTGGATCAAAGGCCGCCGCTACACCTTTTTCAGCAGCGTGGATTGCTGACCACCGCCATGGCCCTTGATTACACAACCTCCACAGTCGATTCGGTCACCCTGGTGACACTCCAGGGGGTGATTGTTGCCGGCGAACCCGTCGATTTACTCCTCCACAAGACCCACGAATTGTTGGAGGCAGGTGAAAAGAACTTTATCCTGGATTTTGCCGCCGTCAAGTTTGTGGACAGTACAGGAATCGGCGCGCTGATCGACCTCGTCGCCTCCGCCTCTCGCAAGCAGGGAAGCCTGAAACTCCTTCACGTGACGGAGCGCCTTCACGAGGTGATTCAAATCGGCGTGCGCAGCGGCATTTTCGAGGTTTATGATGACCTGCAGAAAGCCATCGCCTCCTTCACGCCACAGGGTGAGGCGGACAAACTCGTCGCACCGTCAGCGCCCCAGACGGAAAAGGGCCAAGCGGGGGGAAAACGGCTGAAGACGAGCTTCTACGATGACGAAGGCCGGCCCGGAGACGCCAGCCGGAGGAAGGATCATCGGTTCAACATCCCTGTCCCGGTACGCGTGAAAGGGTCCCGGCCAGACGGTTCGGAGTTTGAAGAGGAAACGGTCACCATGGATGTGAGTGCGACGGGAATGAGCATGTTCATGAACGAGTCAGCGGTGATCGGAGGGCAAGTCTTCGTCACCGCGCCGGAGGAGCAGTTTGAGTCTACTGCCACGGTCATCGACGCCACCCGCGTAGGCCCCCACAGGAGCAGGGTCCGCGTGCTGTTCCCCAAACAGAAAAAATTCACCCGGGAATTAGCCGAGAAGAAATACGTCTACGATTATTCGACGGACTCCTGGGTGGCGTACATAACGCACGGGACTTACTACAACACCAAACACCTGCCTTTCGGAAAAGTTGAAGACTCCAGGATTCTCTCGCTTGATTCCGGTGAGGTCATGTTCAGACTGAGAATGGACCGGCTTTTCGACCTGGGCATGAATTGCATCGGGCACATCATCTAGCGCCAACTCCCAGACGATGCTGCAAGGCGAGGCGGGGCAACCCGGCGGCTCGCTCCTACCGGGTGCACGCGCAGGTGCGCGACTTACGAACCCGAGCCGACTGGGGCCCCTCGGAGCGAGAAGGGAATCGCCCGCCGAAGACCCCACGAGAGCAGGTAAAAGGCTAGAGCCACCACCACGAGATAGCGGAACCCCCAGAGCATCGAGGTGTTTTCCGCGAGTCCACCCAGCATGGCGCCCAGAACGTTCATGCCGAAATCCAGGCTTGGCGTGCGGCTCTGACGGAAGCAGACGGCAAAGATGACCGCGGCGAACAGCAGGGGTGTGAAGACGAGCGAGCAGGAGCCTACGACTTGCAGGGGGCGCTTCATGCCCAAAAAGAAGTCGAGGGGAATGAGGACATTCAGCACGAGGCTCAGCAAAAGCCCCAGGTAATAAGGCCACAGGCGCTGCGGCCGGAACTTCAGGACGAAGAGGTTGGCCAGGAGAATCGCCACGAGCACGGCAAAGAAAACGACCGTGTTCACCGTCCAGGTGCTTCCGAAGAGCAAGGCCATGTAAACGACGGCGCGGGTTTCCAGCAGCATGAATCCGGCGCCCAGCCAGAACATGCGCCCCTCCAACGAAAACCGTCCGCCCCCTTCCCGGGACATTTCCAAAAACGGATAGAGCAACAACAGGCCCGCCATCAGGGCCATCAGCACGATGCCCCGCGCGAGGTGAGCGGGGACGGTCGGCCGGCGCAGGTAAAGAAACGGCCAGTCATCGGTGGTCAGCCGGAGTTTCTCGGGATCGATCACCTGCGCGAGGCCGAAGCGGACCCAATCCTTGGCCTGGTCAGGCGAAGGATGCTGCCCGAAACCGTTGGGCGAAGAGGGTCGCGGGGTGCGGTCGGCCGCCTGCAAATACTCCGGGTGAGCTTGGAATGCGCGCCCCAGCCACTCCGTGTCGCCCGCCACGAACATCGTGAAGCCCCCGGAAGTTTCGGGATAAATGAGTTGCCGATACGGAAAAGGCAGCACCAGCGGCTCCGACCCGAAGGTTTTCCGGAGCTGCTCCGAGATTCGCGCCACAATCCAGCCTTGCCGAAAATAGTTGTAAATGACGAAGACCCCGCCCGGCTTGAGGTCGCGGCGCACATCTCGAAAAGCCTGCTCGGTGAACAGGTAGCTCTCCAAGCGAAGGTTGCTGTAACCGCTGTGCAAAACCAAAGAGTCAACCAGCGCATACACCACAAGGTCGTAGCGTTGCGAGGTCGCGCGCAGGAAATTGCGGCCGTCCTCCAGATGGGTCACCACGCGGGGGTCCTGATATGGACGGTCCGGGTGGTCCGAGGCTCCCAGACCCAGAATCACGGGATCGATCTCCACGGCATCAATGCGGCGCGCCCCCCATTGGAGAGCCCGGCTAACGTCGTTTCCGGAACCGGCTCCAATGATCAGGACGTCCTCGAAGGGTTGGCCTCCGGCGTCGCGGCGCAGCAGGTAGGGCAAGGCGTAGGCATAAGAAGGAGAATTATCGTCGGTGCTGGACACCATGCTCTGGTGTCCAATCATGTTGACCACGATGTTGCGAATGGGAGGAGGATTGTACTCGATCCGGTAATAGGGGGACCAAAGCTGCTTGAAGGTTAGGTTCCCTGTTTTGTAAGTGCTCCTCCAGGGATAGGCCGCCAGGATGAGGACGACAGCCAGTATCCAGACATTGTCCCATCGGACCTCGCGTCGAGGGGCGGCGCGATTAAAACCAACGAAATACCCCAGTCCCAGCGCCACCCCTAGAAACCACCAGAAGGGGGAGAGCTCGAACCAAGACCCCAAGGCAAACAGAATGATGCCGCACATACTCCCCAGAATGCTGATCGAATAGGCCTCGATCCGATTGGGCACTTGGCTCAGGGCCCGGCCCATTTCCTGTCCGGGACCGGTCATGCTCAGTGCAATGAAGAAGAAAAACAGTGCGTTCAGTACCTCGACGGGGACGAAGAATCCCGAAAGGTCGTTGAAGGGGCGTTCCGTGCCGAAGTAAACCAACTGCGGGGAGGCCTGGTTGCCCACATCCAGAACTTTGTAAAAGAAATTGGCCGCCTGCTCGGTGATCAACCCCAAAACCATCACCAGGGCGAGTTGGGCGGGAGACCATTCAATGAGATTGAGCTTGCGGGAAGCAGCCAGGCAGCCCACCGACATCCCCAGGAACGACGCCAACAGGACGGTGTTGGTGAAGAACGTCAAGAAAACGACGTGCGCCGGAAACCAGCGGATACAGGCGAGTTCCAGGTAAAGCACCAGCGCGCTGGCGATAAACAAATCCAGCCGCGGGGTCATCGTCGTGGTTGCCGAATCTTGCGCAGGGTTGCGGAATGGGGGTTGCGTAGAGGTTCGGTCTTGACTCATCTCGATGGTCGGTCGGAATGATCACGGTTCCGGAATGGGACGCGGACTTTTGGTCCGGACCGAGCCGCTATCTTACCACGCCGCAAGCTCATCTTGAGTCCTCAGTCCTCAGTTATCAGTTTTCAGTTCCCAGTCAGTTCCGCTTCCGTCCTTACTGACTACTGACCACTGACCGCTGACGACTTCATTCGTGCCGCAGCGCCGCTGTCAATAGATAGACGGGACACCCGTACTTTAGTACTGCGAGGGTGCAGTACCTTCGAGGGCTTGTATTTCCGCACCGGGGTGGTTAAGATTAATCTGCGCTTCCCTCTGTCTGTAGGAGCGAGGACAACTAAAAAAGGGCACTACCATGCGCAAAATCAAGTCCGAAGTCCGATGTCCGAAACCAGATCGCGCTCTCAGGCCGTTGCGAGAGCTTCGCGAAACTCCGTTCCCGGCCCGGCGACTCCGTGCCGGCGGGGAGGAAGGCCAGGCGATACTCGAGTTCGCGCTCATCATGCCTCTGCTGCTGATGTTGCTGATGGCCATCGTCAAGTTCGGGGTTCTTTTCAACAACTACCTGATGCTGAACAATGGGGTGATCGTCGGGGCAAGGACGCTGGCCGTCAGCCGATCGGTTGGAAACGCGACTCCCAACGCTTGCGGATTGGCAACAACCGCTCTCCAGCAAGCCTCCGTCGGCCTGAGTCAACCCAGCATCACAGTGAGCATTGCGTTTCCTGCTCCCGGCACCTCCACGTGTACGGCCATGGTCGCGGGCGATTCTGCGCAGGTCAGCGCCAGCTATCCGTGCAACATGCAGATCCTTTTTTTGAAGCCTTGGCCGAGCTGTAAGCTTAGTTCGCAGATGACGGTACGTATCGAATGAGGTGGAACATGAACTCTCGCATTTGCCAGGCGCGCCACGGGAAGGAGGGGCAGGTTTTCGTCGTCGTTCTGCTCGTCCTGGTTTCTCTGATCTCGCTGAGCGCATTCGTCGTTGACCTCGGCTTTGTGTTGCATGCTTCGCGCGAGCTCCAAGCCTCGGCCGATGCGGCGGCCTCTGCGGCAGCGCTGGATCTGAGCAACAACCTCTCCGCCGCCACGGCCATTGCCGACGCGAATTTGTACAGCATGACGCCGGGGTCAAAGAACGCCGATTCTCATCTCACCAATGTGTCGATGGTCGCCACGTACCCCAAGGTGGTGTGCCTGAGCACCATACCGGGCCTCACCATAGTGCCAAGCTGCTCCAACCCGGCAGGCGGAAACGCCATTGTCATAAGAGAGCAGGCGAGTGTTCCGACGATGTTCGGCAAGCTGCTCGGCATCAAAACAATTAACCTCACGGCTCGTTCGCTCGCGCTCATGAAGGGGCAGGGTACGCCGATTCCGGGGAACCTTGTGGTGATCATGGACACCACAGCTTCGATGGACAGTTCTGACCCCTCCTCGACCTGCAGGTCACGTAGCGGTATCAGCAACCCCTCGAAACTGGACTGCGCCAACTGGGGAGTTCGGACCTTGCTGATGCAGCTCGCGCCATGTTCCCCGAACCTTTCGTCCTGTGGCGCCGTCGACGCAAGCGGCAACGTCGCCAACCCGGTCTCCGAGGTCGCCTTAGTGACCTTCCCAGGGCTGACAAGCAGCGCGAACGCTGTAAATGAGTACAATTGCCAGGCAGGAAGCGTAAATATCGCGAAGTACGCGACTCCCAGCATATTTCCCCCGTATTTCACTATTGTCCCTTTTTCGAGCGATTACCGGACGTCTTACACGAGTGCCAGCTTGAACAGTGGCACATCGAAGCTGGTGCATGCGATCGACTGGCACAGCCAGTCCGGCTGTTCCACCAACAAATACGGCCTCCAGGATCCTGGCGGGGTAGGTACCTACTACGCCGGGGTGCTCTCTGAGGCGCAGGCGGATCTCTCCGCAATCCCTGCCCCGCGGAACAGCCTGCAGAGTGCGATCATCATTCTCAGCGACGGCGACGCGACCGCAACGTGCACCGACAACAAAGGGTTCTGCTCGTCGAGCAGCGACTTCACTACCACAACTCCGTCCAGCAACGGTAAGAACGAGTGCCAAGCAGCCATCACGGCGGCCCAGGCTGCCGCGAACACCAGGAATGCTGCGGGACTTAAAACCTGGGTGTACTCGATCGCCTTTGGCTCCTCGACATCGACCGGAGGCAGTTGCTCATCTGACGGCGGCAAATTATCCGGGTGCTCCACAATGAAGCAAATCGCCTCAGACCCGGCGAAGTTCTACTCTGATGCTGTCAGTGGCTGCGTCTCCCCTGCTAACCCTTCGATCACGAGCTTGGATCAGGTCTTCTCGGCCATTGGCTACGACTTCTCGTCGACACGGTTGCTCCCACCCAACCTCTACACGTCGTGGTAGTAGTGGCTTGGGGGTGTTTCTGTCTCGGCATCACTGGGGGCGCCGGGTCAGTTCTTACGGTGGGCACCATGTATTTCCACCAACGTTACACCAGCGGCGGCGTCGACACAGGAGGCACAGGTTGCAAGGCACCCGCTGGAAGCGGATCGTCCTGCACAGGCGGCTACTGCACCAACATCTGTTTTGCAGGGTCCGGTAAAACTACTGTAGCAGGTTTGGGCAATATTGTTGCTGACAACATTCGGATGACCAGTCATTCGCAGCTCGCGATGGACCTGAACCCCGCAGCCTACCTCTCGGTCCTGAAGATTGGGCTCCTGCGGTGACGGCTGGGCCGGTGTGTGCGTGAACCTATCTGCACGAAAGGGACGGTGTTTCGGAATCTCTCCACCGCAGCGCCAGGCGGTCCTCGGGAGGCCCGAGGTACTGAAGGATGCGTTTACTTTCGATCGATCTTCACGAGCCCGTCGCTGCTCCGCCGCCCAAGGACGGCCGGGGCGCGCCTATCGTTTTCAACAGCACTAATCTGACGCGCGGCTCCTTTCCCGGTCGGGGCCTGCTCTACTCATTCCTGGCTCACGAAATCGTCCTCTTTAGCCTGGTCTGCTATTATTCCTATCGGATCTTCACCCTGCCTCCCTTCCATCCCCCGGAAGAGTTCCGGATGGTGGAGCTCAGCGAGCCTAGCCCTGTAGTCTACCTTCCCATGGTGGGTGGGGGCCGTGAAGGGTCGAGCCGGGCGGGGAGGCGGACGCCCGGACCTGCCTCGCGCCCCCAAGCTGCCCAGGCTAGAGCCCTTCCGGCCACTTCCGGCCTCACCTATCCCGGGCCGCAACCGATTGTTTCGGATGTGCCGAACCCGACGAACAACTTTCAAACCATCCTGCAGCCTGAGCTGAAGCATCCGCCCCTGATCAAATCGTTTGTGCCTCTGCCCAACATCGTCCAGATGGCCCAGGCTGCGCCCCCGCCGCCTTTGCCGGAGCCGCGAGTGGTGGTGCCCGTTGTCCATCTCGAGCCTGAAAAACCGCCTGAGGCGCCCAATCTTAAGCTTCCCAAGACCGCTCCTCAGAATCTTCCCGTGATGCCGGCGGCCAAGCCGCCGGAGCCGCGCGTCGTGGCGCCGGCTGCGCGCCTGGAGGCCGAGAAACTCCCCGACGCGCCCAATCTCAAGCTGCCCAAAACGGCTCCTC
>Ga0031655_10001602_pt1 | contig 13423 bp, 9 predicted proteins | sample FrelakmetHBP12HB_FD_55187 | JGI IMG/M metagenome (GOLD analysis project Ga0031655, IMG submission 55187) | Freshwater lake sediment microbial communities from the University of Notre Dame, USA, for methane emissions studies -HBP12 HB | ecosystem: Environmental > Aquatic > Freshwater > Lake >... | reverse complement strand
TTTTTGGAAGGCAAGATATCTTTGACAATATCTTCATAGTTGCCTCGATGTAAATGTATATTTCTGACATCCCAGCCATTTTGCTGGCAGTACTTTTTAACATTAGAATCAAGTTCAGAATAATTTTTCTCTTCACATTCAATTAAATCGATTTTGTATGGCATTCTAATTTTCTCTGAATGCACCAAATCAAGAAGCACTAATGGGCTACCTTTAGTCTTACCATCAGGGGAATAACCTTTCCCGGCAGTTAGATCGATGTAATGATATGTTCGTTTGAAATAGGAATTTCTACTAATAACAGCTTGGGTAATAACCAAGTGCATATTCAGGATTTTAGATAGCATCTCAATCTTGACAGGTGTCAACTCACCATATCCTACTTTATCAACTTTAGGCATCTGACCCTCCCTATTCTGCGATCACTATCCCAAATAATCCCTCAAATGCCGGCTGCGGGTGGGATGGCGCAACTTCCGCAGCGCCTTGGCTTCGATCTGACGGATGCGCTCACGGGTCACGTCGAAGTAGCGGCTGACCTCCTCCAGGGTATGGTCCTTGCCGTCCACCAGGCCGAAGCGCAGTTCGAGCACCTGGCGCTCGCGCTCTGATAGTGCGGCCAGGGCATGTTGCACCTGCTCGCGTAACATCTCCCGGGAGGNGGCATCCAGTGGTTCCAGCGCGTCAACGTCTTCGATAAAATCCCCCAGTTGACTGGAATCCTCGTCCCCGCTGACCGGCCCCTCGAGCGAGATCGGCTCTTCGGCAGAACTCAGGATTCGGTCGATTTTGGTTGTCGCCAGTTCCCAGCGGTGCTGGAGGTCAGGGGTAAGGGGTGTCTCCTCGGCATGTGCACGCAGGATGGTTTGCGCATCTGCCGGGGTGAGGAAACCGGATTCGAGCGCAATTTCATTGTTGGTCGGATCACGACCCAGTTGCTGGGTCAGAGCCCGCTGAATCCGCAAAATGCGGGTGATGGACTCGAACAGATGCACCGGGATGCGGATCGTGCGCGCCTGCTCGGCGATCGAGCGGTTGATGGACTGGCGGATCCACCAGGTGGCATACGTGCTGAATTTATAGCCCCGGCGCGGATCGAACTTGTTGACCGCCCGCAGCAAGCCGAGATTGCCCTCCTGGATCAAATCCAGGAACGAAATGCCGCGCCCCAGATAACGTTTCGCCACGCTGACCACCAGCCGCAGGTTGGCGCGGATGATGGCCGCGTTGGCCTCATCGGCACGGGCGCGGATAATTTCAACCTCGCGTACGAGTCCGGGTTCCGCAGGCAGGTTACGGAAGAGCGTCCTCTGGGCAGGCAGGTCATGGTGGGTCTGGAGGTAGTTCAACAACCACCCGGCATACTCATCCGGTAGAATGTAGAAAATCACATACACGATATAGGCGTGACTCACCAGGCTGTCCCACAGCAGGTCCTTGCCCCAAAGTTCGCGCTCGATGTACGAGTGCAGGTAAGACGGCGCGTCGCTATTCTCCCAACCCCGGTGCAGGCTGTGTGCCTCAGCCAGCATGAGCGCGGCATCGGGAATATCCACACCAAGGCGCCCGACATCCTCGCCGAGGCGCTTCCAGGCTGTCAGCAGATTCCTCAACAGGTTACGGTAAGAAACTCTTATCGGAATTTTAGGAGTCTTATGTTGCTTACGGGGGCGATGCATGGTCAGCCGGATAATTCGACGGTAAGAAGCCATTTTCAGAAATTTGGTGGTCTTTTTCCCCATCCGGCGACGGCGCATGGTCAGCAGGATAACCCGGCGGCCTTCGATCATCGCCGCCAGGCGAAATTCGTGGGAAGCATCCAAAAGTTTGACTTGGCCGATCTCGCGCAAATATAAGCGCACCGGGTCTTCTGAAAGCTCAGCAGCCAGTTCGACCCGTGTTAGTTCGAGCGTATCCTCGACTCCCAGGCCATTCTGTTCCTCTCCCGCTGAAAGATCATCTTCCGGCTCGTCGGCCAGCTCAAGCTCTTCTTCGGGTTCGGGCTCGACGGCCTCAGGAAATGGAACTCCCAGGTCCGCAGGACGAGCCTTTCGGCTTTGTTCAGAGCGGGTTTTGGGTGCGGATGGGTTTGGTCTGCTCGGGCGTTGAGGCGGGCGTGGCTTGGGTTTCACTGTGCGGGTCATTGTCCTTCTTTACGGCGTCCGTTTTGATTCAACTGTGCCTGGTCAAGGCTGCGCAGGAAATTGGAATATTGCTGAACCATTTCTCGATAGGATGCGATGCGCAGATCACCGGATTGCTGGGAATCCTCCTGCAAAAAGCGCAACTGGGTGATGTTCTCGGTCAGCGCCGTGCGGCGGATCTTCACCACCGCGCGAAACAAGTCTTCAAGCAGGCGATCGTCCACCGGGTCGAGTTCACCCGGCTTTGCCGCCAGTTCGTCCACCAGGTTTTCCAGCGAGGGCGGCAGATTCTGGCGCAGGTAGTCAATGGCGTCATTGACATCCTGCTCGAGCGACTGGAGCACCAGCCGGAAGAGTACCTGATGGTCAGTATAGCCGAAATCTTCGGGAGTCATGCGGTCCAGGCCGGATTCCAGCAGACCACGGTCGAGACGGTAAAGCAGGTCGGGACGGCGGATGAGCAGACCCAGGATATGGGCCTCCCCCCTGTGGGAGGGAGAGAATGGGGGCGTGACGGCGGGCGGGACTTGTTGTTGTATGGCGGGAGTCTCAACCCGCGGACGGGGCCGCCGCGTTTTCGGACCCTGAGCCTGCCCGCCGCTGATCGAGCGCTCATCCACTTTAAGGAAGCGCGCCAGCCGCTGACGGTACGTGTCACGCTCGACCGGGTTGGGCAGGTCTTCGATTAACGGTAACACCTGTGCTGCAATTTCGGATTTGACTTTGGCGTCGTCCAGGTCACGCCCGACAGCCAGCGCACCCATTACATGGACCACGATGGGCTGGGCATTTTCGATCAGTTTTTTCCATTGTTCTGGGTCACGTTGGACAATCTCGTCGGGGTCGAGTTGGTCGGGCATGGTCGCCACGCGCAGGTCAGCCTGCAGGCGGGCTTCGTGATGCAGCAGACCGCGGGCGTCAAAACCAATCTCATCCTGGCGGTCGAGGGTTTGGCGAGCCGCTTCCAGCCCGCGCAGGACGGCTTTTTGCCCGGCGGCATCCGGGTCGAGGGCCAGGATGATGNTGCGGGTAAACTTCTTGAGCAGCCGCAACTGGTCTTCGGTCAGGGAGGTGCCCATCGGCGAGACCACGTTCTCGAAACCGGCTTGGTGCAGGGCGATCACATCCAGATAGCCTTCCACAATGATGGCCTGGTTGGCGGCCCGGATGGGTTTGCGCGCCCGGTCCAGCCCATAGAGCAGACGACTTTTGCTGAAGAGCGGCGTCTCGGGCGAGTTCATGAATTTGGGGACATCGTTCGGATCGAGAATGCGCGCCCCAAAGCCGGTCATCTTTCCATTCTCATCGCGGATGGGGATCATCAGGCGGTTGCGGAAGCGGTCAATGAATCCGCCGGATTCACGCTGTGAAATGAGTCCCACGTCGAGCAGTTCCTGCTCGGTATAGCCTTTTTCTGCAAAATGCTTGAGGGCGTTGTCCCAGCCTGGCGGCGCGTAGCCCAGGCCGAAGGTCTCAATGGTGGCTTCAGTCAGGTGGCGCTTCTCGTGGATATAGTCCAGGGCGAATTTCCTGGCGGGAGTGGACAAGTGATAACGGTAGAAGGTCACCGCGTCTTCCAATAGAGTGCGCAGGCGTTCATGGGCTTCTTTTTCTTCCGGTTTCTCGGCCTTGTAAGCCTCGAGTTTGACGCCTGCCCGCTCCGCCAGGTAACGCAAGGCTTCTTTGAAGTCCCAGCCTTCTTTCTTCATCACGAACTTGAAAATGTCGCCGCCCTCTCCGCACTGGCCAAAGCAATGCCAGGTCTGCCGGTCAGGGGAGACGATGAACGAGGGTGTTTTCTCGTTGTGGAATGGGCACAGGCCGGAATAGTTCTTTCCAGCGCGGCGCAGTTTCACGGTCTCTCCGACCAGATCTACGATATCAATGCGGGATTTGATTTCGTCAAGTTGAGACATAGCGTGGTTGAATTATAGACGCAGTTAAGATGCCGCGCAAGTTGCTATAAAAAAGCCCCCATTCTCAGATCGAAAAAGTGGACCGGTTGGGTGGAATATAAAAATAACAAAAAGAAGGTGACCCTTGGTTTCCCTCCAAAGATTGAGGTCCTATAACCCTTACGAAGATTATTCTGCATAAGAGTGCAGCGTATTTCTACTAATCGGGTTTCCCTTTCAACAATGTCTCCACCATCCCATTAGGAACCTGGACAGCGACCACCTCGCCGCGCACTGTGGTGATGCCGTTGGCAACGATCCATTCCTCGATGACAATTTTTCGCCCTTTAACTTCTTTCACTCTACCGCGTATTTCCAATTCAATGCCTAATGGAGTTGGTTTGAGNTAATCCACATGAAGAGAGGCCGTGAGAAAACGAAATGCGGGTTCGGTATCCATGGCGCGGTGCTCTGCGCGATACGCGGCTGCAGCGGCTGTCCCTGTGCCGTGACAATCAATGAGCGAGGCGAGCAGTCCGCCGTAAACGTATCCGGGGATGGCGATATGGTACGGCTTGGGCATGAAATGACAGACGGATTCTTCCTCATCCCAATAACTCTTGATCTGGTGCCCGTGTTCATTGAGTGTGCCACATCCGTAGCAGTGGGCCATTACATCGGGGTAATAATATTGGAAAGGTTTTTGAGCCATGGAAAGTTGTCCTATGGAGGACTGCATAAGGATCTGACCTTAAATCTCGTTATTTTCGAACTCAAACCAGTCAGTCTGGCATTCCGCCCAGGGGCCCTGGAATCCTGCGGTTTTTCCTCCTAAGGGGTGGAGGTGGAATACCGCCGCATAATCGCATCCACCTGGACTATCAATTCATCGAGCGTCATTTCGCCCAATCCAATGGATGCAATCGTACCGCTTGAATTGACAAAGAAATGCCTGGGAAGGGCATCCACTTGATACGCGGACTGGATCGCAGAATCAGGATCGAGCAGAATAGGTACTGTCATTGAATGAGCGCTTCGAAAGATGGTCACTGTTGCGGGGTCTTCAGCCACATCGATGGCAAGGACGATTAGACCGGCGTCTTTATACGTCAGGGAGATGGTTTCGATGGAACCAATTTCGTCGGTGCACTGGGAGCACACGCTGGACCAGAAAAAAAGCAGCACGGGTTGTCCGTCAAACTGACTAAGTGTTATCTGTTGGCCACTGGTCAGGCTGGTCAGGCTAAAATCAGGGGCATACAGACCCACCGCCGGCCCTATCCGGCTGGACGGACGCGGGGTCTTCGTCAATGTGTATATCAGCGCGGGAGTGAGAGTGGGAACCTTGGTAAAAGTGGCGGTTGGCAAGGCGGTACGGGTAGGAGAAGCTGTCCAGGTTGGGATTAGTGTCGGCAATTGTAAATTCGTCAGGGTTTGAGCTACGGCGAACGTCTCCTGAAGGCTGCGCGGCTGTGCCTGCGACTTTCCTTGAAGTGATGAATATTCAACATAAGCAATTAAGCAGATGACAAATACTCCCATCAAAATAAACCAAAGTCCCCACTTTGTTTTCGACTTGCGAGGAGGAGGCGCCTTCCCTGCCGGCTCGATGGGAGCAGGCGGTTCGGGGGACACCGTTTGCTCCGCTGAGGGCTGCTGGGGTATGGTTTCAGGTGCAGACCCGGTGGTAGCCCAGGCAGGCGTAAGCGGTATATCGCCTTTGGATTCTTCTATCTCGGCTGGGCCCGACACGGCGAAAGGACTTACTGAAGGTAAAACCGGGGGCTGGCTGATCAGCTTTGCCAGGCGTTCCCGGGCCGGCTCGTTTTTGGGATCCAGGCGAATAACATACTGAAGGCAATCTACCTGCCGCTTGACATCAGTGATTGTTAAACTCAATAACCACCATGCGCGTGCTGAGGCTGGATCAAGTTTGAGGTATTCCGCCAGTAACAACCGTGCTTCCTGCTGCTTGCCAGCACGCAGAAGCTGTTCAATCCGAAGCAAAATATCAGCGGGTGATTGGGTCATCGAAGCTCATCCGTTCGAAAGATAACCGGCGAAAACAAACGGGGCGGGGAAAATGTCCGCCCGTTTATCATCCTAAAAACCTTCCAACTTGCTTAAATCTGCAATGCCATCTGCCATGGATACAATCCTTTGCAGCAGTCCAAGGCGGTTTTCCTTCACGGATTTAGCCTCAGTCATTACCAGGACTTTATCGAAGAATTCGTTAACTGCCGGGATCATGGGGACGAAGGCGTTCAAAAAATCGTCCACGGACCCGGGCGCCCGCTTCTGGTGTTCGGCTTCCTCCAACGCCGCGAATAGTTTTACTTCCGCTGCCTCGGCGAGGGTTTCCGGTTTGACTTTGAACTTTTCCTTCTGGTCGCGAGTGATGCGGACGCAGCGGGCATATCCCGGCAGGAGTGTTTTCCAGTCCGGGCGGGCAACCCAGGCAGTCAACTGCTTGGCAGCCCGCGCCGCACCGGCCGGGTTGTTGGCTTGTGCCTCCAGGATGGCGTCCACCACATCGTATTTGTAGCCCATATCCATCAGTACAACGCGCAGCCTCCCGGTAATGAACTCCTGTATCTGGGTAAGGGTCTCAGCGCTGACCGGGATCGGTTCCAGCGCGGCGGCGGTTTTCAGCGCAGCGTGCAGGTCGAAGTCAATGTTATGCTCTATAAGCGGCTGAACCACGCCGATGGCGGCGCGTCGCATGCCGAATGGGTCTTTTGTACCGGTAGAGGCCAGCCCGGCGGCGAACAGGCCTGCGAGCGAGTCCAACCGGTCGGCCAGCGCCACGGCCAGCCCCGGCTTGCTGTGCGGGACGGGCTGGTACTGCTCGCCAATGGCAAATGCCACATCTGCATGTTCGCCACTTTTTATAGCATACTCTTGCCCGATCAGGCCTTGGAGTGAAGTCATCTCGACTACCATCTTGGTCACCAGGTCAGCCTTCAGCAAGTGAGCGGCGCGACATGCAAAAGCAGCCTCATCTGCTTTCAGGCCAAGCATCGGGACGAGCACGGCAGTCAGCTTTTCAATGCGTTCGTTCTTGTCGAGCATTGAGCCGAGTTTCTTCTGGAAAATGAGCGTACCCAGGCGCGGGCGGAAATCTTCCAGTTTATGTTTCAGGTCTTCACGCACGAAGAAGTTGGCATCCGCAAAACGGGCGCGAATGACGTGCTCATTTCCTTGCCTGACTAAATCCAGCCCCTGCTCGTCGCCGTTGCGGACAACCACGAAGTTTGGGAGTAAGGGCGAAGTGCCCTCCACCCCTGCAGAGCGGATGGGAAAATAGCGTTGGTGCTTCTTCATCACCGAGATGAGCACCTCTTCGGGGAGAGCCAGGAATTCTTTTTCAAAATTGCCCAACAGTGGCGTGGGTTTCTCAACCAGGTTGGCAACCTCAAACAGCAGATCGGGCGGCATAATGGCCTCGCCATTGACGGAAGCGGCTAGTTTCTTCACGCCCTCGGCAATCAGCGCCTTGCGCTCTTCCACATCCAGCACGATGCCATTCTTTTTGATGACTGCCAAATATATGTCCGCCGAAGGGATTTCAATCTCCGGTGAGTTGTACGGACGCAGGCCGCGTGTGGTGCGACCGGCAGTCAGACCGGCATACACGAACGGGATAACCGATGNCCCTAACACTGCCACCAGCCAGCGGATCGGGCGCGAGAAAGCCACACCGGTTGCGTTCCATCTCATAGACTTGTCGAACTTGATGCTGGCCACCAACCCCGGCAGGGACTCGGCCAGCACTTCGGGGGTTGGACGCCCGGTCTGTTGAACCACCGCGACAACATACTTGCCCCCGTCCACGTCGCGGATTTCCAAATCCTTGGGCAGTACACCCTTGCTCTTCGCAAAGCCAACCGCTGCCGGGGATGGGACTCCGTCCGGACCGAAAGCACGCTCTGCAGGTGGACCCTTGACCAGATCCTCGCGGTCGGGCTGACGCGGGGTAAGCGCATCCACCATAACGGCCAAACGACGCGGGGTCCCGGAAACATAGACAGAACCATGCTCAAGGTGCAGTTCGTCCAGCAGTTTCGGGATATTGGTCCGCAATTGTTCGAGGGCCGAGTCCAGGTCCGAAGCTGGGAGTTCTTCGACGCCGATTTCCAGGATAAAATCAGCGGGTCGAGAGTCGAAGGTCGAAGGCCTGTTGGCAGCAACTGCCTGATTTTTGATTTTTGACGTTTGACTTTCTTTAAGGAGCGGATACTCCTGCTCTTTNCGCTGTGCCAGCCAGGTCTCGGCCACGCGGCGGGCCAGGTCACGCATCTGGCCGAAGAAGGCCTGACGCTCGGTCACGCCAATGGCTCCGCGCGTATCCAGCACATTGAAGGTGTGCGAGCATTTCAGCACGTAATCGTGAGCCGGGACAACCAGCCCCTGGGCCAGGCAGGCTTCAGCCTCGGCTTTGTAGAGGTCATACAACTGGCGCAGGCGGGTCACATCGGCAGTTTCAAAGTAGTATTTGCTCTGCTCGAACTCGTCGTGGCGGCGGACTTCGCCATAGGTGACGTTCAATCCCCAGGGTTCGTCCCAGATGGAGGCGGCGTTGTTGAGGGCGATCAGGATGCGCTCGAGGCCGTAGGTGATCTCGACCGCCACTGGGTCGAGGTTCTGTCCGCCGACCTGCTGGAAATAGGTGAACTGCGTTATCTCCTGGCCGTCCAGCCAGATCTCCCAGCCCAGCCCCCAGGCCGAGATGGCGGGTTGTTCCCAGTTATCCTCCACGAGGCGAATGTCATGCTGGCGCGGGTTGATGCCGATCGCCTCCAGCGACTGGAGGTAGATTTCGACCGGGTTACCGGGGTCGGGCTTCAGGATGACCTGGAACTGGGTGTGCTGCTGGAAACGGTTGGGATTCTCTCCATAGCGCCCGTCATCTGGGCGAATGGAGGGTTCGACGTAGCCCACATTCCACGGTTCAGGGCCGAGCACCCGCAAAAAGGTGGACGGATTCATCGTCCCGGCGCCGACCTGAGTATAGTAGGGTTGGCCGATAAGACAGCCGTGCGCGGCCCAGAATTCCTGGAGTTGGAGGATGATGGTTTGGAGGNACGATTTGGGCATATTCGATATCTAATTTATGATTTTAGATTGGTTATTCCACTCGATGAGATTATACCGTTAATAATTTCAGCCATCTTGAATTTAATTCCATCCGGATGCCGCCCTACGAAAAAGAAGGAAACGGGTATTCCGAAAAATAAATGCTTGCCTTCACATCGTTTCTCACATAAAATAAAAACGCTATGCCCAAAGTCAACCATTACGACATGCTAAAGCACGATGTCATCATTGTGGGCGCCGGCCCGGCCGGGATTTCCACTGCGCTCCATCTGGCAAACCTGGCTCCAGAGCTCATCTCCCGGACACTGATCCTCGAAAAGGAACACCACCCGCGCCCCAAGCTGTGTGGCGGCGGCCTACTACCGGATGCCGAAGTCATCCTGCACCACCTGGGTCTGGACGTTACCGAGATTCCTCACGTCAATGTGGACTGGGCGCGTTTCGATTTCGACGGCCAGGGTATGAAAATGCGCGGCGAGAAGGATAGCAAGTTCGTTTTCCGCACCATTCGCCGCCACGAGTTCGACGCCTGGCTGGCCGCCAAAGCGCGTGAACGCGGCTTTCTCATCCATGAAAATACGGCCGTGAAGAGCATCGCTGCCACCGAGACCGGGGTGGTGGTCAGGACCGACCAGGGTGAATACCACGCGGCGGTCGTGGTCGGCGCGGACGGGTCCAACAGTCTCGTCCGGCGGGTCATCATTCCACACGAGAATCTGCACGTTGCCCGCCTGCTGGAAATCACCACCGAACCGCGGCCAGAGCAATCTTTTCACATCCAGGCCGACTCCTATTTTGACTTTCTTTACGTTCCGCAAGGGATTCGAGGATATACATGGGATTTCCCTGCCCTCGAAAATGGCCGGCCGGTGCGGGTGCGCGGTATTTTCGACAGCAATGTTTATTCCGATAAAACGGCTATTTCTCTACACGCTGCACTGGCTGATGAATTCAGACATCACGGTTACAATCTGGATACTTACAAGCTGGAGGGTCACCCACTCCGCTGGTTTGATGCGAGCAGTGTCTTTTCCGCGCCACGTATCCTGCTGGTTGGTGATGCGGCCGGTGCGGACGCCTTGTTCGGCGAAGGCATCAGCATCGCCCTGGGGTACGGTGGGTTTGCCGCACGGGCCATCCGGGACGCCTTTACGAAGGAAGATTTCTCCTTCCGCGACTACAANCGCTCCATTCTGCAGGCTGAACTGGGCAAGGCCTTGCGACGACGAACCTTGTTCGCCAAGTTCTTTTACAGGCTGCGTTCCGCACGCTTCCAGGCCTTCGTCTGGCGGAAAATGGGCTGGTTTATCGAATGGGCTATGNGCGCCTTCTTCATCGAATGGGCGAGCAGGCAGGAAAAGCGGACGACGTAACGTCGCCCCTACTTCTTGATTTGACGGATGAAATCGGGGGAATTCAACGCACGTTCCAAAAAATACGTGACATAGCGCTGCAAAAGCGTCTCGACCTCGCTCTGGACCTCGGGGGCTGGCCGCGCCCGCTGCGCTCCAGCGTAATCACTGCGCTGGAAGTGACGCAGGTACTTGAGCGCCTTCACCGACACTCTCCATGCGCCCGGCAGCGCTACTCNACAGACTGGACAGACAACGCCGCCCTGGGAGGCAGAAAAAAACTGGTCTTCCGCCTTGATTTCCCTGCCGCAACTGGCACACTCGAACAAGTGCGGACGGTAGCCGAGCAAATCCATCAGTCGCATTTCATAATAACGGAGCGCCAGCCAGGGATCGGTTTCCTTCTCGATGCGCGCCAAGACCTCTGTCAGCTGGCGGAAGATATTATAGTTCTCGGTATCATCTTCGTAAGTGAACCGGTCGAGCAGTTCGACAACATATGCCGCNTGGCTGGTCTTGACCAGGTTTTCATGGATGGGTAGATAGGCTTCTAACGTATCAGCCTGGGTGACAATTAACAAGTCATGACCCCGCGCCAGTTGCAGGGTCACGCGCGTGAACGGTTCCAAATGCCCCGCCTTGCGGGAGCGTATCTTGCGGGCTCCCTTGGCAATGGCACGCACCTTACCGCGCTCGCGCGTATAGAGCGTAACCAGGCGGTCGGCCTCCCCCCAGTCCGCATGACGGAGAACGACAGCTTCAACACGGAAAGAACGAGGTTCGGTCATGGCAATCAGGAATTAGGCGACCAGGAATGAGGTAATCAGGAAGCCTATCCCCTGATAACCTGTTCACTGACCACCTATTTGCCTAAATCCTTCGGCGTAAACGCCCCAGGTAGCAGCCCGGTGACAGAGGTCTCCTGCACGAGGTGACCTTCACCATTGGCGATCAATACAACCATATCGAGACCGAATTCCGCCATCACCTGGCGGCAGCCGCCGCACGGCGTCCCACCATTGGGTGTGACCACCGCGATCACCTCAAACTCCTTTTCCCCTTCCGAAACCGCCTTATAGATGGCGATGCGCTCGGCACACATGCTGGTTGGATAGGCAGCATTCTCGACGTTACAACCAGTGAAGATGCGCCCGGACCTGGTTCGCAGCGCCGCGCCAACTTGGTAGTTCGAATATGGCGTGTACGCCCGGCGACGGGCTTCGTTCGCCAGGTCAATCAACGCGCGGCGTTCAGCATTGGTTAGTTTAATCATCTTTTACCTCGTTCAATTTCTTGATGGGCCGCGCCGGGACCCCGACCACCAGCGTATCCGGCTCTACATCCTTCGTGACCACCGCTCCCGCACCGGTGCGGGAGCGCGCCCCAATCTTCACTGGCGCAACCAGCATGGTATCTGAACCAATGAACGCGCCCTCACCAATCTCAGTTGGGTTTTTATGCACGCCGTCGAAGTTGCACGTGATCGTCCCCGCGCCGATGTTGACATCCGGCCCGATGGTGGCATTGCCAATGTACGAGAAGTGACCCATCTTCGTACCGGGGCCAAGCGTTGAATCCTTCACTTCGCCGAAGTTACCCATATGGACGCCTTTGCACAGGTGTGCCCCCTTCCGTAAACGGGCAAACGGCCCGATACCTACATTGTCTTCGACCACGGCCCCTTCCATCACGGTAGCCAGGATTTCGCAGCAATCACCAACAGTTGTATCCTCCGCAAGGGTATTCGGCCCGATGATACAACCCTCGCCTATGACAGTCCTGCCACGTAAATAGGTATTCGGCCAGACGACCGTATCGCAGCCAATCCTCACACCGGGTTCGATGTAGGTCGAAGCCGGATCAATAATGGTAACGCCGGCCAGCATGTGAGTCTGGTTGATGCGCTGGCGCATGGCCGCCTCCGCCTCCGCCAGGTGCACGCGAGTGTTGATGCCAATCGTCTCCACCATTTCATCGCTGATCAGCGCCTGCACCGCCAGCCCGGCCTGTACTGCCAGTGCAACCGTATCGGTCAGGTAATATTCACCCTTTTGCGCGTTAGTCCCGGTTCCAGCGGGGTAGTCCCGGTTCCCGGACGAGGCACGGGGCGAGACTTTAATTTTGTGCAAGGCATCCCACAACCATTCGGCGGAGAAACAATACGNGCCGGCATTCAACTCGTGGATGGATAATTGCTCCTCCGTCGCTGCGGCTTCTTCAACGATGGCTTGCACGTTGCCATCCGAACTTCGGACCACCCGCCCAAACCCGCGCGGATCGGCGGCGTTGACTGTTAACATGGTGAGCGGGCCCTTGTTGGCTTTCTGAGTCTCGACAAGTCTTTTGAGAGTCTCAGGACGCAGGAGCGGCATATCCGCGTAGACCACCAGCACCAGGTCCGTTTTTCCACGCAGGACGGATTCGGCCTGCTGGACAGCATGCCCGGTGCCGAGTTGTGGGTCCTGAATGATGCAACGAGCTGTCCCATCAATGAACTCGCGCACTGCTTCGGCTCCGTGTCCGATGATGACAACCGGTGTCTCGTTACTAGCAGCTTTCACGGCGGCCAGGGAATGGGCGATCATCGGCACTCCACAGACGGGATGCAGTACCTTCGGCAGAACGGATTTCATGCGTGTGCCCTGTCCGGCAGCGAGGATAACAGNGGTAATTTTCATCGGAATCTCCTACTGCTTCTTGCTTAAATCGATGAACTTTTCTGTATCGAAAGGCGCGGAAATAACGGGATCTAGGTTCAGATAATTAAGCAGTGCCCTCTAACCAAAAAGGCCTGCACTGCCAGCGGGGGCGGCGCAAGGCCCAATAGGGAGAAAAAACCCCGCTTGCAGGCGGGAAATTCAGGCTGGGGCGCCTGGATTCGAACCAAGATAATCAGCTCCAAAGGCTGACGTGCTGCCATTGCACAACGCCCCAA
>Ga0031655_10001599_pt1 | contig 13435 bp, 18 predicted proteins | sample FrelakmetHBP12HB_FD_55187 | JGI IMG/M metagenome (GOLD analysis project Ga0031655, IMG submission 55187) | Freshwater lake sediment microbial communities from the University of Notre Dame, USA, for methane emissions studies -HBP12 HB | ecosystem: Environmental > Aquatic > Freshwater > Lake >... | reverse complement strand
CCGGGTCCGTCAATCAAGAGAGAGGACGGATCCGCACAACAAGCATGTATCCCGACCCATCCGCACTAACGTGCGTCTCCGTCGTAGAACTCCAATCCGGGTACCATCTCCGGTCCTAGAGGAGTCTGAAAGAATTCTGGTACAGCGGAGCCCGTGACGTTGCCGGTTGTACCTCTTTTCCAAAAATCACCCAAATTAGAGGTCATAATTCGCAAAAACGCGGAACAGAGCCCGGAAATTGCGGAAAGTTGTCGACGGGAATAATTGAGGTCACATTTAGCCGCATTTGGAGGGCAAAAGTCAGGCCGGAGGGGGTTTAGGCCGTTTGGGGTTTTTCCAGGGTGTCGGATTTGGGGTTTGGATCTACGTACCAACGTTTGGTGACGGATCCGGTAGCAATCCGGTCTCCGGTCCATGCAATCAAAAGAGAAGATGGGGCCGCCCAACACGCGTCCCGACCCGTCAGTTCTTATCTCACAAAAACCGGGCAGCCACTGCCTACTCTCGCCCCTTCCTCCACCACATTTCGATAATCCAGACAAAGACCGGCACGAAGAGATAGACGTATGCACTCCCGGGGATATTGAGGAGGGCGAGGGTAATTCCTGCGACAGACAGGACCGGGAAGACGAGCGTTTTTGCCTGGTTTTCCGNGAGCTTCTTTTGATCTACATGTTCGGCGACAAGCTGCGGATTGCGGATCATGTACCCCCATTGCAGNACCGACAGGATCCCGATGATGAGGAGGTTAAGTTCGAAAATAATTGTCGCGTGGAAGTTGAGCGGGAAGAACCCGGCGAGGTGGGTCGTGAAGGGGATCAGTGCTATGAAACCGAGGGAGAGGACATTTATGGCGATAAGGGTCTGGTCCGTAGAGCGGAGGTAGTGGAACCGGACATGGTTGATCCACCAGAACGTCGCGAGCAGGATAAACGCGATGAANTAATTGATGAAATCCGGGAGGAGGTGGACNAGGATGGTGTCGACCGTAAAAGAACGAGCAAGGTTTGTCGCGCTCGGGATCTCAAGCGTCGTGACCAGCAGNGTCATGGAGAACGCGTAGATCGCGTCAATCAGGTTTTCGATCCGGTTCTTGCTGAACAGATTGAGCCGGTCATCATCCCGGCTGTCCGGTCCATCAGATCCACCCTTCATTCCTTCCGCCATCTATTCCTCATGAGATGAACCGGGTAAAATAATTTATCCCGGTCAAGATGACAGGGAAGTTTCACTAGTATTCGTTCACTTCGAAGGTGTTCTCGACCCAGAAAATGAGAAAATTTATCCATGACCCGTTGTTCCTGACAAAATGCCGGGTATTAAAACGGTCACCCACCTCTCCGCACCGGCCACACCTCAGTGCCCTTCAGTACCGGCGATTGACGACGGGTCCGGTTCCAACCCGCTTCCGGGTCCGTCAATTGAACGAGAGGGCGGGTCCGCCCGGCACGCACGCGTCCCGACTTCCAGCATTACCGGAACGTGAGGAGCTTCGCATTGACCGAAACAATCACCGTACTTGCACTCATCAGGACTGCCCCCATAGCGGGCGTGAGAAGGATCCCGTAGCTGATGAGGACCCCGGCAGCAAGCGGGATCGCGAACGTATTGTACCCGGTCGCCCAGACGAGATTCTGGAACATTTTTACATAGGTCTTTTTCGAGAGGCCGATAACGTCGGCAACATCCCGGGGACCGCTCCTCACGAGCACGATATCGACGCTCTCGACCGTCACATCGGTACCGGCACCGATCGCGATCCCGACATCCACCCCTCCCTTCCTCCGTCTTATATCCCCTCCTAAAAACCCACCTCTCCCCACCCCCAATCCGGGCCCTGTACAGCCCCGGATTGCCCTTCCGGACACTCCTTTTCCGGAACTACCTGCAAAAACCGTGCCACTTTTACACACTTTTCCGGAAAACACCCTTAGAGCAGGATTTACGCCAAACGGAGTGTTTTCCGTGGCGCTGTAAAACGCTAATGTACGCTAATGGGGGGCAAAACTCAGCATAGCTGGGAGGGGTAACACGGTCGCGATGAAGGAAACTCCTGTTTTGGATCATGATTTTCGGGCTCCCGAAGGTGCAGATCGACCGGCGGCATCCGGGTGAACGTTGTTTAAGGACGCTTTCAGGACCGGTGCGGTTATCCTCGTCGTCCGCCGGTCAATGACCTCATTAAGATTTTTTCCTGAAAAAAAAGAATTATATAGTTAGAATCATGAGTTCAGTCATATGGAGAACGAAACATCCGGGCAATGTTCGAAAAATCCGTGCTGGTCCAAATGGAGAATGAAAGAGCATGCGTACTGCCATGGATCCGGAGGTGCCTTTTACGGGCTGGGCTTCATCGGTGCCCTGATATATTACCTCACTACTGCCACAAGTCTGCTGGCCGGAGTCCTGGGATTCCTTAAAGCACTCGTCTGGCCCGCTTTCCTTGTCTATGGCGTACTAAAATTCCTTGGGATGTAATGCGGTAAGGAGGCATAGTATGGCACAAAACATTAAACTGATCGTTTATCCGGTTCAGGATAGAGAAAAAGCTAAAGCATTTTATGGCAGGTTTCTTGACGCTGAACCGTATGTCGATAGTGCCTACTATGTAGGTTATAGGGTTGGCAACCAGGAAGTCGGATTAGACCCTAACGCTAAGGTGGGCCCTATTGCTTATACCGATGTAAAGGATATCAAAAGCAGTCTTCAGGCAATGATTGAAGTCGGTGCTGAAGTTGTACAGGATGTTAAGGANGTAGGTGGTGGTTTGTTAATAGCTCAGGTCAAGGACGCTGACGGTAACGTTGTTGGGCTACGACAACAATCTTAAGATCGCCACGGACTATCGAGAAAGAAGACGACAAAGGGGGGGACATCAATTTTAATTCCTCCGTATGGATAGCTACCCGGGAAGCGCTCTAGCTGCAGTATATAGGTTAGGAAAAGAGCACCCAATTCTTTCGTGAACCGGCGATTGCAGGTTTATCGTTAATAATAAGTACTTTTTTACAAAAGTCATGCAACATTTCCGATGCTGGAAAAATACCTTTACGACCTTAAATCAGAAAAATCACGTGAATGAAATCTTATTTTCAGATAATTTCTCTTTTCCATCGACATCTCAAACCCCTCTTTCACGCCGCGCTCCTCAGTGCCCTCGGTTCCGGCAGTTGACGACGGCCTTAGTACCGATCCGGTTCCGGGTCCGTCAATCGCTGGAGAGGCCGGGTCCGCACCACGCATGCTCCGACACGGCTCACGAATGTCGGGCGAACATTATTGATTTCAAAAATGCGGTCCCCGACAAGATCCTAAATACTCCTGCTCCCCATAATTGCTGGAAGGTATACCATGCCGGTTATTATTCTCAAACAGAAAAAAGGCCTGTCTGTTGAACAGAAACGCAGGATTGTCAAGGAGTTTACTGAAACGCTGGTCAGCACGACAGGTGTCAAAAAGGAACTCGTCACCATCCTGATCGAAGAACTCGCGCTCGAAGATATCGGCAAAGCAGGGAAACTGCGGTGCGATTGAAACTAAAAAACACTAGTTCGTTATTTTTTATCCGGTCCTCTCTGGTCTCAAATCCGTAACGCAAAAATTCGTCGCTGTTCCCTCTGAATGGTAAGGAGTAACCTTCATTCATTCTGGATGCCAATACCTTTTTTACAATGTCTGAAGAAAATATGACATCCGAACCGTTATTAATAAAACCAGTTCCGGAAAAGACGATCTATCTTGCTAACTGGAGTACGCGGTTCTGGGGATGGCTTGTTGATTTCATTCTCGTCATCCTTTTTCTGAATATTATTCGTGGCGTGTTTGAGCCTTTCTTTTCATTACCACTTCTCTGGGATTTTGGCAANAAGAACTGGGGGTTTTTTACCGTTGGATTTGAATCCATATTCTTTTTCGCTTACTGGACCGTAATGGAGGGATTCCGGGGGCAGTCAATCGGCAAAATGGTGATGAACCTTAAAATTGTTAACCGGGATGGGACGAAAATCAACTACCTGACTGCCGCACTCGAGAGTCTGGGAAAAGCATTCCTGCTCCCGCTGGACTGCCTGATAGGCTGGCTCGCGATGCCCGGAACAAAATTACGGGTGTTCAACCGGATATCAAACACCATCGTAATCGAGGCAGACTACAAGGAGCCGCATGGTATCCTGTATGTCAGGGAAAAAGAATAATCAGTAATACACCCTTCTTTCTTTCATGAAGGGATATGCAATTCTGGTCATCGTATTGATCTCCGGCGCATTGATCTGCGGGTGTACATCCGTGCCATCCAGCCCAAAAGAAACTTCTCCGGCCACCCAAATCACGACAACAGCCCCGACCGGACCGACGGTGACGGTGAGTATTAAGGCCAGGGCATTTGATCCTGCCACAATCACCATCAACAAGGGTACCACAGTTACCTGGATAAACGAAGATCCGGTGTCGCACCATGTTGTCCACTATCCGAAGGTTACTAATGAAGAGCTTTTCGATTCAGGACCGCTCTCTTTCGGGGAGAGCTACAGCTACACGTTTTTGGAGAAAGGCAGGTATGAATATGGAGACCCGCAGATCGGGGGAGGGGAGTCCCAACATCCGGTTGTCATCGTTGAATAACGTGGTGCAACTCCGGCCTAAGACAGGCGAATATGACGCGGTGGTGAAAACGGGTATCACTGACTATGAGATGAAACCTGGCGAAGCGGATCCCGTGCAGGCGGCCAATGGATCCGGAACCGGGGATGAAGAGCGGCTGGCCCATTTCATCCGGATGCTTTCTGATGGTGATGAGGGGAACCGTTGGAAAGCCGCAGAGTCGCTGGGAAGAATGAGGGATCCTGGTGCGGTGGAACCGCTCATCGATACCCTCTGGGATGACGATTCCCGGGTGAGACTGAAAGCAGCCTGGGCCCTCGGCCAGATCGGGGACATACGGGCGATTCCTCCCCTCAGACGCCTGTACCGTATGGAAAATGAGGGCGTTCAGGAGATTATTACCGAAGCTATTGAAGAGATCAATCTCCGGATGGCCCAGCAATAATACCCCTGTGATTTGGTATCCGCATTCAGTCAGACGAAACCATCGCAGGACAACTCGGCAAGCCGTCGCAGGATCAAACGGTGCCAAAGGCATGTTTATCGACTTGGCCGGTGAATAGTAATTCGGGGCATACTGGTATGGCGGATATCGAGTCATTGTATAAAAAAGAGAACGGCAGGATCCTGATCGAGATCAAACTCTCTTCAGTCGCACAGCTCTTCAACTCGTTTGATCCCGCACCATTCCATGAAAAAGAACTTGACTCTGCTGCAGAACATTACATTGTCGATATAGTCAAGGACTTCCCGCCAAAGACCCAGTTCAAGATGATCATTTACCTTCCTCCGGATATCGCCACCACTGAGCGGGCGATGAAGATCCCCCCCGCAATCCATAATCATTTCCAGTACAAAATGCTGGTCGCAGAACGGAAATTTCGTTCCCACTTCAGGTATGGCAGAAGTACCTTCCTCATTGGGCTTACATTCCTGACAATAGCCCTGATCGGCCGGCAGCTTGTTCCATCACTGAACAATCATTTACTTGCCCAGATTTTTGCTGATGCACTCCTGATTATCGGCTGGGTTGCCATGTGGGAGCCCATCACCGTGCTTCTCTACGAGCTCTGGCCTATCATCCAGCTGAAAAAAACCTACGAAAAGATCAGCACAATGGAAATCGATATCCTTTCCTCACCATGAGATCAGGGAAGGCGGTGTTCTGATTTCAGCCATGAAACCATCTTTTGTGTTCGTTCTGAGGGTATTTTCGGTGCATTCACCTTACCTTCGGAGGTAAGCCCTGCGAATATATGGTGCACCGCCGCGCCATGGGATGGGCTGTATCCTCCCTCCAGCACCAGCGCCAGAGGAACGCCTGCAGCCCTCACAAGCATCCGGGTCAGGAACTCAAAATCCTGCGGCCGGATCCTCATCCTGCCGATCGGATCATCAAAGAGAATGTCCTGGCCAGCGGAAACGATCATGACATCAGGTGAAAAACGCTCGATCGCAGGGACAAAGATATCAGAAAAAACAAACTGGTAATCGGCAATAGCCGATCCTGCCTGCAGCGGTGCATTTATAGTATATCCTTTGCCGTCTCCAACGCCAACTTCGTCGACAGTGCCGGAATACGGGAAAAAATGCTCCTGGTGCACTGAACAGTAGAGCACACGGTCCGTACCATAAAAACTGTTTTGCGTTCCGTTCCCGTGGTGAGCATCCCAGTCAACGATCGCAATAGTGTCAACGTGTTCCAGGGCTTTTTTCGCAGCAACCGCCACGTTATTGATCAGGCAGAATCCCATAGCGCGATCAAACTCAGCATGGTGGCCCGGAGGGCGCACAAGGGCAAAACAGTGTTCACCTTCCAGGGATCGCTCCACAGCAGCAATCGCTGCGCCGGCAGCGTGCAGGGCAACATCAAAGGAACGGCGGGTAATATAGGTATCAGGATCCAGCCAGCCAAGCGTCGCAGTCGCGGCACACCGCTGCTCAAGCCATAAGAGGTAATAGGGGTCATGGACACGCTCAAGATCCTCACGTAATGCAGGTTCCGACACCAGCAGGGCGCTATCCCGGGGAATTCCTGAACATGCATTTACAAGACGGGCATTGCACTCAGGATGTGATGAATTATCATGATCAGCACAGATCGGATCGATGATTGCACAACAGCGTCCCATACAGATCACTCTCTCAGGTAGTTTGGTGCGATAGGAATCTATCTTTGGTACAAGAATATCCGTCTTTGTGCTTAAAAAAAATCACGGCACTCCTTTTTCCTGGCTGTGGTGCTCGGTAAGGTCACGTTCCTTCAAAATGTTCATATAGACTTTGGAATTATACTCAGAACCGGATAATTTTACACGAATTATGGTATGCCTGGATTTCTTTAGCCTGCGGTTGCCAAACATTGAATCACTGAAAGCTAAGCAGGATATCAAAGGGCTGATCAGGCTGCTTGATCACCGTAATGTTGATATCCAGTGGCAGAGCGCTGATGCATTGGGATCTATGGGGACCGTCGCCACGCTGCCCCTTCTTGCCGCGCTCAACCACAGGAAAACAGCTGTTCGGCTTGGCGCGATCGAAGCTCTCGGGACAATCCGAGACCAGCGATCAGGTAAACCGCTGATTTCCCTGCTTGAACAGGATGAGAATGCTGAAGTGCGCTGGGTTGCCGCCCTCGCACTCGGCAGCTTGGGAAGTCCTGATGCGATCAGCCCACTTGTCAGGGCGTTGAAGGATACGGATCGGTACGTAAGATACGGGGCGGCTCAGGCACTTCAGGCGTTATCATGGGTTCCCCAAAACGATACCGACCGTGCGTACTATTCCATTGCCTTCCAGGACTGGAAACACGTAGCACAGATCGGTGCCGGGGCAACCGGACCCTTAATTGAAACTCTCCGTGACCACAATGCCACAACACGGGCAGAGATAGTGGAAGTTCTCGGAGAGATCGGAGATACCCCCTCGCAGCGGGCCTGTGAACTGGTTCTCAAAGATCCAAGCAGCACCGTCCGCTGGAAAGCAATCCTCGCAGCAAAGAAATGTGGTGTACCGGTTACCCGTCTTCCAAGAGGATTGTCCAGACGCCCACGGAGCGGGAAGAACCCTTGGGCAGCAGCGATATTAAATTTCCTGTTTCTCGGTCTGGGGTATAACTATCTCGGGTACTGGTGGGGATTTCTGGTCTTTATGAGTTATATGAGTATTCTCGTACTCACGCAGATGGAGTTGGGACCGTTCATCCCCTACCTGATCGCGTACCCGGTGACAGCACTATTCGCAGTCCAGACATTCTTTATGGCAACACGGATGGAGGACATGTGAGATGCCGTTGATGATGGTTTCATTGTTTTTTCAAAAAAAGCCGGATGTCGACACACTCAGGCACAAAAAAGATATTCCAGCCCTGATACAGGCATTGCGATACAACGATTTTGAGGTTCAGACCAGCGCAGCACAAGCACTCGGTACCCTGGGTACCGAAGGGATCAATGAACTTATTCTCGCGTTACGGGACAGAGACAGGGATGTCAGGTTGGGCATCATAGAGGCCTTGTCAGTGATCAGGGATCAGCTGGCGGTACCACCGCTCATTGAGCTGCTCAACGATAAAAGCAGTGAGGTCCGGTGGGAAACGGCGATCGCTTTGGGAGAGATCGGTGGCCCTGATGCACCTTCACCCCTTAAAAACGCCCTCAGGGATCCTGACAAGTATGTGCGGTACGGTGCAGCATCTGCCCTCTCAAGGATAGGCTGGAATCCTGTATCAGATGAGGAAAGAGCATTCTATTTTGTGGGAATGCAGGAATGGCAGGCGGTAAAGGATTGCGGTCCGGCAGCGATCAGCGCCCTGTCGCTTGTTCTGCATGACCAGGATAGCAGCGTCAGGATACAAGCGATCGAGATCCTCGGTTCAATTGGAGATAAAAAAGCGATCCCGGCACTAATACAATCACTCCGTGACGAGAATGCCGATGTCAGGTGGAAAACCGTTCTCGCGTCACCGAAATGCGGTATATCAGTATTGCATCTTCCCCGCGGCCTGAGCCGGAGACCTCGGATGAGAAAAAATCCGCTGATCGCAGGATTTTTAAATTTCATGCTGCCGGGTCTTGGATATGGGTACCTGGGCAAATGGTGGGGAATTATGATATTCCAGATTGACGTCACCGCAACAGTATGGCTATTCAGGTATCAGGGCGAGGTCAGTAGCTATGGCCTGCTTTTCCCGGTATATCTCGTTCTGGCATTCCACGCATGGTATATCGCACAGAAGATGCCGGATCTGTAAATTCTCTCGTGATAGGAGTGTTGGCCTTAACACAAGGAGTCTGGAGAAATATTTTTGTTATGATATGAAATACGAAGCACTGGTATGATGAAGGAGGGGACAGTGCCTGTCCCCCCATACCGCCCCTGCGCTTGGCGATGATGACGTATTACCTGTTCGGCCTATCGCATATGGGAGGAACCACAGCGGCGGGGGTGAAACCCCCATGAGCGTTTAGCCTGTAATTGAAATTTCTGCAGAGCCAGCACCTGCTTTTTTTTTATAGACCGTCAGCATGCAAAATACCCTGGATGGCAGACTCATCGCGACCAGCACCTTTGCACCTGTTCCTTCTGAACATCCATAGTTCCAAATCAACCCCGGGAATATCCCGTCAGTCTGATGAGAGATACCCTGCCAGCTGCTCACTGCACACGTTACAGAGCACTTTTTTCTTCCGATCCAGTTCATCGAGAGTGTCTGGTTTGAACATGATGCATTCCTGGTCGTGGCAGTGGTCAAGACCGAGGAGGTGCCCGACTTCGTGCGCACCTTCTTTTGTTATCCGGTCAATAAGGTCGTCATCGTTCCCGCCCCTTCCATAATATTCATTACTGAGCCGGGCAGTTGAGACCACCGCTGCACCGACAAACTGGCGGGCAAGTCCGAATACAAAACTGTTGCCATTGTTAAAAAGGTCCTGGTGAACAACGAGGAGGAGGGGATCTTTTATGGCATGGCGGTGTTTGTACGTCTGGATGCTGTCTAACAGCACCTGCGCATCGATCTGTTTGCGCCCGTCCACGTATCCCATCATACGCACATGGTTCTCCGACACCGTTGCCGGCATTCCGAGGATTGAAGATATCTTACGGGTGACCGGTATCTGGAGACCGGGCGGAGACAGGGAATCCCAAAAAATATGGATATGCATCGCTATATTCTGTTTAAATGGGCTCCTATAAACATATTGAGACGTGCATCGGGGAATATATTGCGAAACACTATATCAATACGGTTGAGGTCGGGATCGGGGAAAACTTGGAGGCAGCTCGCATACTCCTTGATGCGGGTGCCCTCGTTCGCTGTACCGATGTCAAAAATATTGAAGTTCCCGAATGGCTCTGCTTCACAATCGATGATGTATTCTCACCGGATATCAGCCTGTACAAAGGTGCAGATGTCATCTATGCGATTCGCCCTGCCATTGAGATGATCCCCCCGCTGCTTGCACTAGCCCGGACAATCAACTGTGATCTTATCGTTTATCATCTGGGCTTCGAATCCTATGGTAACGGGGGAGAGAAAATTGACTGCGGTATTCTCCTCCACCGCTATTTTAAGGCATCAGAACCCGTCGAACAGCGTTGACTGAGACCGGGGGGGTAGTTTTCTCTCCACCGGTTCGGGTGAGGTAACTGGTTCCTCCAGCTCCCGTTGAGCCGGTTTCTGGACGTTTTCTTTTTTGGGTTTTTTCTCCTGCTCTTTTCCCGCCTTTTCTTCTGAAAGCAGGGATTTTATAATCTCCTGCGAGCGTGCCTTGTCATGCAGGAAGAAATTGAGCTGATCGGCATCGAACATCAGTTCGCGCACCCAGGTGGCCGGATCATGCTCGACTAACAGGGAAATAATGTCCAGATAGTTCTCACGCAGTGTGTTCTGCGGGATGTGCATGGTTCCGGCAATCTTGTTGAGCGTAATGATCCGGATGGCTTTCTGCTTCTTTGCCGTTGACATTTTCTGCCATCGTTCAGGAGGCATAATCCGCGTATGNATGCCTTTTCCNNCTGCCGCATCNGCAACACCCAGCAGCATAACCGCTGTCGCGTACCGCCAGAGCGTATGGTATTGCCTGCGATAGGTATACCCGAGATATTCATCTGCCCGTGAGAGGTGGCGATATCCCTCTGCAACCGCTGGAGGGGTAGGCAGCAGGTGCACGTTGCCTTCAACCCACTGCTCGATTGTTTCAGGTGTATCATCAACATCGTAGGAGAGCCGCATCAACTCGTCATCTGGAGTAGTATGGAAAATAGCGGTGATTAGCGAGAAGATTGACACCCGTTCATCTTTCTGGGACGTGTGCACCTGTAAATCTTCAAGTTTATCCCTTCCGATGGCCGAGGCATAGAGCATGTTGACCGCTGACCGGATATCCCCCTCGGCACTCTCCGCGATTGAACGGATAGCGGCATCGCTGCAGGTAATCTTTTCTGAAGCGCAGAGATATTTGAGGCGCGGTCCGATAGAACGGGCGGGAATTGCCTTGAACTGGACCGGTTCGCAGCGGAAACGGAGTTCCGGGGAGAGACCGTAGAGATCATTGGCGATCAGGATCATCGGCTGCTGCGCTTTCCGGATACATTCGATGATCGCCTTTGCTCCCCCCCGGTCCGCAGTGCCCTGAAGATTATCCGCCTCATCGAGTACGATCAGTTTCCTTCCTGACCCGGTGAGACTTGCAGTGATACTCCCGACCCCTGCAATACGCTCGATGACTGCAGCAGTCCGCTGGTCACTGGCATTGAGCTCAATAACGTCCCANCCCATATCGTTGGCAAGCGCGTACGCACTGGAGGTCTTGCCAATACCGGGCTTTCCGTAGATGAGCAGCGGCTTGGATTTATTCGTCCAGTTCATCGCCCACGCCGCAATCTGCCGGATTGCTGTCGTGTTGCCGACGATATCTTCAAGCCGTGCGGGACGGTATTTTTCTGCCCAGTCCATACCAACACGTTGACTGTATATCAAATAAATTATCTCTGATCAAATGAAACTACGATACACGAAATAGTGAGTAATCCATTCTTCAGGTGATACCGTGGTCCACAGCTGCTCCACAGAGACGATTGCAAAAGTAGTCAGGGAATATGAGGGGGTCCGGAGGAAGCATTCCATCGGAGAGATGGTCAGGGCTTTGAGGATCGACGCTCCTCATGTTGTCGCATCGTTCGGGGAGGATGCAGCAGTAATCAGGTACAACGATGAGGCTCTCCTCCTTGCAGCCGACGGCATCTGGAGCAGGCTCATGGAAGCGGACCCGTATTGGGCGGGGTACTGTTCAGTGCTCGTCAATATACATGACATCGCGGCAATGGGGGGTCACCCCATAGCGATGGTGGATATATTCTCGATTGCAAAAACTACGGTACAGGAACTCGTGGTTAAAGGGATGCATGACGCATCCGCACAGTTTGGCGTGCCGATCGTCGGGGGACACCTGCACCCGGACGCGCCATACAGTGTCATCGATGTTTCGATCCTTGGTTCGGCCCGGCTTGACTCGATCATTTACAGCCATACAGCAAAAGGAGGGGACAGCGTGGTAGCCGCTATCGATCTCTCGGGACGTGTGCACCCTTCCTGCGCTCTCAACTGGGATTCGGTCACCATGAAATCCGCCCGGGAAGTCAGGGCGCAGATTGCCGTGATGGAAGAGATCGGCAAACGTCACCTGGTAACAGCAGGTAAGGATATCAGCAATCCCGGCCTTATCGGGACGCTGGGNATGCTCCTGGAAGTCAGCGGGAAAGGGGCCGAGATCGATCTTGAACTGATCCCNAGGCCGAACCTGGCAGCAAACAACATGACATTCGAACAATGGGTACGGATGTACCCGGGTATGGGCTTTATCCTGACCGCAAAAAAAGAACATATCCCGGAGCTTGTCGGGCTCTTTGCCGGTGTTGGAATGACAGCACGGGAGATAGGGACCGTCAATAGTACGCGGGAACTGCGGATCACCTTTGACGGGCAGGAAACGAAGGTCTTTGATTTTATCGATGACGGGATCATGCACCTTTCTGATGAGGACGTTGCATGTCTGGCGCGGTAAAACGCATCGGCATCGGAATCGCAGAAGATGCACAAAAAGTCATTGACAGCGCAAACAGGGTGCGCGGGAATTTTACTACGGTCTGTTATTGCCGACCGGGAACTGTTGATATAAAAACAGTCATGAACGCTGTTCAGATCGTTGAGCACGCGAACCCTGAACAGGCACTCATCGATGACCTCATGGCAGGCAGGATTGATGCTGCCGTACGAGGAACACTCCCCGCAAACTCTACGCTCAGGGTGTTAAAAAAAGCAATGGGGGTCGATCATCTCGAACGCATTGCACTGCTTGAGACGGTGCACGGTAAAAGATTTCTTCTCACACCGGTAGGTGTAGATGAAGGATGGACAGTTCCTGAAAAACTTGAACTGATAAAAAAAGGGCGCCTGATTGCACAAAAATTCGGTCTCTCAAAAAAAGTCGGTGTTCTTTCCGGTGGCAGGCTGGGGGATATCGGCAGGCACAGCCAGGTAGATGCCAGCATGGCTGAGGCGGAACTGGTTGCACGGCTTGGCGATGCAGAACACTGCGAAATCCTGATTGAGGATGCCGTGGAGACCTGTGGACTGATCATCGCACCAGATGGGATAACCGGCAATTTGGTCTTCCGTACGCTCACCTTTCTGGGAGGGGGGCTCGGGCATGGCGCGCCCGTAGTAAATATCAGCAGAATTTTCGTGGATACTTCGCGCGCCTCACCAAATTATGCGAATGCGCTATTGCTCGCTGCTGCTTTGTTGGAATAATTTAAAATCCCTATAATCCAT
>Ga0031655_10001598_pt1 | contig 13438 bp, 27 predicted proteins | sample FrelakmetHBP12HB_FD_55187 | JGI IMG/M metagenome (GOLD analysis project Ga0031655, IMG submission 55187) | Freshwater lake sediment microbial communities from the University of Notre Dame, USA, for methane emissions studies -HBP12 HB | ecosystem: Environmental > Aquatic > Freshwater > Lake >... | reverse complement strand
TGATCGTCCCCGTGGCCCTCGAACAGGGTTCCAAGTTCGCCATCCGCGAAGGCGGCCTGACCGTCGGCGCTGGCGTCATCACCAAGATCATCGAATAGGTATAATGACATGACGAAACAGAAAATCCGCATCCGNCTTAAAGCTTACGACCATCGCGTTCTTGACCAGTCTGCCAAGCGGATTGTCGAAACTGCCGAGCGTTCTGGTGCCCATGTTGTGGGCCCAGTACCCTTGCCAACCAAGATAGAACGGTTTACAATACGGCGCTCGACTTTCATTGACAAGGACTCGCACGAGCATTTTGAAATTCGCACGCACAACCGTCTGATCGATGTTCTTGATCCGGATTCGAAGACGATTGATATGCTGATGCGGCTCAACCTACCAGCGGGTGTGGATATCGAGATTAAAATATAATTATTGTTAATTCTTCTAACTGGAATGGCCAGTCGGAAAAACGAGACTGATCGGACCAGTTGGATTGAATAGGCAGTACAAGAACGGTTCTGTTCGTAGGCCCTACAAATCTTTGTGCCGCGGCAGGCTGATTGACTGTACTGTACCGAGATGATGCAGCCAAGCCCGGCTGACAGTCTCGAAAAATTCTTTAGAAGGAGAAAACCGAGCATGTTAAAAGGGCTGATTGGTAAGAAGATCGGAATGACCCAGATCTTCGACGAGAACGGTGCTGCTTTGCCGGTAACTCTGATCGAAGCTGGGCCTTGCTATGTTACGCAGATACGCCTTCCAGAGAAGGAAGGCTACGCAGCGGTGCAACTTGGATTCAACGAGGCGAAACCCAAACGCTTGACATCAGGTCAGCTTGGACACCTCAAGAAGAACGAATTGCCACCACTGCGTTTTTTGCGCGAGTTCCGCATCAAAGACACAGAATATAAGATCGGCGACAAGGTCACGGTCGATGTATTTGGTGTCGGCGAGCATGTGGACGTTATCGGAACCAGTAAAGGTAAAGGATTCGCCGGTGTGGTGAAGCGCTACCATTTTGCGGGTGGTCCCAAGACCCATGGCGGTTCTGATCGCCTACGCGCCCCCGGTTCGAATGGTTCGACAACCACCCCAGGCCGTGTTTATAAAGGTTCGCGCCGCCCGGGCCATATGGGGCATGAGCGCGTGACTTCCCAGGGTTTGAAANTAGTCCTGGTGGACACTGAACGTAACTTGCTGGGGGTTACTGGCGCCGTCCCCGGGCCAAAAGGCGGCCTAGTTATTGTTCAGGACGCGCGCAAGCAGTAAGCGCATATGATGGGAGCATAGGTACTATGAAAGTAGACGTTCTCAACATGAAGGGTGAAAAGGTCAAGACGGTAGAACTCCCGGCTGAGATCTTCGAAGCCCCGGTAAACATAGATTTGATGCATCAGGCCTATCTTCAGCAGATGGCGAATGCCCGTCTGGGTACGCATGATACCAAGACTCGAAGTGAAGTATCCGGCGGTGGAAAAAAACCGTGGAAACAGAAGGGAACCGGTCGTGCTCGCCAGGGGTCCACACGCGCTCCACATTGGGTACACGGTGGTAGGATTCACACTCCGCACCCGCACAAGTATACTCAGCACATGCCGCTAAAGATGCGCCGTGCTGCCCTGCGCTCGGCGCTGACTGCCAAGGCAACTGAATCGGGGTTGGTGGTTGTGGATGATTTAGTTTTGTCCGAACCGAAGACCCGCCTGATGGCACAGGCTCTGTATGCATTGGTTGGCGAAGCGACTGCTCTCATTTTGGTTGCCGAGAAGGATGCCAATTACGATATAGTAGCCCGTTCGACCAACAATCTTCCGGATGCCAAACTGTTGATGGCAAATTATCTGAATATCCGGGATCTGCTTGGTTACGATAAACTCGTCATGCCCCTCAAGGCATTGGACGTCTTGAAGTCTTTTTTGGTGTAGGAGGGCAGCATGACTACGATTTATGAAGTGCTCCGCCACCCGCTTGTTACTGAGAAAACGAACTATCAAACCAACAAACTTCGCCAATATTCCTTTGAGGTCACATCGGATGCCAACCGAACGCTGGTAAAGGAAGCCGTTGAGCNNTTGTTTGATGTAAAGGTNGTTCGTGTCAATATTTTGAATACGGCCGGCAAGCGTAGCCGCCGCCGTAACCACCGCCTGCTAATTCGGGATGCCGGATTCAAAAAGGCTATCGTTACCCTGGCCGAGGGAAGTTCCCTTGAGTTTCTTGAAGGGGTGAAGTAATGGCTGTCAAAAAGTATAAACCCACAACGCCCGGCCAGCGGGGGATGACCGGTTATACGTTTGAGGAAATTACCAAATCCACACCGGAACGCAGTTTGATTTATATCCGCCGCGAACACGCCGGTCGAAACGCATATGGCCGCATTACCGTTCGTCATCGCGGTAGCGGCAATCGTGGTTATGTCCGAATCGTGGATTTCAGGCGCGAAAAACGGGATATCCCTGCGAAAATTGCAGCGATCGAATATGATCCGAACCGCACTGCACGTCTGGCCTTGTTGTTCTATGCTGACGGTGTGAAACGTTATATCATTGCTCCCCTGGGGGTTAAGGTTGGCGATACACTTCTTACCAGCTCCCAAGCTGAGATCCGGCCAGGAAACTGCTTGCCGCTTGCGAACATCCCGGTTGGTACTCTGGTTCACAACATAGAATTGAAAGAAGGAAAAGGCGGGCAAATGGTCCGCACGGCAGGTGGTTCAGCACAGGTCCTTGCCAAGGAAGGCGAGTATGCCCAGATCCGCCTGCCTTCCGGGGAAGTACGGCTGGTTCGCCAGGCCTGCTATGCCACCATCGGCATCATCGGTAACGTGGATCACAGCAACATCAAACTCGGTAAAGCGGGTCGAAAGCGTCATATGGGCATCCGTCCCACCGTACGCGGCTATGCCATGTCACCACGCGATCACCCGCACGGTGGTGGTGAAGGTCGTCAACCAACTGGTATGCCGGGTCCGAAAACTCCCTGGGGCAAACCGGCGCGAGGTTACAAGACTCGCCGTAACAAGCAATCCAACCAGTATATCGTGCGCCATCGTAGCAAGTCCAGCCGCTAGGCGCTGAGAGTAAGCGAGGTAAGCAAATATGTCTCGTTCATTGAAAAAAGGGCCCTATATTGACCCTAAACTATTGAAGAAGATAGAAGCGATGAACCAAAAAGGTGAGAAAAAGGTCATCCGCACATGGAGCCGGGCCAGCGTAATATTCCCCCAAATGGTGGGACATACGATCGCTGTACACGACGGTCGCCGTCATGTGCCGATCTATATCACCGAGAACATGGTAGGACATCGCCTTGGTGAATTCGCACCGACCCGGTTATTCCGCGGCCACATGGCGGCTGAGAAGTCGTCGAAAGCAGCTTAGGAGATTACAAATGGCTCACGATATTCGTGCTCAACTACGTTATCTGACAATCTCAGCCCAGAAGGTACGTCTGGTTGTTGATCTGGTGCGCGGTAAAAGTGCAGTTCAGGCAATGGAAATCCTGCGCTTTGCACCACAAAGCTCTGCAGCCCCGGTCGGAAAACTTCTGGCTTCTGCTGTAGCCAATGCCGAAGAGAACTTCGGTGTCAGCCGCGATGACCTGTTCGTGGCTAAAATCTTTGCCGACGAAGCGCCCACTCGCAAATGGCGCCGTTTTGGGGCACGCGGTCGCTTTAAACCGATCCTGCGCCGTTCATCGCACGTGACTGTTGTCTTACGCGAACGCGAGACTGCCTGACCGGCAAAGAAAGGACGAAGGAGATCTTATGGGTCGTAAAGTTCATCCGATTGGTTTTCGCCTGAATGTTAATCAGGATTGGCGTGGTCGCTGGTTCGCTGAAGGCGCCCAATACCGTGAGCAGTTGTCGCAGGATTTTGCCATTCGCGATCTGCTCTATAAAGAATCAGGCCGCGCGGGTGTTTCGCGGATTGATATTGAACGCTACCCTGGTAAGTTGAAGGTGGCAGTGTTCACTGCCAAACCGGGTATTTTGATTGGTCGCAAAGGCGAAGGTATTAAAAAGGTCCGTATTGCCCTCGAGGGGTTGACTGGCAAGAAGGTTGACCTGGATATCAAGGAAATAAAGGCTCCTGATTGTGATGCATACCTGGTAGCTCACAATATTGCCGACCAGTTGGAACGCCGTATCAGCTACCGCCGCGCCATGAAGCGTGCCATCCAGCAGGCAATGCGCCAGGGTGCTTTGGGAATCAAGATCGAGGTTGCTGGCCGCCTGGCAGGTGCAGAAATGGCTCGGACTGTAACGTTGCGTGACGGGCGTGTCCCCCTCCAGACTCTCCGCGCAGACATGGATTTCGCACGAGCAGAGGCTGGGACTACTTATGGACGCATCGGCATCAAGGTCTGGGTTTATCGTGGCGATATGAAAACTGAAATTGAAGAAAAAGTCGAGACGACCGAAGGTGTCTACGTTAGCGAGTAGACGCGGTGTCTGTGAAGTGAGGTTGATGCTATGTTAATGCCAAAACGTGTGAAGTACCGCAAGCAGATGCGCGGTCGTATGAAAGGGAAGGAATCGCGCGGTGTCGAGATTTCCTTTGGCGATTATGGTTTGCTGGCGCTGGAGCCAGGGTGGGTGACTGCCCGTCAGATTGAAGCTGCCCGGCGTACGCTCGTCCATGCCATGAAGCGCCGAGGAAAAGTCTGGATCCGCATATTCCCAGACAAACCCTACACCCAGAAACCGCCGGAAACCCGCATGGGTAAAGGTAAGGGTAACGTGGAATATTGGGTTGCTGTGGTTAAACCGGGGCGTGTCATGTTCGAGGTCGGTGGTCTGGATGAAGAAACCGCCCACGAGGCTTTGAACTTGGCCAGGCATAAATTTGCCATCAAAACCAAGGTCATTTCCCGCCATGATATCGCCGCAGGAGAGCAAGCATGAAAACCGAAGAAATTCGCAAGATGTCGGTGGAAGAAATGCATGTGAAACTAGCGGATATGCGTGAAGAATTGATGAAACTCCGCTTTCAGCAGGTGACCGGCCAGTTGACTGATACCAGCCACTTGCGCCAGCTGCGTCATGATATTGCCCGGGTAGAAACTTTACTGAATGAGCGTAGCCGGACGGCTGTACAGGAAGGTGAAGCATGAATAACCGTCGTCGTATAACTGGTGTTGTCACCAGCAATAAAATGACCAAGACCGTGGTCGTTGAGATCGGCCGAACATTCCGGCACCCGCTCTACCGGAAGGTGGTCCATTTGAGCAAGCGCGTCAAAGCGCACGATGAGTTGGGATGCAAGATTGGTGACCAGGTCCAGATTGTAGAAAGCCGCCCACTGTCACGTGACAAGCGCTGGGTGGTTGAAACGATCATCAAGCGTGAAACACGCACAGCAGATTCCGGTGTGGAGGCGCAGCCATGATTCAGCATGAGTCTCGTTTAAAAATTGCTGACAATACCGGTGCGCGCGAGATTTTGGTTATCCATGTGATGGGTGGATCCACCCGAAGATATGGCAGGATCGGTGATATTGTAGTCGGGGCGGTTCAGTCAGCGACCCCGCAGGGTTCAATAAAAAAGTCTGAGATAGTCAAGGCCGTGATTGTTCGGTGTACCAAGGAATGGCGTCGCGAGGATGGTTCTTCCATCCGTTTTGACGATAACGCCGCTGTTATTCTGGATACCGATGGCCAAAATCCCAAGGGCAGCCGTATTTTTGGCCCCGTGGCACGTGAATTGCGTGAAAAGGGATTTATGAAGATTGTTTCGCTGGCCCCGGAAGTGCTTTAGGCCAGTTGAGGAGCGAACGATGAGAGTCAAGATTCGTAAAGGCGATACCGTTGAAATCATCAGCGGGAAAATCGAAGACCAGGGCAAGCGCGGCGAAGTCATCAAGGTTCTGCCAGATGAACACCGGGTGGTGGTGCAGGGCGTGAATGTTCACACCAAACACCAGCGTCAGGTTCAGACNCAGGGTCGCACCATTAACCCAGGGCGGATAAAGTTCGANGCTCCGCTNGATATCTCGAACGTAATGCTGGTCTGCCCCAAGTGNAGCGAGCCCACTCGTGTGGGTGTCCAACGAGATGATGACGGCGCNCACCGCGTCTGTAAGAAGTGCCAGGCGTTGATTGATTAGCCGCCAGTGGAGCATTAATTCATGAATAGAATGCAAGAACGATACCAAAAAGAAGTTATCCCAGCCCTGCGCAAGGCGTTCGAGTACAAGAACATCATGCAGGTGCCGCGCATCGAAAAGGTCGTGCTCAACATTGGTCTGGGCAGCGAGCAGGATAATGCGAAGGCACTTGAATCAGCAATGGGCGATATGACGACTATTGCCGGTCAAAAACCGGTCATGACCAAGGCTCGCAAGAGTATTGCGAACTTCAAGTTGCGAGAGGGCCGTATTATTGGCACAAAAGTCACCTTGCGTGGTGACAAGATGTGGGCTTTCCTGGATCGGTTGGTTAATACTGCGCTTCCCCGCGTGCGGGACTTCCGCGGCGTTTCTCCGGATGCCTTCGACGGACGCGGCAACTATACGCTCGGTCTGCGCGACCAGTTGATCTTCCCGGAAATCGAATACGACAAGATCGATAAGTCAAGAGGCATGGAGGTTACGATAGTGACCACCGCCAATTCTGATGACCATGCACGGCTGATGTTGCAACTGATGGGCATGCCGTTCAAGAAGGAAGAATAATTATGGCAAGCATTTGTATGAAGTATCGTGAAGAGCGCCGCCAGTACTCCAACCAGGTGCGTCATCGCTGCTCTCGCTGCGGACGCCCGCGCGGATATATGCGCCGTTTTGGTCTTTGCCGGATTTGCTTCCGAGAACTTGCGCTGGAAGGAAAAATCCCCGGCGTAATGAAGTCATCCTGGTAGCCGGGTGGAGGTAAGAAATGAGCATGACTGATCCAATTGCTGATATGCTGACTCGCATCCGGAATTCCGTGATGAGCGGTCAGGCCATGACGGCCATGCCTTCTTCAAAGGTCAAGGTGGAAATTGCCAAGATCTTGAAAGAAGAGGGTTATTTAGAAAATTTTGAAATAGCCGATGGCGAACGTCCCAGCCAGAAGGTGCTGCGTCTGAAGATCAAGTATATCGGTGAGCGTCGGGAACGCAAACCGGTCCTTACTAATCTCGAACGCGTCAGCCGCCCTGGTCGCCGTGTTTACACCAAAAAGCAGGAGATTCCCTGGGTGCTTTCGGGCATCGGTGTTGCCATCCTGTCCACCCCCAAAGGTATTATGACCGGGCAACGTGCCCGCCAGTTGGGTGTGGGCGGTGAGATCCTCTGCAAGGTTTGGTAGAGAGGAGGAGGTAAAGTGTCTCGAGTTGGACGTATGCCAGTGGCCATCCCGGCCGGTGTGCAGGTAAATATTGATGGTGTGAATGTCAGCGTAAAAGGTCCTAAAGGCGAACTGAAGCGCTCGTTCTCCCCATTGATTGGTATGAAGATGGAAGGTGGTCAAATTGTCATTTCTCGCAATTCTGATCTACCTGCCGAACGTGCGTTGCATGGTACCACCCGCGCAGTTCTTGCAAACATGATTACCGGGGTAAATGCCGGTTTTGAACGTATTTTGGAAATCGAAGGTGTCGGCTATCGGGCCGAGATGAATGGCAAGAACTTGGTTCTTAATATGGGCTATTCTCATCCGGTAGTGATGGAACCGCCAGTGGGGATTTCCTTTGACGTGGAAACGAAGGCACGCCTGGTTTATGTGCGTGGTTTTGACAAGGAATTAGTCGGTCAGGTCGCTGCGAATGTGCGTAATGTACGTCCTCCTGAACCATACCATGGTAAAGGCCTGCATTATCAAGGCGAGAAGATTCGACGTAAGGCTGGTAAGGCCGGAAAGGCAGCAAAGTAATCATGGCTGAAAAAACTCGTTCTGAAGCACGCCTCCGGCGGCATGCACGCGTGCGCAAAAGTGTGCAAGGCACGTTGTTGCGCCCGCGNTTGAGCGTCTTCCGCAGTCTTTCTGAAATTTACGCCCAGGTCATAGACGATGAGGCAGGACATACGATTGCATCCGCCTCAAGCATTGACCAGGACTTGCGCGGACAGATGAAAGATTTAAAGAAATCCGAACAGGCCAAGCTGGTCGGTAAATTGGTTGCCGATCGCGCCATGAGCAAGGGAATAAAGGCGGTCGTTTTCGACCGCGGCGGTTTCAAATATAGCGGCCGGGTAAAGTCCCTGGCCGAAGGCGCCCGTGAAGGCGGCCTGGAATTCTAAGGCCTGATTGGAGAACGCTATATGTTGAATTACCAAGGAACACAAGTAGAACAACAAGCAGAACAACTCGATGAGCGAGTCATTGAAATTGCTCGCGTTGCTAAAGTGGTCAAGGGTGGTCGTCGTTTCCAGTTTCGTGTAACCCTTGTTATGGGCGACAACCGTGGTCAGGTGGGCATGGGCGTGGGTAAGGCCAATGCCGTGCCGGATGCCATGCGCAAGGCCACCGATCGCGCTCGAAAAAATATGCACCCGATTTTCCTTTCCGGGACGACCATCCCGCACGAATCGACCGGAAAGGTCGGTGGAGCTGTCGTTTTGCTCAAGCCGGCATCCCAAGGCACGGGTGTTATCGCGGGCGGCGGTGTGCGTGCAGTTCTTGAAGCAGTAGGCATCCATGATATCCTGACCAAATCGCTGGGCTCATCCAATGTCCTGAATAGTGTTCAGGCGACCCTCCTGGCGCTTGACGAACTCAAGTCGCCCAAGGAGGAAGCTGCCCGGCGCGGCAAGCCTGTTGAAGAACTGCTACCGTATTGGGAGAGGAGAAAGAAGCATGGCTAAAAATGCTGAAGGTAAAACCATTAAGGTAACGCTGGTGCGCAGCCCTATTGGCTTTCCGATCCCCCAAAAGGCAACAGTACGTGCCCTGGGCCTGCACCGGCTCAACCAGACTGTGGAACACAAAGACACACCCGCTGTGCGTGGTATGTTAATGAAAGTGATCCACTTGATTCGTGTTGAAGAATAGGGACGAATATGAAACTGAACGACCTTAAACCTAATCTGGCCAAGAAAAACCGCAAACGCATGGGGCACGGCATTTCTGCAGGTCAGGGAAAAACTGCTGGCCGTGGAACCAAAGGCCAAAACTCTCGCTCCGGTTCAGGCGGACACCTGTACCGGCAGGGTGGTAACCTGCCGTTCTTCCGCCGGCTGCCGTTCGTGCGAGGCAAAGGTTTTACCCCGCCAACCGAGATTGAGTATAACGAAATCAACCTTGATCAGTTATCCTCCTTTGCTGCCAACTCAGAAATCACGCCTGAAACCCTCGACCAGGCNCGCTTGATCCGTGACCCGCGGAACCCGGTGGCTGTTTTGGGGCGGGGTGAACTCAAGGCTGCCCTGAATGTGCGCGTTCATCGCGTGACCAAAAGTGCCAGAGCAAAGATTGAAGCCGCTGGCGGTACTGTGGATTTGATTGGATAACTCGTATTTACGAGGAGACCTTTTATGAAAAACGCATTTTCAGGATGGCAATACCTCTGGAAATCACAGGATATCCGCCGGAAACTGCTCATAACCTTGGGCGTTTTGGTCTTATTCCGATTGGCGGCTAATGTCCCCGTGCCAGGTATTAATGGACCTGCCCTCAAGTCGTTAATGGGTAACTTGAGCAGTACCGGGTCGTTCTTTGCCTTTCTTGATTTGCTTTCCGGTGGTACGGTCTCTCATTTTTCNCTGTTATCNATGGGAGTNTACCCATACATTACAGCACAAATTATCCTGCAACTGCTGACCCCGATCTTCCCAGCGCTTCAACGCAAAATGGAAGAAGATCCGCGTGAAGCTCGCAAATGGCAGGAAAAGTGGACTTATTATTTGGCTGTTCCCATGGCTGCTCTCTCGGCTCTCGGCCAGATCAATATCTTCAATTCATATTCTGCCCAAAGCGGTGGAGGCCAGATCGTTCCTTTTGGTTTTACGAGTGCACTTTGGCTACCCTCACTGACCGTGTTGATCACCATGATCGGTGGCACGATGTTTGCCATCTGGTTGGGGGAGTTGATATCCGAATACGGCATACGTGGTCAGGGTCTCTCTCTGATCATCTTTGCTGGCATCGTCGCGCGTATGCCATCCCAATTTGGTACACTTCTTGCAGATAAACAGCATGGTTGGATCCTGGTACTCTCGATGGTAGTCGTGATGGTTGGCGTGATTTACGCCATTGTATACGTCCAGCAAGGACGACGCAATATACCAGTGATGTACCCAGGCCGGCGTGTAGGGAACCGTATGTCTATGCCGGTCAAAGGCACACTGCCGTTGATGGTTAACCTGGCAGGCATGATCCCGTTGATCTTTGCCAGCGCCATCCTCCAGTTTCCAGCGATCATCTCAAGTTACTTTGCCAATTCAACAACCGTCTGGTTGGCAAACCTGGCGGTAGGAACGCGTAACACTTTCAGCCCCACCTCTTGGATATACCAGTTGCTTTACTTCCTGATGGTCGTAGTCTTCACTTTCTTCTATACAGATGTGATGTTCTCCCAGCAGAATTATGGCGAGAATTTAAAGAAAGTTGGAGCCCAGATCCCGGGTGTCAACCGAGGCGCTCCGACTCAGAAATATCTGACGAAAGTCCAGCGCCGCATTACACTTCCAGGCGCTCTGTTCTTGGGCTTTGTTGCTGTTCTGGGCTACATCATTAACCTGATCTTAAAGGCAGTGGGCATTGGAGCCGCGCTGTCATCCACATCCATCTTCCTGGTCTCGTCGGCTGGTCTTCTGATCGTGGTGGGTGTCGTCCGCGATACCTTCTTGAACATTGACGCCGAATTGAAATTGCACGGCTATGATGATGCCCGGTTGGTGAGATAGGCTTAGTCATGCCGACCTACATTGTTCTTCTCGGACCTCCAGGTGTTGGAAAAGGAACCCAGGCGAAGCTTATTGCTGAGTCGACCGGTCTACCGCACATTTCATCGGGAGATCTATTCCGGGAGAACATTAAGAACGGAACCAAACTTGGTAAACTGGCTCAGTCCTATATTATTAAAGGGGATCTGGTCCCTGATGACGTGACCATCGACATGATTCGTGAGCGGCTTTGCCAGTCGGATTGTAAGGATGGCGCCTTGTTGGATGGTTTTCCCCGCACTACGGTGCAGGCGGATGCCCTGGCAAACCTGTTGAGCGAGTTTAATGGGAAAGTCAACTTTGTCCCATATATAACTGCCTCTGAGGCTGTACTGCTCGAGCGATTAAACGGCCGCTGGACCTGCAGGGCACAGGGACATGTTTTCCATGAGAAGTACAACCCACCCCAAAAGATTGGTGTGTGTGACTTTGACCAATCGCAACTTTACCAACGGGATGATGACAAGGCTGAAACAGTCACGCGGCGAATCCAGGTCTATTTTACCCAGACAGCACCGTTGATCGCCTATTACCGTGAACGCGGCCTCCTTACCGAAGTGAATGGTGGCCAGCCAATAGACAAAGTTACTGCTAACCTGCTGGCAGTGCTCAGGAAATAAGAATGAGTTGGGATAGCGATATAAGTATTAAAAATGCGGCTGAAATCGCTTTAATGCGTGAAGCCGGACGCGTCAACGCTGAAGCGTTGGCGGCCGTCCGAGAACTTTTACAACCTGGCGTCTCCACCGCAGACCTCAACGCGGCTGCTGAGGAAGTATTGCGGAAACATGGCGCTTACTCACCGTTCAAGAACTATGGTCACCCTCCTTTCCCCGCCTCCATCTGTGTCAGTATTAACGAAGAGCTTGTACATGGTATACCTGGAAAGCGTAAGCTCCAGGAAGGCGATATTGTCTCTGTGGACTGTGGCACAGTGCTGGAAGAATTCGTGGGCGACTCAGCTTTCACAGCTGGTGTGGGAGAAATCTCCCCAGAAGCTAAGAAACTGATCGAAGTGACCGAGCAAGCGTTATATGTTGGCATTGCCATGATGCGCGTCGGGAATAAAACAGGCGATGTCTCTGCTGCCATTCAGCAGTTTGTGGAGGCCCAGGGATATCACGTTGTCCGTGAATATACCGGACACGGCGTTGGTCGAAGGATGCACGAGGGGCCGCAAGTGCCAAATTATGGCTCTCCAGGCACCGGAGTCTTGNTGCGAACCGGTATGACGATCGCACTTGAACCGATGGTGCTCATCGGTACACATCGAACCCGTGTCCTGTCCAACCAGTGGACGGTTGTCTCAGCGGATGGATCACTGACGGCTCACCAGGAACACTCGGTGGCTNTCACAGAGGGTGACCCTCTCATCCTGACTGCTCTATGATCGTGACGAGATGCCTACTGAACTGGACGAATAGAAATAGAGCAAGTATAATTCGACCTTTGGCTGTACTATAGAAGTAAGGAGAAAGCAATCATGAAAGTTAGCCCCTCCATTCGCAAACGCTGTGCGAAGTGCAAGATCGTCAAGCGTAAAGGCAGATTGTTCATCATCTGCGAAAATCCGAAGCATAAACAGCGACAAGGATAGGATAAGGATATATGGCAAGAATTGAAGGTGTTGACCTGCCGCGCAATAAGCGCGTCGAAGTGGGCCTGAATTACTTATTCGGCATCGGTCCTGCTCGTTCGCGTGCGATCCTCGCTGCGACCAAGATTAACCCGGATACGCGCGTCAAGGATTTAACCGAGTCTGAAGTTGCGGCTATCCGTGAATACATTAGCAAGAACTGGAAAGTCGAAGGCGATCTGCGCCGCCAGGAGCAGATGAATATTAAGCGTCTGGTGGAAATTGGCTGCTATCGTGGCTTGCGCCATCGTCGTAATCTGCCTGTCCACGGACAGCGAACCCGCACCAACGCCCGTACCCGCAAGGGTATTAAGAAGACGGTTGCCGGGCGCGGACGCCGCAAGGGCGGTAAGAAGTAATCCGTAAGGAAGTAGAGAGGATCTATGGCTCAGACTGTACGTTCGGCGCGCCGCTCAAGCGGTGCAAAAAAAGGAAAGCGCACCCTGTCATCTGGACAGGTGCATGTCTTTGCATCATTCAATAACACAATCGTGACAGTGACCGACCCTGACGGCAATGCCCTGTGCTGGGGAAGCGCCGGTTCTGCGGGTTTTAAAGGCTCTCGCAAAAGCACGCCCTTCGCTGCCCGTCTGGCAGCCGAACAGGCAGTCAAGGCTGCCCAGGCGATGGGGATCCAGGAAGTGGATGTCATCGTTAAAGGCCCCGGNCCTGGTCGGGAGAANGCCATTCGTGCTGTGCAGGCGATGGGCCTGAAGGTCAAGTCGATTGCAGATATTACTCCGGTTCCGCACAATGGTTGCCGGCCTCCGAAGAAGCGTCGCGTCTAGTTTTGGTGAGAGAGGTTAGTAAGTATGGCGAAATATACTGGGCCGGCCTGTAAACTGTGCCGGCGTGAAGGCGAAAAATTGTTCCTCAAGGGAGAGCGTTGCTTCACTCCCAAATGTGCATTCGAACGTCGCAGCTTCGTCCCGGGTCAGCATGGACCCAC
>Ga0031655_10001597_pt1 | contig 13447 bp, 12 predicted proteins | sample FrelakmetHBP12HB_FD_55187 | JGI IMG/M metagenome (GOLD analysis project Ga0031655, IMG submission 55187) | Freshwater lake sediment microbial communities from the University of Notre Dame, USA, for methane emissions studies -HBP12 HB | ecosystem: Environmental > Aquatic > Freshwater > Lake >... | reverse complement strand
AATAGGGCTTATTGGGGAGTACTAATGCTTGATGTTGAGAAAATTCTTACTACCCTCGGTATAGAGTATCGCGGTGGCGGCACGAATAATTTTAAAATTTTTTGTATAAACCCTGCCCATAAAGAAAGCAAACCTTCTATGTACATTCACAAAGACAATGGACAAATACATTGTTTTGGGTGCGACTACACTGGCTCCCTTTTCACCTTGCTTAGAATGAGTAAGGGTGTTTCAGGAATAGAAGCACTGCTCTACCTTCAACGGTTTTCCATTGGTGGCCAGACTGAAGATGAGGTACGGAAATCTTTAGATGCTTCCATAAACATGCGCTCCTCCGAAAGAAGTATTCTGCAGCACGCTGAGGTAGCACTTCCTGAGCATAGATTACTCACACAGAATTTCTATCTTGAAAAGCGAGGTGTCACCAAAGAAGAAATTGAGAAGTGGAGTATGGCCGTTATTACTGGAGGAAGGAACATAGGATGGATTCTTATTCCTATATACCAAGACGGTGTTCTTAGAAATTATTTCATAAGAAACACTTTTGGAGAGGGAAAGTTGTATGGAGCTTATCCAAGAAGAGATCTGCTGGCGGGGCTGGATTATGCATTTGACCTGGCTCAACCTATTTATTTAGTTGAAGGTATCTTTGATTCACTCGCAGTGGGACGTACTGGTGTGCAATCAGTTGCTTGTTTGTCCAATAGACTCCTGCCTGAACAGCTTGACCGCCTACGGTTGTACAAAAAAATAGTTATTGTTCCCGATACTGATGCAAGGGGTATTGATTTAGTTGAGAGTGCTGGTCCACTTATCCACAATTGTGGAGTATATGTGTGTAAGTTACCTTCGCATAGAAAGGATGCTGCTGAATGTACCGCTGTAGAACTACACCAGGCTTTGCTTGAAGAAATTCCTTGGAACACATATATGATTGAAAAGAAAATTATTTCAAAATTTAATTGACTTTATACACCGACTGGGTGTACATGTTTTCAAGGAGACATATTCATGGAACTAAAAAACGTTGTTTCTTCTAATCTCGCCCAGGTTGGCTATGAGCCAAATCAGAATGTGTTGATTGTCCGATTTAAAAATGGGGCATACTATAGATATGATAGTGTTCCTGAGCAGGTATATAACAATTTTATTACAGCGCAGTCTATTGGAAAGTATTTTCAATCGTACATTCGGAATACGTATTCATTTAAAAAACTAGATGTTACTGAAGGAGTTGAAATAGTTTTATGAAGAGAAGACAAATCTATTTAACAGAGAGTGAGATTGTTGCTATTAAGTCATTTGCTTTTGAATTAGGTATATCGATATCTGAATATATTCGAAGAATCATTGATGAGCATCTTGCAAAAAGAAAAGGCTCAGTTCTACCGAATCCTTTTATTATCAAAACTACTAAGACTCCCAAAAAAATAAAGTAGTTATAACAGGGGCTTGTATGTTTGTTACAATAAATATCAATAGTCTTGGTGAGAATGTAGAAAGCTTGATTAAGAAGAAACTGAAAGCCAGGAAACTCCCTGAGTGTCTTGGAAGCATGTCTCCCCCTATAATCAGAGATACTATTGATATTGAGAATGATGTTGTTTTTAAAGTAAAAGGCAGCGTTCCAAAAGAGAATATAATTTCTACGAATATAAAGGATATTGTATCATATAAAAAGTATGATACAGACGTAAACTATAACAAATTTGTTTTGGATATTAACGGCAGGGATATAATTGAATCAATGAAAGATGAAGCGGCAAATTCTTACGTTGATCATGTCAGTTCTTGCGCTACATGCAAGTATGTTGGTGTGTGTGATAAACTCACTACTCACTACTTGCGTACAATTAAATTATTGGAGGATAATAATTAATGTTAGAAATGTTTAACATCATTGCACTAGGACAATGCGGCTGTCGTATTGCAAAAGAGTTTAACAGAATTGGGTTTAGAGCATGTTATATTAATTCTGATTCTGTGGATATGCGGGACTTCAATGTACCTGCTGATAAGATACTGATGCTAGGTACTACTGGCAGCGGAAGGAGCCCACATAAGGGGCGGCAGATACTTGAAAAGAGTTTTGACAGGTTTGCAAAATTTATGGATGCCAATCTTGATAAAGACAATATGAATGTTTTCATTATTGGTCTTGGTGGTGGGACAGGTGGTGGTATGATTCTTCCTGCTATTGAGTATGCAAAAAGCAAGGATGTTAAGATTGGGGTTATCGCAACCCTTCCTCCAAAAATGACGGGCATGCTCGATATGGATAATGCCATGCATGGACTCAAGGTTCTTAAGGACATACCTTTAAATATGTTTATTCTTGTCGATAACGAGTATCTCATTGAGAAAGTAGGATTGAGTACAGATTGGTGGCAAAAAATAAATTATTACATTCTTACAAAGATTGCTACTGCCTTTGATCTTCTCAGAGAAAACAAGTCAAGCCAGAGTGGGGTAGGGTCAATTGATAAGGGGGAGCTTTCCCGTATACTTCAATATGGCAAAGGCTTGCTTGATATTCGTGATGTGTATTTCAATCTTCCTGAAGATCTTTCTCTTAGTGATGAGGACATCAAAAAGAAACTGTTCGAACCATCTTTGATTTCGGGGTACACCTACAAGGATACGTTGTTTTATTTGATTAGTGTTGATACACCCAAGAAAGCCGGTTATACTGAATTTGCTTCAAAGATATTTAACATTACTAAGGGGACCTACGGCAGTGCTCTGGCCAGGGTCGGTATGTTTAATGATCCGGTTCTTGATAAAGTAATTCGGGTTACTATGATGGCAGCCGGACTCAAGCTTCCGAAGGTTTTAAAATCAAAGATAAACAATCTCAGAAGAGATTCTGACAGACATGAGGTTAAGAAAAATAAAGAGGAGAGTCTTGATTTCTCTCCAATTGATGATGTAAAAATGGATGATGATTTCGATATTTGATGGCAAAACAAATACACATATATATTCCAAACGAATCCGATTTTAGAAAATTACAATTGGAGGTAAAGTCTCTTTGGTATAAAAAATACGGAGAGGCTTTATCCCAGTCTGACCTTGTTATTAGATCGTATGAAACTTTACGAGATGTGCTTTCTGAGAGGGGCGGCAGAACAAAAGATGATATTAAGAGACAAACTATATATAAATACTGCAGAACTGGGATACAAGATTAGCAATTTATGCGAGCTCTTTACCTATAAGAATCCAGAAATATTTCATAAAAAGCGACTCAAGTTATCAATTCGAAACACACCCCCATTTTTGTATCATTACAAGTTGGTGGATGCAGATGGAAAGAAAATCCTTCAAATACCTCGTGGTGGCCTAGATCGTGTTATTGCTTTTTACAAGCAACATAATATTCCATTTCGTCTTATTGATCAACGAGTAGAGCATCTTCCTATAGATGTGCATCTTGTTGATACNANNNTNGATAAACACCAAGAGCGAATAGTTAATGTACTTATTCAACATGAGGGGGGGCTAATTGAAGCGCCACCTGGGATGGGGAAAAGTATAACCATGCTTGGTTTGATATCCAATTTAAAACAACCCACACTTATTCTTGTGCATGAGCATCGTCTCAGTGATCAGTGGATGAATGAGATTCGTAAGAGGCTTGCAGGAAACTATGTTCTTGGAAAGTACGATGGTGATGTAAAGAAAGATGGTGATATTGTTGTTGGTATTATCAACAGTATCTATAATCTTTATCAAGAAAACCCACAATTCTTTGATAAGTTTGGCACCATAATAGAGGATGAGTGTCTTGATCCAGATACTGTTATAACTGTTCCTACAGGAATAAAGAAGCTTCGTGATATTAAAGTTGGAGATACTGTTATAACCCCAACCGGAGCAGCTTTGGTAAAAAGAATTTGGACTACAACAAAAGAAGCTTTTAAATATAAAATGACTAATGGTAATTATTTAATAACATCTAAAGAACACATAGTGCATACTTATAGAGATTTTAATACTGGGTACGCAAGGGGTACTGAGAACAAACAAATACAAAATTGTAGCGGTCTCTTGTTTTTAAAAGATATTCCCAAAGAGCGAATAATATCTGAATTTGATCTTATTAACTATTTGTACGGTTGGTTTATTGGGGATGGTACATGTGATAATAGCTATATAAAATTTTCTTTTAGAAAGAAAGAAAAAATAGAATGCTTTGAAAATGCTTTTTCTGGCTATGATATGTTTAATAAATTTGGTAATTCACGGGGGGACTCTGTTTATCGTCTAAAATCTGTTTATGAGGAGCAGTTACACGACCGGTTTGATATTTACCACGGAAGAAAATCTGTGGATATGCGGCTTCCTGACTTTATTTATGCTACAACAGATATTTCTTTTATTCGTGGTTTATTTGAAGCTGATGGCTGTCGGCATGCTGATACTGGTACACAAAAACAAAATTCTATAGAACTCTCTCTTATATTAAAAAATGTAATTTATCAAGTTGCAGATATGCTAAGGGGGATGGGTATCTATAATACAGTTACAGGGCTCACACACAGTAACTCCCAAGCAAGTTTAGTGTACAGAGTATCTATTCCTTCTTTCTATATAAATACCTTTAATGAAAAAATAGGATGGTTTGGTTATAAAAATATAATTATGAATCCTCGAAAAATAAATAGAACTCCTTTCACTGCTCTTTCTATAAAATCAGTAGAACCTATGGGTACTCGTGATCTAATAGATATTGAATTAGAGGATGAAAATAAGCTATTTATAGCAAATGGTATAATTGTGCATAATTGCCAGCATGCCCCAGCTGAGATGTTTTTATCTGTGCTAAACAATATACCGGCTAAGTATCGGATAGGCATATCGGGCACTATTAAACGGAAAGATCAAAAAGAAATTCTTACTTATGATGTTTTTGGAAAAGTTCTTATGAAACTCGATGCTGCTGATTTGAAACATCGGATAACAACATTCGACTACCGCATAGTAAATACCAACATTTCTATGGAAATACCAACAATTTTTCGTTGGACGGGGCAAAAAAGAGAAGATGTTCTCGATATGACGGAATTATTAACTCGACTTGTCGAAAATAAGGATAGGAACGTACTGATTGTACAGGAGGCTATCGATCTTATTCAGGCAGGATATTTCCCACTGATACTTAGTGACAGGGTTAAGCATAATGAATACCTTCATGAGTATCTTAATTCGATGGGATTTAAAACTACTTTGATGATTGGTAAAACTCGGAAGAAAACCAACTGGGAAGAGATTAGAAATGATACGACACTACAATGTATTGTTGCTAATTCAAAAATAGCTTCAGAAGGATTGGATTTACCCAGGTTGTCTGCATTGTTATTAACATGCCCATCAACAAATGTGCATAAGTTGAAACAGCAGATAGGTAGAATTCGGAGGGTATTTGAAGGCAAACCCATACCAATAGTTGTAGACTTCTGTGACAATTTGGCACGCACCAGTTCTGCTGATGATCCCAACTATTTATTGAGGCATACGGCACGAACGCGAATAAAATTTTATGAGAAACTAAAGAATGAATACGACGATGTCGATGATGCCGATTTGTAGAATAAAGTACTCTAAACCTTTGTATGAAGGGATTTTCAAAAAATGGAATCCCTATGGAAGAGCAAGCATGTTACAAAGAAGGAATGAGTATAAGCCGTAATTTTGAGCATCGAGAAGAAAAGGAAACACGTAAACTATACGATATTATTAAGAGAGCTATTGTTCTGATTCAAACGGGGACTCCCTATGAACGAGAAAAGGCTACCTATTTTTTAACTGAGTTGTTTGAACCTTATATTCGAAAGATTTCAAATAAACTATTTAGAAATTTGCACGGGGCGCAGGATTACTTTGATATTTTACAAGAAACATATACCATGTTTCTTACATTGTTGAATAAATATAAACCAGAGGTATCTGCTTTTTCGTATTACATTGGTATCATGCTTCCTCAGCACATGAATCGGTGGGCTGAGAAAGAGTTAGTGTATAGTAATATTAATACTCTTATTGATGTAGATGAATACTCACTGGCAGATCCTTCATTTAAAAATGCTGCGGCAGTATCGGATTATTTGAATGCTTACGTTTTGACTCGAGAATATCAGGAATTTATAAAAAAAAGGGCAGAGCGCCAATCTCGTAGCGGAACAGTTAGCCAGGTGTGCTATCGATATTTTCTTGGCAGTGATTCGTGCTCAGAGATTGCACGGGATCTTGGTATATCGTACCACGCGGTATACGAAATTATTGGAAAGATAAAAAAAGAATTGCAACAATTCTTCTATGCGAATGCTTTTTCTGGATGTATTATTTCAAGTACTGGAATAGTTCAGAAGGACGTAACGTTTGGACAATATTAGAAATATTACTCTTAGTATTCCTGAACATGTGTATTTTCATTTTAAACATAAGTGTTCCTTTTATGATATGTCTCGATCAGATGTTATGATAACATTGATTGAAAAATTTATTGATGGGGCTTTCGATAAAGATTTCGGAATAGAGGGGTTAGTAAATGCGGGATACCGGGATTCTGACACACCCGATTGATAAGGATAATGAATCACTCATTATTGCTAATGCTATACAAAATCCTGCTAACAGAGAAATCTTTGTTCGAAAGGCAGATTATACTTTATTTAGATTAAAAGAATATCAAACACTTGCGTGGGGAATTCTAGAGGTAAATAAAGCTGGAATAGAATTTAACAATGATGCGCTTCTTATTAAAGCGCAAGCCTGCCCTGTACGGTATACCGTTGATCTACCCTTTATCCAAAATCTCCTAGAAAAAATTGCCGAAGTTCCTGTTAAAAATTTTATTGAACATCTTGAGAAGCTTACAGTTGACAGTGTTAAGCAAAAGATGATCGATTACATGACCACAACTTTGCTACCCGCCTGTACTAACCCAACAATAACCTTGAGTGACCTCGATCAGAGGTTCATCTACGGAAAAACCATTATTGAGAAGGGATATTCATCATCTAAGCTGGGTTTTAAGAACATGGCGGAGGTTGCTGCAGACTTTGATATAATGAAGGTTACGGGAATTAGCAAGCGGCCAACCGGATTTATTCAGCTTGATCGGCACCTGACTGAAGGATTTAAAGATGGACAGATAACTACGATAGCGGCTTTAGCCAGCGCTGGAAAAAGTAGTATGTGTCTCTCTATGATGAAGAATCTCAGTCAATTAGAACAACCAACCCCCGTGGCACAGTTTGCTTTAGAGATGAATAACACATCACTCTTTACAAAGTTACTCGCCTTCAGAACAAATTTACCAATATCAACAATTGTAAAGAAACCGGAAGATTTGTCTGAGGATGAACGAAAATCATATGAATGGGAGAAAACTCAGTTAGCTATAAACAAATATATTTTCTTAAATGATAAGCCTTCACAGAGTATTGCAAGCATCCGTGAACAAATTCTTTTATTACAGGATCATATAAAGCAACAGTATATGGTTGTTGTTATAGATCTTTTTGGAAAGCTTAGTGACCTTCAATCGAGTGATAATTTTGCGAGAGACTATGAACAGAAGCTCAATCAAATTCAAATTATGGTTAGAGAGCTCGGGATTCATATGATTCTCGTAGCACAATTAAATAGGGAGGTTGGAAAGAAGAACAGGCGTCCTACAATGAATGATCTCAAAAATTCCCATGCTCTTACTGAAGTTAGTGACATTATTATGGGAATACATCGTCCTTATTATGATGCTGAAAAGACATTCAAGCAGCATCAAACGTATGGTATGGTTATAGAGAAAGAGGATGACTACGAAGAAATTGATGATCTCATTGAAACTGACCCAAATCAGAATGTTGCTGAAGTTATTATTCTTAAGCAACGCATGGGTCCGAAAGACGTTCTAGAAAATTTTATGTTTGATCCCATTACAACGTGCTTTTCCCCCATTACTGCAGCGAATCAACAGCAGCTAGCCGCTCGAAGGATTTCAGAAGACGACGAATCCGCCTAAAAAGATACTTAAAAAACTCCCCTTTCTATCTATATTTTCCCTTTAGGAATTACTCTTCATACAATTTCAATACAATAAGCCAGCTATGCTTGGAGGGAATAATGAGCATTTTAAGTAATATTAAGAATTTATATTCAAAGAAACCTGTTCAAATAGAGCCACCAGATACAATAACTGTTCAGCCCTTAGAAGAAAGAAAAACTGTTGATATCATAATAGATAGACAAATCAGAACGAAGTATCAAGCAGGGTGGATAAACAAAATACGTACTAATCCAATAACAGAAATTGTTTTGCATGGAACGGCTGGTGGTATGAGTGCTGAAGGCCTTCTTTTGTGGATTCTTAGTGGAGAGCGTGCAAAGGAATACTATAAAGGAATAGCTTTGTTCCATTATATTATTGATCGAGTTGAGCCAAATATTGTTGAAGTCATTGATCCCTCCTATTGGGTGTACCATTCAAGTTCGGGTATACATGATAAAGAAACTATTGGTATTGAGATGGTTAACCCCTCAAAAACCAACAGAGAATTGTTTACAGAGAATCAATATACCTTGGTTTTTAATTTAATATTTAAGCACCTTCTTCCCACGTACCCTTCTATAAATAAAATAGTCTCCCATGATCACAATATGAAAACTTTTTCTGGATTACCTCCAAAAGGTTGTCCTGGTGTGGGTTTTGACTGGACCCGCCTTGAAAAAGAATTAACTAAGAATAACAAAAAATTTAGTAAGATAGAAACTGGTGCCTACCAGTTAGTTTAATTAATACTCAGGATATAAGATGGCTACTGGACAAATAGTAGGTCCAATTGGGCCAACCGGCCCTCAGGGAATTCCTGGGCCACAAGGCCCTGTTGGGGCAATTGGACCCGCTGGTCCGCTTGGGTTGCAAGGCCCTGCAGGAGGCCCTCCCGGTCCTCAAGGAGCTCAGGGAATTCCTGGGCCAACTGGAGCTCAAGGACCGTCTGGTCCAGCAGGACCGCGTGGTTTAGTTGGGCCTGTTGGGCCAGCAGGGGCTCGGGGAGCGCAGGGGCCTGTTGGTTTACCGGGGTTAGCTGGGCCGCAGGGCGCTACTGGAGAAAAAGGTGAAACGGGTTCTACTGGTTCCCAAGGACCACAGGGTATCCAAGGTATCCAAGGTATTCAGGGGGAGAAGGGTGATACAGGAAACACAGGCCCACAGGGGATTCAGGGTGTTCCCGGTCCAATTGGTCCTCAAGGGGTTCCTGGTATTAAGGGAGATACGGGAGATATAGGACCAGTAGGGCCTCAGGGTTTACAAGGAATACAGGGCATTCAGGGGCCACCGGGACATGGTAATGTAGATGGGCCGGGTGTAGCTGTTGTTGGGCACATCGCTACATTTTCCAGCAGTACCGGGGAGTATCTGGCAGATAGTGGTTATTTTGCACAGGATGCTACTCTTTTTGCTAAGGGCTTTGTTCAGCTATCTAATAATTATTTAGGAACCTCCGAAGATCTTGCTACAACAGAGTTATGCATATCGGGGGGGCTGGCTACCAAACAAAATGTTAATGCAAATTTAACGAGTTTGTCTGCTTTAACTACAACACAAACAACAAACTTAACCAACGTAGCTACTTATTTTTCATCGGGTTCTACTACTACATCAACGGGCGTGTTCTTATTGGATATGGTTTCTTTGGTTGAAGGACACGCCATTAAATGGTTACTAAGCTATACAGATAATATCAATTATCAAGCAGAAGAGATATTGGCAGTTGAGCAAGGCGGAGATGTTACCTATAATCAATATGCCAGTGTTGGCTACACTTTTAACATACTACTGAGCCTAACTTCAGATGGCACAAATATATATTTATATATAACCAACAATGAGATGAATACTATGAAATTTTCTTTTAAAAGGTTTATAATTTAATACTGGAGAGGTGCTATTATGGCGAAAGATTATTTTAGAATTAGTAAGGGTCTAAGTATTGATACCAGTACCGTTATTCTGTACGGCTCTGTTGCCCCCTCTGCTGCTAGTGGTATTGCTGCGCCGGTAAGTTCTATTTATTGTAGAACTTCTGATGGATCTACCTGGCACAAAACTGGTGCGTTAAATACTGATTGGAAACAGTTCCTTGATTCTGCTGGTGCAAGTGTTGAGGACACGTATCAGAATAGTTTTACAGGTAAAACTTCAACTGGCGCTGTTCTGCCCAGTTACACAGAGGAGAATCACGTACTTGATAATGATTCTTTGATGGCTGCTATTGACAAGTTGGATATGTATTTAGGTGCAGGTCCTTCTGTCAATGTCAGAACAAATTATCCTATTACAAGCACAGGTGATGTTAACGCGAATATCCAGGCATTGGACGATGCAATAGGTACTGATGCACAGATGACTTCTTTGAACTATATTGCTACAGCCAATAGCATTGATAGTAACTTGTCTGCATTGGATGCTGCAATTAAGGCTAAGAATCCTTTTGCTATCGTTGCAACAAATCAGCCAACGTCCGCTGGTCTTGCAGCGGATACTCTTGCACTTGCTTCCTACTCAAGTGCTGAGTGGTTTGTTACTGTCAAGTCTTATGCAACAAATGGAAACAGAGCTACGTACAAGGTAGTTGCATTGAATGATGGTGTATCAGCTATTGATTACACACTCTTTGCCATACTTACTGTTGGTGCTGCTATAACCGGTTTGGATATTTCTGTTATTATTACTGGTAGTAATATGGTGCTTAACATAGCGTGTGGTGAGGCTATTGATTACAATATTCAAAGGATAGCCCAAGCATAATCTTTTCTAAAAAGATAAATCAAGGTTATATGAATGGCACTTATTGATAAAGCTTTTGATGTACAGAATGGAATATCCCTTGGAGACAAAGTAGGGATATTCTATTCTGATACGTCTCCTAATACGAATGGTTCTTTGGATTCTCCTAAAGGGTCTCTCATTCTGCACGTCCCTGCTTCAGGCGAACCCCAGCTTTGGAAGAAGTTTGGTTCTGGAAGTTTGGAATGGAAGAAACTTCAAACAAAGACTCATACATCTACTGGAATTCCTGATGTAACTAATGATGGTGTAGATACGGCTGGTATTGGAATTACGTTTGAGCCGGGTGACCTTTGGGTTAATACTACCACCAGTACAGGTTTTTATATTTGCTTTAGTAACACTGCAAGTGCTGCTATTTGGAGACAACCGAGTTCTCCTATTAATTTTGAGACAAGTACATCCAATATAAAAATGGATGGCGGTGTTTCAGTTGGTGTATTGAGCACTATTCCGAGATCCGATCACGTTCATCCATCGGACACGTCAAAACAAAATACCCTAACTATTGGAAATCTGACTACATCAACTGGTCTACTTGTAGCAAGTGGAACAGGAGCAGTTATTGGTTCAGGAACTGTTCTTTCACTACCTCAAGCATTGGGAGCAAATGACTCTCCGACATTTGTTGATGTTACTCTATCAAGTTTGCATAGAACTATTGGTACGCTCGGAACTGATACGAAGATGGCAACTGGTATTCCCTTCTCAGAGAGAGGAAAGTTCAAAGTTGATTTTACGTACAGCGCCCCAAACATCATAGCCACTGTTTCTTTTGTTGGAGCCAATACATCGTTTTCGTATTATATTAATGGAAAGAAATTTACTGTAACCTCAACTGAGTTGTCTGCCTATACAAAATCAGCAACAGCTGCTGAAGGTACTTGGTATTTTTATATAAATCAAACAACGACTCTTGTCGGTTCCCCTGACTTATCTCTTTCACAAACACCCTGGACTATCTACGATCCAGATGTTCTTTTGTGGAATACTTATTTCAATGCGACTGCTAATACAATAACATGGGTTGGAGAAGAAAGGCATACTGCCGGTCGAGATATTTATAATCATGCAAGAAATCATGCTCAAGGTGCTCTCTATAAGAGCGGGTTACTCTTTAGTCAGTATAATGGATTAACTACTTTCTCATCAAATACTGATAATAACTTTGGTCGAGCGCAGACTATAGTGAGTAGTGGCTCGTTCTATGATGAGGATATCCAAAATACTATATCACACACGGATGCCTCAATTACTTCAACAACTGCGTCTCCTGCAACAGATTGGAATCTAACTGTAAATCAATTTCTTGGGTTTACTGCTTTGGCTACTACTGGAACCAATGCAACAACGATAGTATTTACTACGACTCGAACGCTTGCAACGGGACAGGCAGTTACCGTAATGACGGGTAATACGACGACTGTTCGTGGAACAACTACGATAACAACAGGCGGAACGGGTACATCGTTTACTGTAGCTTCTGTAACGGGGCTGGCATCTGGAGATGCTATTGTCATTGCTGCTCGAATACCTATATATTATATATCTGCCGTGGCTGGTGGGGTTTATACCTGGAGGAAACTTACATCAACAGATTTTCTTGGTGTGTCTGGTGGAGTAGGTATAACCGCTGCTACTATTGCGGCAGCAACATGTCAGTATAATAATGCTACTGCGGGTGGATTTGCAACCATGACTGCAAATAGGTATTATCCAGTATATCTAATTGCAACTAATATGACAAGCGAGCCCGTCGTTGCTGTACTTGGACAGGGGCAATCAACAAACGCAACTTTGGCTACAGCATTAGGAGAGGCTCCATTTCAATTTGCAAACGTAGCAGGATTATCTGGGTTAGGTATACAAGAAGCTGTACCGTTTTATAGACTAACGTTTCATTATAATACGACTGCGGCTTTCAATGCCAATCATATGCGGTTGGTTGATGCAACATTTCTCAATCTTCGCGTAGCAACTGTATCTGGAACTATTATAGGGTCATCTCCATCTACAATGGCCGCATCTCAAGTTACAACAGACACAACAAACTTCAGCAATATACTTACAACCAGCGAAACAACTGTTCAAGCTGCTTTAGATAAGCTTGATGATTTTCAAAACACATATGCTACTGTAGCAAATGCAGAAGCGGCGACTGGAGTTGACAACAAGTTATGCTATGTGGTGGAAACTGAGACATGGTATAGGTACGAAGCAACGGGTTCTGCTTATACTGATGATAATAAGTGGGTATTAAGTACAGGGGATGGTGGAAATACAAGATGGGTTGGTGTAGCTGGAAAATATTTGTGGACTGACACAAACGTTTTTCGTGGATTTCAATCGATGTTTTCAAACAGCTCTGCTCTATATAATGCAGCTTATGGTTATAATTCATTGTATACTATTTCTTCGGGGCAAGCAAACGCAGCCTTTGGTAGAAATGCTTTATATTCTTTATCAACTACTACCAATAACACTGCATTTGGAGATTCAGCTGGGTATGCAACTACAGGGTCATACAACACCTATGTAGGTAGTTCTGCAGGATATAATGCATCAAGTGGTAGTAATAATACAGCTATAGGGTAC